>Ga0209943_1000428_pt1 | contig 29552 bp, 24 predicted proteins | sample SalPonR1_B_D2_MG_FD_185698 | JGI IMG/M metagenome (GOLD analysis project Ga0209943, IMG submission 185698) | Salt pond soil microbial communities from South San Francisco under conditions of wetland restoration - Salt Pond MetaG R1_B_D2_MG... ... | reverse complement strand
GCGTCCTATTTGCAGGCCTCGAATTACCCCCATTGCCTACTGACATGCTCCTGCAAAAGGACCCAAATTATAGGCAGACCTTGAATCACCACATTGCCCATTCATCCGCCGCAGCAGGGGCGTCCCTTTTATAGCCATGAAACCAGTCTATATCCAAACCCACTCCAGAGGAGCGCCCCGTTCTTTACGATTCCAAGATAGATATCCAATTATTTTACACAGACACACACAAAAATGATTGATTTTATTACCCTTGCATTCACAGGTTTTCTCATTCAAAAAAGTCGAACAAGTATTTCTCATTATATGGCACATTAAAACGCTCAAGAAACTCCAAATATTCGCTTTGAAATGATTTCACCCTGTGATGCACTTCCTGATTTAACACATACTTTGCAACTCTGTCTATGTGTGAATGCGAATAAGAAAACACACCATAACCATTCTGCCACTGAAAATGTCCCTCACATAAACGATTATTGTTTATAAATGTATTACTGGCCAACTTTATTTCTTTAACGAAATCAGAAATTTTCATACTGCCGGGTCTGAACCCCACAAATATGTGGGCATGATCCGGCATGCAATGAACAGCAATCATTTTTGAACCCCGGTTTTGAACCAACCCTGTGATATATTTGTGCAACTCGTCTTTTCTTGATTTGGGAATTAATTTTCTCCGATTCCGTACCGCGAAAACAAATTGTAAATAGACCTGGTAAAATGTGTCAGCCATCGATTTAAAATTTTCTCTCATTATTTAATCTTTTATTGATTGTATGAGACATGATTTGATAAATCCTTGCATTATTTCTTTAAATAGCTTTTTGTTTCGGGATGCTCCTCTGGAGCAGATCGGTGTCTTCGACGATTTATTTTGCTATAAATGGGGGATTCCTGCGGAATCATTCTGGGTTTAAATCCGCTCAAAAATAATAATTGAATCTATACACTTAAGAGCTCATTTTATCTCCCATGTACCAGCTCATCTGATCCACCAACCCGGTTAGGAGCGTCCTATTTGCAGGCCTCGAATTACCCCCATTGCCCATTCATCCGCCGCAGCAGGGGCGTCCTATTTATAGCCACCCAATCAACATCACCCCCTGATCCTGCTCCGGAGGGGCATCCCGTGTATTAAAAAGATTCCTCCTCCCGCATCATTGAATTAATAAATTCTTGACATAAAACCATTCTTGATATTATAGATCACTCCTGAAATCCTGGATTTTCAATTGACACTGGAAAATCAATTACAACCCTGCAAACTCATTGTACACCGCTCAAAATTATCCTATCTTTGAAGGCTGATCAATCAATTAATAAAAATCTGATTTTATGACATTTTTAAACATTTTTTTCATGATGGGTTCACCGTCCGGCGACAGTGGAGGCCTAATTAATCTGCTCTTTCTTGGCGCACTCTTTTTTGTATTCTACTTTTTCATTATTCGTCCCCAAAGCCAGCGCCAAAAAGAGATCAAGAAAAAGGTTGATGAACTGAAAAAAGGAGATAAAGTAGTAACCGGTGGCGGAATGATTGGCACAGTGAACAGTATCGACGAGGAGACTGTTTTATTGGAAATTGATAGCGGAGTTAAAGCCCGTTTTCAAAAAGGATCGATCACCGATGTGAACCCGGGCAAGAAATAACAGTGCCTTAGGGATTTTTTTAACACATTTTTGAGCTTATGACTTCGTCTCCATTTCATTCCATTCCTGAAGCAATTGAGGACATTCGCAACGGTAAAATGATTATCGTGGTAGATGACGAAGACCGTGAAAATGAAGGCGATTTTCTCATGGCGGCTGACAAAGTCACGCCTGAAGCGGTTAACATCATGGTAAAACATGGACGTGGTCTTGTTTGTGTGCCAATAACCAAAGAACGCGCACATGAGCTCGAGCTCGACTACATGGTCACGGAAGGGGCTGATCCTGATGAAGCAGCCTTCACCATTTCTGTGGATCACAAAAAACTAACGACCACGGGAATCTCTGCCCCCGACCGTGCAAACACCATAAGGGAGCTTATCAACCCGGATGCTGATCCTTCTGATTTTCGGCGACCCGGACACATTTTTCCTCTGATTGGAGTTAATGGTGGTGTTTTGAGACGCGCCGGACACACCGAAGCTGCTATTGATTTTGCACGTTTGGCCGATTGTAAGCCAGCTGGCATTATATGTGAGATCATGCATGATGATGGTGAAATGGCTCGTCTGCCCGAACTGATCGAACTTTCCAAAAAATTTGATATGAAGCTGGTGACGATCAAAGATCTGATCGCTTACCGAATGAAACACGAATCACTTGTGAGTAACATCATGAGTGTTGAGATGCCGACTATTTACGGCGATTTCATGCTTCACGTTTTTGAAGAAAAACTCACTGGTGAATACCATCTTGCATTTGCCAAAGGAGAATGGAGTGACGACGACCCTGTGTTGGTGCGTGTTCATTCAGCTAATCCACTGGGCGATATTTTTGGAAGTAAGCGCAGCAACAAAACTGCCATATTACAACAAAGCCTGAGATTAGTAGACAAATCAAATCGTGGTGTTGTACTCTACATGGATCAGATGAGCAATGAATACAGCATTCTCGACCAAATCACTGCGATGAGACTCCAGGAAGAAGGCCTCAGTAAAAAAGAGATCAAATCTAAACTTGGGGCTAAAATGGATTCCAGGGACTACGGTGTCGGAGCCCAGATTCTGCATAGCCTCGGAATACGGAAACTTCGTCTGCTTACCAATGATCCTGTGAAACGTGTTGGCCTGAACAGCTTTGGGCTGGAGATGGTAGAAGAGGTTCCGATTCCTCTTGATCATATTGATACAGATCATCCTGAAGAAAAGCTAGACAAGCCACAAACCAAAGAAGGCTTTTTGAAACGCCTGATGCTGGAATAACTTCTCTTCCTATTGGGCATCAAAGCACGAGTGATGCTCCTCCACGCCTTGTGTCTCCAACCCCTGAATAGCGTTTACCATGGACGCACACAGAATGAGCTCCTCCAAAAAACAGGCTTTTATTCATCCATATTTTCTGATCCGGATAGCGGGATTCAAGCTGACTGACTGATTCAAAATCAATGCCGCCTTCGGCATTAAGTTTTCCTCTCTCAAAATGGACTCTCGGAGCATTCACCGCATCAGATAACGACATATCATGATCTGTTATATTCAGTATCAGCTGAAGGATGGCAGAACGAATTCTATTAGAGCCACCGGAACCAAATACTATGGTTTTGTTATTCTTCATTTTTAATAACCCCGGCGTCATCATCGATGAAACCCGGCTGTCTGGTTTCCATTGATGAAACCCGCCAGGATTCAAATCCTCCTCACCCAGCATATTGTTAAGCATGATTCCCGTTCCGGGAATCATTATCCCGCTGCCCTCTCCATTACTAGATGTGAGGCTTGCTTTATTACCATAACCATCAGCCACACTGATTTGCGTAGTTCCTTTGAAAGCCTTGACGCGCTCCAGAATCTGGTCTCTGTATAGGTTAAGAAACTCTTTATCCAACAGGCTCTCATCCATCTTTATCTTATGTTCAACGAGCGATTCAACACGTGCACTGTCCGTCATGCGCTGGATTTCAGCAAGTTGGATAATATGATCACTGCTTCCAAATTTCGGCACATCTCCACCAAGCGATTCGAGTAGCTTCAAAGAAAAAGCTATGAGCAAACCGCCAGATCCTGGTGGCGGATTCAATGCGATACTGTTGCCTTTGTACTTTAGTTTGAGTGGTTCGCGATGAATAACACGATAGGATTCAAAATCTCTTCTTGAAAGATGGCCATGAGGCTCTTCTGTTACTGAGACTGCAGATTCTGCGATTTCGCCTCCATAAAATTCCTGACAGCCATCTTTTACAAGTATCTCCAGGGTATTCGCCAATTCTGGCTGTATCAGCGTTTCACCTTCATTGATCACATCGCCAGGACTCGCCTTACTTTTGAAGATATCCAAGGCAGAATCTGACGATTCATAAATCGGTTTCACAATTTCAAATATGCCGCTCTGGAATGAATTCATTTTCACCCCGTTGCGTGCAAGGTAAATAGCTTCTTCGGCCAGCCTCTTAATAGGAAATGAACATAGATTTCGATGTATATCAAACAACCCTTTAACAAGGCCGGGTACAGCCACAGCGCCGGCACCGATTCTATACTCCTGTTTGGTTTCACCGAAATCCGCGCTTATAGGATGAAAGTCTAAATTTTCAGCCTTTGATTTCTTGATGGGTGTCTGAACAAAAAAATCATAAACTTCTTGCTTTCCGGTATCCTTTTCAGCGAAGAGAAACCCGCCGCCGCCAAGAGATGTGAGAACCGGCTCAACGACAAGGGCAGTAAACTGTGCCCCAACAGCCGCATCAAATGCATTGCCACCTTCTTTCAAAATGCTTTCCGCCGTCCTGGCTGTGATAGAATGTCCGGCTGCAACAGCACCTTTCAATTTTGTCATTTACTTATTCTGAAGTCTGTAAAATGCAGATTTGATCGGCTTTATTTTAAGATAGATGAATCGAAAACCTTTCAAAAATCTCCAAATGCCCGATGGAAGGGGTTAATTCATTTCAAATATGACCAGAGAAATGCTAAATCAATCCAACTGAAGAGAGCTGCCCTGTTGAATTAAGACTTTGGGTTATTTGCAGCATCGTTAGCAGAAGGCATTTCATCTTCAATTTCTGCGGATTCTACTGATCCGGACGATTCATTTTCACGATACTTATGGTCTGTTTCTTCCCCGGAGTTGATCACTTCTGATACCGGTTCTGCTTGCGATGACTTACTTATGTCTGCTGATTCTGGAGATGTATCCTCACTCCCTTCTGGTTCAGGCATAATTTTCTTGTGAAAGAGCAGCATTGTAATAATCGAAGTCGTGATAGCAATATCAGCTACATTAAAGATATATGGAAATACGGGTGTATCGCCTATTCTGAGATTGAAATGGATGAAATCAACGACATGTCCATCCAGTACACCGCCGTAACCTCCCACGATACCCATAAATATACGATCCGTGATGTTTCCCAATGCACCACCCAAAATCAGGCCCATACAGAGGAGATAAGCCAAATTTGCGCTTTTTATAGTGAAGAGTATATAAGTAACAATCGCAATTGTTGCTGCAATAGCTATAATGCTGATAACCGGGGTTGACAGCCAGTCCATGCCCATGGCCATCCCCGGGTTCTTCGTAAAATTGAACGCAAGCCATCCCTCAATTACATCAAGGCGATGCAACCCGGGGCTTGTGCGAACAATCTGCTTTGTAACCTGATCTACTACCAGTACTATAACAACCGGAAGAAAGAGGACCAGTAATTTTTTGTTTCGTAAGGACAAAGTCGTGTTTATCTGCGTTTTAGTTTCGCATCAATACTAAGCTGCGTATGTGGCACGGCCTCGAGTCTGCCCTTGGCAATCTTATTACCGGTCACTTTACATACTCCGTACGTTTTGTTCTGAATACGAACAAGAGCATCATCCAGATAACGGATGAACTTTTTAGTTCTGTTAAAAAGCATATACGTTTTTTCACGTTCCTGAGCATCCGTTCCGGCATCAGCCATGTGAAACGAATAAGCTGATTCGTCCGAAGAATTTTCCATGCTTTCACGCAAAGACGTTTGAAGCGCATTCAATTCTTTTTCAGCTTCATCACGTTTTTTGATGATGATCTGCTTAAAATATTCGAGCTCTTCATCACTGTAGGGTGATATACGTTCACTCGTCTTGGAATCTTTTGAAGAAGCCATATGACAATCCTATCTGTTAGTTATTTATCGTTCTCTGTATCGAAATCTCACACTCTTCACCTTCAATATCCCATGATTTTATGAAATCAGGTTCATCGAGAGTTTCACTCTGGATGGATTCTGCAAGAGTTTCGGTTTTTATGGTTTCGAGTCTTTCTTTAATAGCCGTCTCAAGGATTTCAGACCCATTATAACCGATCTTAATTCGATCCGTCACGTCATAATCCGCTTCCTTGCGCATATTCTGCACTCGGTTCATAAATTCGCGGGTAATGCCTTCCCTGAGCAGTTCATCTGTTATTTCGGTATCCAGCGCAACTGTGATACCATCTTGTGTTTCAACCGACCAGCCTTCCAGGCCCGTACGTTGAATTTCAAGTTCGTCACTACTGATCAATACATCTGTATCATCATCAATAGAAAGTGTTACAGAACCTTTCGTTTCAAAATCATTAATTTCCTCGTTGGTCATATCTCTCACTTTCGCAGCAACAGCCTTCATTTTGCTGCCAAGACGCTTGCCCAACTTAGGAAAATTCGGTTTTGCTGATTTATCGACAATACCTGAATCATCGTCAACAAATTGAATATCCTTAACGTTAACCTCATCCAGAATAATATCTTTGACCGCCTCTACTATTGCTCGATTTTCCTCATCCATAGGTATAATGATCCGTGAAAGAGGCTGACGAACATTGATATCGATCTGGTTTCGCATCCGCAATACAACTGTACTGACCGTGCGCGCAACGTCCATACGAAGTTCTAATTGTTTGTCAATGGCTGTTTCTTCAACCGTTGGATAAAACGACAAATGCACAGACATTTCATCTTTAGCCGTTACCTGGTTCAGCTTACTGAACAGCCATTCACCCATAAACGGTGCAATAGGGCTTATTATTTTCGCAAGGCTCACAAGGCATTCATACAGAGTCTGGTAAGCAGCCGTTTTGTTGATGCTCTTACCTTCTTTCCAGAAGCGCCGGCGGCTTCTGCGTACATACCAGTTGCTTAGTTCTTCAACAAATTGTTCGATATCGCGCGCTGTACGGGTCGGCTCATATTCATCAAGGTGCTCATCAACTTGCTTCACCATGCTGTTCAGCCGCGATATAATCCAGCGGTCCATTTCGGTGCGTTCAGTCTTCGGAAGTTGTGATCCCGAATAAGTAAACCCATCAATATTGGCGTACATCGCAAAAAACGAGTATGTATTTACGATCGTATTGAAAAACTTACGCTGTGTTTCTTTGAGTCCTTCTTCGCTAAATTTCAGGTTTTCCCAGGGCGATGAGTTACTCATCATATACCAGCGAACCGTATCAGCACCGTATGTCTGGAGCATCTCGAACGGTTCCACGGCATTGCCTTTCGACTTACTCATTTTCTCGCCGTTCTCGTCAAGCACAAGGCCGTTGGACACGACATTCTTGTATGCCGGTTTATCAAACAGCATAGTTCCCAGTGCATGCAGCGTATAAAACCACCCACGGGTCTGGTCAACTCCCTCAGCAATGAAATCAGCGGGAAAATTCTCTTTAAATTTCTCTTTATTCTCGAATGGATAGTGCCACTGAGCCCACGGCATGGACCCTGAATCAAACCAGACATCCATTAGATCAGGTACACGTTTCATTGTGCCGCCATCTGGTGCATCCCACGTCAGGTCATCGATATAAGGACGGTGCAAGTCAATATCCACATCATCAGAGAGTCCGGCTTTCTTCCTAAGCTCTTCAACGCTTCCAATACATTCTATGTAGTCAGGATCTTTTGTGCTCATCCAGATAGGTAGCGGCGTGCCCCAGTATCGCTGGCGTGAAACAGCCCAGTCAACATTATTTTCAAGCCAGGTTCCGAAACGGCCGGTTCCTGTACTTTCGGGCTTCCAGTTAATGTCTTTATTATACTCCACCATTTTTTTCTTGACGTCGGTGGTTTTAATAAACCACGACTCAACCGGATAACTCATCAGGGGCGTGCCTTTTCGCCAGTCAAATGGATAGTTGTGAAGATAGGTCTCATGCTTGTACATAAGGCCTTTTTCCTTGATAGCCCGGCTAATATCCTTATCAGCATCCTTAAACCACTGTCCTTCAAAATCGACAGCCTTCTCGGTAAACCGGCCCTCCTCATCAACCGGGTTAAACATAGGGATATCCCATTTTTGACCGGTTGCGTAGTCATCTGCACCAAATGCAGGAGCGGTATGTACTACGCCGGTGCCATCTTCAGTTGTTACGTAATCAGCCTCCACAACACGCCATGCTTCATCTTTGTCAAAATCCTTCAGTGCGTAGTCAAATACAGGCGTATATACCCAGCCTTTAAGGTCACTTCCTTTATAACTGTCAACAATTTCGTAATCTTGATCTATAGCATCTTCAAGGCAATCTTTAGCCAGAATCAGATATTCTTCATTTCCATCTTCCTGAACTTTTATTTTTACGTACTCCAGCTCAGGATTAACAGCCAGTGCCATATTGGAAATAATGGTCCAGGGCGTGGTGGTCCAGGCAAGAAAGTAGACATTCTGATCAGCTTCGAGTGGAAACTTCACATAAATAGATGGATCCTGCGTCTCTTTGTAGCCAAGACTCACTTCGTGTGATGACAGTACTGTGCCACTTCCAGGTGAATACCACTGGATTTTGTATCCTTTGTATACTAGGTTTTTTTCGTAAAGCTGTTTAAAAGCCCACCAAACAGACTCTATATAGTCGTTCTCGAATGTTACATATGGATTTTCAAGATCAACCCAATACCCCATTCTGTTGGTAAGATCATCCCAAAGATGCTTGTACTTCAGGACACTTTCCCGGCACTTGGCATTATATTCTGCCATACCGTATTCTTTAACCTGAGAACGACCTTCAAGGCCCAGCTCTTTTTCAACTTCGATCTCTACCGGCAGGCCATGGGTATCCCATCCGGCTTTTCGGTTGACCCGAAACCCTTTCAGTGTCTTGTACCTGCAGAATAGGTCTTTGACCGTCCGGGCCATTACATGATGTATTCCCGGTTTTCCATTTGCGGTTGGAGGTCCCTCATAGAAAGTAAAAGGAATGCCATCTGCACGCGAATCAAGACTCTTTTTGAAAATATCGTGTTCCGCCCACCAATTTAAAATTTCAACTTCCGCTTTGGGATACGCAAGCTGTTTTACTTCTTCAAATTTTTTACTCATACAGAACGAGTTCGTTCTAAAATTCATCCATTGATAAGTCCGTAATATACGAAATCGGTTGCAATGAATATAACTGCTGATACAGTGTATTTTACACTGCAGATTATTAAGGCCGGTCAAGATAGAAGGAGAAGCGGAGAAAGTCAGATTAATTATACGTTCATCTGCGAGATAAGATAGCTTCAGAATATTCGAAAAAGCTCTAAAAGCCTAATAATAAGACACTTACCTTTAAAGAAATAACCTGAACTTTTCACGGTTCACTTTCTTTATTTTATGTAAAGCTTAACTAAAACAACTACTCTGATGTCTAAAGTAATACGATATACTCTTCTGGGACTCTTTCTGATTATTGGCGCTGCACTGCTTACGCTTTCATTTACACTTGACTCTATTGTCTCTTCAGGTATCGAGGAAACCGGATCTGAAATGACCGGCACGGCCGTAACTGTTGACAATGTGTCGATCTCACCATTTTCCGGCAGCGGAACCATTAGCGGATTTCGTGTTGCAAATCCTGATGGATATTCACAGGACTATGCTATCACTATCCAGACGATGTCTATTCAGCTGGAGCCCTTTACACTTTTTTCTGATGAAATCGTTATCAATCAAGTCATGATTACTGATGCTTCTGTTTTCGTTGAACAGAAGCTGCCTGAAAATAACATCAGGGAGATAATGGCCCATATAAATTCCGTGCCTGAAGGTGAGGCGTCAGATGCCCGGCTGATCATCGAACTTTTTGTTCTTGAGAACGGCACAGCTGACCTGTTCACCGATGTAGGCGGAGAACGGTCTGCCCGGGTAGAGATTTCAAGAATAGAACTGCAAGATCTTGGCAGGGAAAGCGGACAGGAAACAGCCGAGGCTGTCATCAAAGAGGTAGCTGAAGAAGTGGCTGGCGAATCATTGCAGGCTGCCGTTGAAAGCGGTGGTGAGCAGCTGCGTGATGCGCTAAGGGATCTTTTTAATTAGAAAACTTTGTTTGGAGAGAGTGGCACATAACGATCGATACGTCGATAAATCGGAAATCTCAAGAATCGCTAAATTGTTGAGGGCCGGCAACTGGCCAGGACGCAAACGTGTTTTGATTTAGCGATTTATAAGACGTAGAGACGTAACGATTTACGATCTTTTTTTTATTCAAAGCATACGGTTGCTCGCAGTTTGTACGCTTCTAAAAAATTGGAGATCAGTTCATGACATCCTGAAATAGAGTTGGTCAAAGGCAATTCTGATTTATAAGAGTTAAACTTCTTGATCATTCGTAAACAATTATGTGATTCTCTAAGCTCTTTTAAAACTACACTCAACTATGAATAAAATCTTTCTTGGATTCAGCTCCCTGAGTTTATCCATAATTTAATGCCGGAGATGTACAAGATCTGACCAATTGGTTTGCAGAGTGTTTGGAAAATTTATTATAAGGTGTCTCATTAATAATTTTAGCCGTAAGCACTGCAAAATCAATAATTTTGTCTTCAAATTCTTTTCGATTTATTTTTGTCTCCTGATTGTTTAGAGTTTGCATATTATATGAGCCAAAAATTTCGAAAACCCTCACAGTAATTTTTTGAAAAATCGATACGTCGATAAATCGGAAATCTCAAAAATCGCTAAATTGTTGAGGGCCGGCAACTGGCCAGGACGCAAACGTGTTTTGATTTAGCGATTTATAAGACGTAGAGACGTGACGATTTACGATCTTCTTTTAATCAAAACATACGGTTGCTGCTCGCGGTTTGTACGCTTCTAAAAAATTGGAGACCAGCTCATGACATGCTGAAATAGAGTTGGTGGCAGTTGTTTCTGATCGAATCAATCCGATGAAATTAGAATCAACTCTTCCTGGGGATCTGTGAGATATTCGGCACCGTTTTCAGTAATCACAGCCATCTCTTCAACGGATATTGTTTTAGTACCCCCTTCGATTTCCCACATATAGAATCCATCATAGGCAAAAACATTGCCGTCCCTTAGCTCTCTATATGCTGTTTCGCTCGGATCGCGGCCCTCCTGAGCGCCTCCAAGGCTGGGGCCAATATCATGAGCCACGTATCCCACGGGATGGCCGGTATTCCACAAAACGTTCATGGAGCCATTTTCCCGCATCCAGTCGCGCTGAACACGGTCAACTTCAAGGCCTGTCACTCCGGGTTCCATTGCTTCAAAAGCGCGTCGGCTTCCCTCCCTTGCCACATTCCAGTATTGCTGAATATCGGCTGGGGCTTCAGTTTCTTCAGGTTCTAAAACATAGGCAAAGCGCTGAATATCGCTCACCCAGGTATCATAAACACGGATTCCAAAGTCGATCTGAATAACGTCGCCCGGACGAATAATTCGATCTGTAGAGTGCGCGTGTCCGCGATCAGGTCCGGAATTTACCAGCGGGTTCTGATCCGGCGACCACGCGTCTGAGACACCCGCTTCAGCCATCTTTTGTTTTAGAAATATCGCTATATCCCGGTCTGTACTTTCATTCGGCACAACTTGTTGGTATGCCTCAACTTCCCATTGAGCAGTCACTTCAGCCGCTTCACGAAGAATATCTATCTCAGCGGCGGTTTTCACGGAGAGCCACTCATAAACAAGTTCGTCAGATGAAACTATGCGATTGATAACAGGCTGAATCAGCATGTTTGTAAGACGCGTATACTGTGAGAAACTTATTCCATCCGCGAGTTCATTAGTGTCACTGAAATTGAGTGCGAGATTGCCCCTTACATTCTGATTTATATACTCTGATGCTACAACCAGCGGATCCTGAGTTCTATCAACAACCTCAATTCTGTCATGTAACCCAAGCTCCTGCAGTGCTGTAGCTTCGCCGGGTGGTGTAAATACAGTTGACCGGACTCCATCCTCCACTGTTTCAAATAGGTAGACAGCGGGAGCAACAGCATTTTCGCATCCCACATGGCGCGCCAGTGGATCATTGTTATTTGATCGGCACAGAACAGCCCATGCATCAACTTCTGCCCTTTCCATTGCTTCTGGTAAAAGCGATTGAATTCTTTCTGCCCGAATATCTGGCCATGGATTGGGGCCATTAAATAAGAGGTCAGACGACTGCTGTGATGGTGATTGAGAGCATGAAAATAGAAAAAGAGCAAAGAGAACTATTGTAATTAATCGATACATAATCAGCTTTAAGAGTTCAATTTTTTTATCATTCGAATATCTAAAAAAATCATTTTTAAACCGAATTATAAAAGCTCCGTCTTCTTATCATCGCCATGAGATTCTCAAATTAGCGCGTAACTTGCTGTGGAATAATCCGTAGCTTAACTGATGTGTTCGGTGAAAAAATTCTGCTTGACTCAGAGTACTATGTTTAAAAATATTTAAACCACAATATGCCGTCACTGGCAAAAAAACACCGAATTCATTCATTTCTAATTTTCACAAATAGTTACAATCATGGCTGAAGTAAACAATCCTTTCGAGGGCGCAGAAGTACCTCCTCAGATTAAATCCCTGCTGGGCAATATCAAGACGATAGTTCTTGTAGTTATAGCAGCGGTTCTTCTATTTTCATCATTCTATACAGTAGATCCGGAAGAAGTTGGCGTCGTACAGCGATTTGGCCAATATTCGCGAACAGCAGAGTCCGGTCTAAATTTCAAAATTCCTTTCCTTGACGTGGTCCGAATTGTACCCGTTGAACGGCAACTTAAGCAGGAGTTTGGGTACCGTACCATCTCATCCGGTGTGCAGAGCCAATATCAGAAAGCAGGGTATGAAGATGAATCGCTGATGCTAACCGGCGACCTGAACCTTGCCGATGTAGAATGGGTGGTTCAATATCGTATTGCCGACCCGTATAACTACCTCTTTAAGGTTCGGAATCCGGATCAGACGCTTCGTGATATGTCGGAAGCGGCGATGCGGCAGGTTGTTGGCAACCGAACCGTAAACGAAGTGCTCACCACAGGGCGTGCATCGGTTGCGTCACGCGTTCAGGAAATCCTTCAGGAGTTGAATATTGAATACGAAACGGGCGTTAATATTGAGCAGGTGGTGCTTCAGGATATTAATCCTCCAAATCCCGTCAAACCATCATTTAATGCAGTAAACGAAGCTCAGCAACAGAGGGAAACGCTGATTAACCAGGCTGAATCTGACTATAACCGTGTCATTCCAAGAGCTCGTGGAGAGGCTCAGCAGACTATTCAGCAGGCTGAGGGTTATTCCACCAACCGAATTAACACGGCAGCAGGTGAAGTGGCCGCTTTTGTTGACCTTCACGCCGAATATGTAAAGGCTCCGGATATAACCAAACGACGTATTTATTATGAAACAATGCAGGAGCTTTTGCCCAAGCTCAGTAATAAGGTCATAACAGACCAGGATGGAACCGGCGTACTGCCACTCCTGCAGATGCAAATGGAAGGTGTTCAGCGAGCAAATCAGTCATCAAACACCGGCTCTAATTCAAACTCAAACAACCAGTAGGTCATCCTCATGGATAAAAAATACATCATTTTACTTGTCGTTCTTCTGGTTGCCGGTGTTGTTCTTTCCAGCGCCTTCTATACTGTTCATGAAACAGAACAGGTCGTCATCACACAGTTTGGAGCTCCCCAGGGCGAGGCTGTCACTGAGCCCGGCCTTCATATGAAAGTTCCTTTTATACAGACCGTGAATCGTTTTGATAAGCGGTTCCTTGAATGGGATGGTGATCAAAACCAGGTACCAACAAAAGATAAGAAGTTCATTTTTGTGGATTCCTATGCACGATGGCAAATTACGGATCCGCTCCAGTTTTTCCGCCGTCTAAGAGATGAGCGAGGCGCCCAGTCGCGCCTGGATGATATTCTCGATGGAGAAACCCGGAATGCGGTTGCCTCTCACGATCTCGTTGAGCTTGTTCGTACATCAAACCGTGAACCTGATCTTGAAGCTGAAATTTTTGAGGCTATCGAGGACTCCCTGGAAACAATTGAGGTAGGCCGAAACGCCATACAGGATATTGTTTTGGAGCTCGCCAATGAACGAACAACCGACCTTGGAATTGAAGTTCTGGATTTCCGTTTCAAACGAATTAACTACGTTGAAGAAGTTCGCCTTACCGTTTACGATCGTATGATCAGTGAGCGAATTAAAATTGCCGACCTGTTCAGGTCTGAAGGTCAGGGTGAAGCGTCACGTATCGAGGGTGAAAAAGAGCGTGAGCTCCTTGAAATTCAATCTGAAGCGTTTCGTGAAGCCCGTGAAATTCGCGGACAGGGTGATGCCGAGGCAGCTGCCATCTACAACAATGCCTATAACCAAAATACATCAACCCGGGAACTGTACGATTTCATCAAGGCGATGGAAGCGTACGAAACGGCTTTTGATGGAAACACATCTATTTTCCTTTCAACTAACAGTGAATTCTTTAAATATCTGAAAGGGATAAACTAAGTCAGATCCGACCTGTTAAATTCTGATATTTTTTAATTCCATAGCCTCTTTCCAATCAGGAAAGGGGCTATTTTATTTGTAGTAAGCACACTTATTGCTTTTTTGGTAAACGAAAAATTAAACTGTAGGCACTTTAAAGTCTGACGGTCGGCAAAATACTGCACTCTTTGAAACTCCATGACATACTCTATTTCAAGCTCCTTGCTTACTGCATCTGTAAAGAAAACCGGAATAGAACTCTGTTCTGTAAAATCAAAAGCAACTGGCATTGAATATGTCTGGCAGGCCGACCCTACTATTTGGGCCAGTCATGCGCCGGTTCTTTTCCCAATCATAGGAGCACTTAAAAATGGGCGGTACAGATTCGATGGAGAAATCTACGAGCTTCCGAAACACGGTTTTGTCAGGTACAACGATGCTACTGAGCTGATCAGACAAACTGACGACACCCTTCTATTTTCGCTTTTCTGGAATGATGATTCATTTAAAAATTACCCTTTCAAGTTTGAATTTCAGACGCTCTATTCGCTATCCGGTTCAACTATTACTGTCGAACACACGGTGCTAAATCACGGTGATCAGAATATGTACTTCTCCCTTGGCGGACACCCGGCGTTCAATTGTCCGCTTTTTGAAGGTGAATCGTACTCTGATTATTACCTGGAATTTGATCAAATTGAACAGTCACCTGCCTACCTGCTTCACGAATCAGGATTGGTCTCTGACAAAAAACTAAATCTGCTTGATGAAAGGAGAACTCTGCAGCTTCATAAGCATCTATTCGATGACGATGCATTGATTTTTAGGGACTTGAAGTCTCGACAGGTGAAACTGGTCAGCTCTCGTTCCGGAGACGTACTCACTATGACATACGAAGGCTTTCCCTATCTCGGCATCTGGGCCAAACCCAAAGCTCAGTTTGTTTGCATCGAACCGTGGCAGGGAATAGCGGACGCCGCAGAGACAGATCAGGAGTTTAAACAAAAGGAGGGAATTATGACCATAAAGCCAGAGGAGAAGCACAAAGCAGAATATTCAATCACATTTCACAAATAAAAATCTTGGTGATGGAATCGTTAATTGGCCATGTGACTCTGCTGACCAGTTCCAAGAAGTTTCCATCCAATCCAGACCGTTCCAGCCACAATCGCTGCAGTTGCAACAAATGGGAGACTAAAATAAACGGCAAACAGCGCACCGCCCCAGGTAGGGCCGATCATCCGCCCCAGGCCTGACATTCCCTGTGCTGTTCCCATTACCGCTCCGACATGCTCTTCATCCGCTTCCTGTGAAATCAGGCTGGTAATGGTTGGGGTATTGAGGCTTTTGCCAACGGCCATAAGGCAGAGTGAAAGTGCCAGCTGAAGCGTTGATGAAGCAGCCGGAATACAGGCCAGTCCAATAATCATAAGCAAATTACCGGTGAAGAAAATCTTCTCCTCAGGAAACCTGTTAGTCAGCGGTTTGATGAGAAAACCCTGGATTACAACAGCCACAATACCAATGTAGAAAAACTGAATTCCAACCTGTTCAGCCGTCAGATTAAGTTCCTGTTCAGCAAAGAGTGGAAAGGCACTATACAGACTCGATTCTCCAAACGAAAGCAAAAAGAAACCTACGATCAATGGAATCAAAAAACCGCGTGCCGTGGTGCTTTTTTGTTCGGAAAGCTGTCGCCAAAACCTGGGTGTAAACACGCTTGGGCGACTCAATCCCGGCGATTGTTGACGGGAGGTGTCAACTGTTTCGGGAAGTTTCAGCAGTACCATCAGAAAACTGCAGAAACTCAGAAATGCAGCAAAAAAACCGGGTAGCGCGAATTTGTTCACTCTCATCCACTCGGCAAATTCAGCAAACCCGATACCTGCCACGAAATCATGAAAAGATGAATGAATAAGAAGAGTAGCCGATGCGGGACCCACGACGAATCCTATACCAAATGCTGCGCCAATGAGCCCCATACCCTTGGCCCTGTTCTCTTTATCGGTCACATCAGCAATATAAGCCTGGGCAGTGGAGATATTGCCCCCCATCATGCCGGCAATAATACGGGAAAAAAAAAGAACGCTGAGCGATTCTGCCAGTCCAAAAATTATATATGCTAAAACAGCACCAAATGTACTTAACAACATGATTGGCCGCCTGCCAATGCGATCTGAAAGGCTTCCCCAGATGGGAGAAAAGATGAGCTGCATAAACGAATAAACGCTATAAAGCAGACCGATTGTCACGGCAGATGCCGAAAATTCCTGGGCATAAAACGGCAGCAGCGGCAGAACGATCCCGAAGCCGAGGAGATCGATCATCACCACTAAAAATACAGTCGCAAGTGCCGGTTTATTCATGTAAATGCCTGGGGATTGAAAGACTGACAAAGATAGGTGCTTTCAATGAACATTTCATGAACATAACTGAAGTGCCCCTCAGCGCTTTCAGAGCAGCTAATTCTGAACGTATGAGCTATTTACGAGCTGCTCAAACCGGTTATAAAGTTCGTCTCTGTGCTCCGATGGGTAGACCTGCGACATTAATACAACCGTGCTGTTCCGGGCGGTATCTATCCAGAAATAGGTTTGAAAAAGCCCTCCCCACTGCAGCCGCCCGGGCATTCTGTTATTTATCATGTTTCCGTCAGGCAAAGTAAGACTGAACCCATAGGTAAAGGCATCCTGACCAAGACGAAGTTCGCCAATTTGATTTTCAGTCAGGCCAATAGCCGCTTCATCTCCGTAAAGCGTTACGTTTTCAAATTGTCCGCCATTCAGCACCATCTGTAAAAACACCTGGTAATCTTCTGCGGTCCCCATCAGGCCGGACCCGCCTGAAAAGTATTTGATTTCAGGCAACCTATTCATTTCGATGCTATCAGACCCTTCAACCGAAAGCTGTGAAAGCCGATCGAGACTATAGGGTTCATCGTTACGGTACATGGCAACGATTTCATCCTGCACGCTATCCTCAATATTAAACCCTGTGCTATCCATGCCTAATGGCTCGAAAATCTCCTCCTGAAAAAATTGATCCAGAGGTTTCCCGGAGGCCACTTCCACAACCCTGCCTAAAACATCTGTGCTCAGTCCATATGTCCAGCTCGTGCCCGGTTCATGTTTTAGCGGGAGCTCACCCAGCGCAGCCATTGTTTCACTAATGGTTCTTCCATCCATAACGGTACCATCCGGCACGCCGCCTTTATTGTACACAGCTCTTAGCTGATCTTCACGGAATCCATAAGCGATCCCTGAGGTATGTGTGAGCAGGTGGTGGATCGTCACTTGGGTGTCAGACGGCTGGGCTGACCATGTAGTATCTGACATATCCACGCTATCAATAACTTCCGCATCTGAAAATTCCGGAATGTATTCTGATACCGGATCGCTTATGTCCAGAGAGTCACGTTCTGCCAGCATCAATATAGCTACAGTCGTTACAGGTTTTGTCATTGAGGCAAGCCTGAAAATATGATCGCTTTCCATTTCTTCATTTTCCTCAATATCTGCCATGCCAAGTGCCTTGTTGTATACAAGTGCGCCATCTTTCACAATCATCGCAACGGCTCCGGGAATTTTATTAGAGTCGATTGCTGCCTGCAAAAAACCAGTCACGGCCTGCAGCGAGTCGGAATACATACCAGCGTCCGATGCGTCTGCGGATTCAAAAGCTGATGACTTAGGTTGGTCAACCGATGATGTGCAGGCACTGAAAATGAGCGATAGAAGCAGTGATATAAAAAGGACGGTTTTTTTCATGATAGATTGTTTCAAGACATTGAGATTCAAGAACTGAGTATAGTATAATCGAGAAACAAATTCAGAAGAAATGAAACCATCATCAAAACGTACGGGACGCCTGATACTCAAGGAACAATTTCTTCAACTACGGTACAAACTTCCTGCGATCTAATTGATATATTGTTGCTTTCTCCGTCATTAACCTTGATTCCAATGAATAAATACTTTCAGTACACATTTTTAGCACTTCTATTTATATCTCTAACATCCTGTGCCACACTTCGTGATGCCGCAAATATACAGGAGCCACAGGTTCGATACGCCAACATGTCAATTCAAACAATTGATTTTGATGGCGTCACCCTGATGTTCGATTTTACTGTTACCAATCCCAATCGGCTTGATGTATCAGCTGAAAGCTACAATTACGAATTTTTTATTAACGGACAGTCTTTTATTAAGGGTAAACAGGAAGAAAAACTAGAGATTAGCAGTGAATCGACATCCATAGTGAGGGTTCCGGTATCTATGACCTTTGCCAATCTTTACGAATCATTTCGTTCAGTGCTGCGGCAGGATTCTATATCGTACCGAATGGATACTGCTGTTTCATTCTCCCTTCCGGTTCTTGGTTTGCGGACGGTTCCCGTGCAAGCTGAAGGGGACTTGCCTATTCCAAAAGTACCACGTATTCAGTTTGGAGGCATTGAGATGAAGCAACTCTCATTTTCAGGTGCTGAAGTGGATATTTCTTTTGGTGTCAGCAACCCCAATCCATTTGGAATCACACTATCGGGAGCTGATTACACTCTAAAGGTCAATGGCAATCAGTGGCTAGACACCAGCCTCGGCGAGGCGATTCGTGTCAATGCTTCCGAATTCAGAGACATTACCATTCCGTTAGAGCTCAGTGCTTCACAAATGGGTTCAGCCCTGTTTGAAATGATGAGGGGTAAAAAAGAGTTTGATTATCAACTGACTGGTCAGGCACGCGTTTCCGCTGATATTGAAGGGTTTACACGCGATCAAACAGTACCATTTGATCTTGAAGGCGTTTTTAATCTTGACGACTTTTAACACATTCTTAACGTCTGTTTAAGCATCTTATTAATCTGATTTTATTTTACTTAGACATTTCTTTTTTAACCTTCTGTATATAACCATAATCTTAGTAAAGACTTTTAATTCATCACTCATGAAACTTCAAAAAATTTTCCTCCCAATTTTACTCTTCACTTTTAGTTTTGCTGCCTGCTCTTCTGAATCACAAAGCGCTGAACAGCAGACTGCAGACATGGCAGAAGACACGATGCAAACCGCTCAATATTTTGCCGAACCCGGTGAACCCGGTGAAGTTATTGAAACAGAAGAACACAATATTTACGTAGAGACTGTTGTTGAGGGCTTGGGCGTACCGTGGGGTGTGGCGTTTCTGCCTGATGGTAACTTGTTGATAACCGAAAGAGACGGCACCGTCCGAATAGTGGAAAACGGAACTCTCAGGGAAGAACCGCTGGCAGGAGCACCGGAACCAGCCGTTCAAAATCAGGGCGGTATGCTCGATATTGCTCTGCATCCCAATTATGAAGAAAATGGATGGATCTACCTGAGTTACTCAAAAGAAGGTCCGAATGGTGGAATCACAACGGCACTTGAACGCATGAAGCTGGACGGATATGAGTTTGTGGACCGCGAAGAAATTTACATAGGAAACGAATTCACGGGAGGTGGACGACACTTTGGAGGACGTATTGCATTTGGCGGTGATGGATACCTCTACTTTACAATTGGCGACAGAGGCCAAAGAGAAAAAGCCCAAAATACATCACTTTCTCACGGTAGTGTTTTCAGACTTAACGATGAAGGAAGTATTCCGGAAGACAACCCATTTGTGGGTGAAAACGGACTGGATGAAATCTACTCATATGGCCACCGTAATATTCAGGGAATGGGCGTTCACCCTGAGACCGGAGAAATCTGGACCAATGAACATGGCGCACGGGGCGGTGATGAGCTAAATAATCCACAAATGGGCAATAATTATGGATGGCCCGAAATTACTCACGGCGTGAATTACGACGGATCACCCATCACCCCTGATACAGCCAAAGCAGGAATGGAGCAGCCCGTTATGCACTGGACGCCATCTATTGCCCCTTCAGGTTTAGCTTTTGTAACCGGCGACCGGTATCCAAACTGGACAGGCGATATCATGAATGGAGCTCTTAAGTTTCAGCTAATTGCCCGCATTGAGATTGATGAAGACGGAAACTTTGTCCATGAAGAACGAATCCTTGAAGGAATCGGACGCATCAGGGAAGTGGAGATGGGACCAGATGGTTACATCTATTTCACCAATGAATCTGAAGGGACTTTAAATCGAATCATACCTGTAGAGTCGTAACTAATACCAGAAAAAATTATTTGCTCATAACCCGGTCATCATTGATGGCCGGGTTTTTTTATGAGATGAGAATTTTAACATATTTTGATCACAAATTAAGTGTCGTTTCAGTTATGAAACGTGGTATAGCCCTGAATGCTTTCGGGGTGAGTTTTTCGAAAAATCGAGACATGACATATCAATAGAGTATTCAAGAATGACTCGCATGCGACAACTTACCGTTGACATGACACTAGAATCTTGTTGGATATTCAGTACAACAAGAAATAATCTAGCTATCCAGAATCTCTAATGGCGATTCTAAATTAAAGGCAATTCAATGATTAGACTGAAGTGCCGCCTAAAACTGATTCGAGCTGCATTTCTTTGAGTACGTTATCTTGAATGGGTTGGGTAAGGTCATTGATCTCATCAACACCCCAGGTCATACCCACAACGGTTCTTGTCGGACGTTTACCCGCTGGCATTTCCGCAAGTTTCAGATACGCATCTACGACCCATTGCGGATCGGGCGCATCCTCGCTTCGAAGCATTTTATCAAACTCTTCACTCATCGCTGCAGGAACACCCGCTAATTCTCCATATGATTCCAGCACATCGCCGTGATCAGGAACTTTCCCGGATTCTAATAAACCGGTGCCAAAGGGTCCTGGTTCAACAAGTGCTACATCAACTCCAAAGGGAGAAAGCTCATAACGAAGCCCCTGGCTATAAGCTTCGAGTGCATGCTTGGAAGCCGTGTAAGTTGAAAAAAACGGTGGCGAAATACGGCCAACCAGTGACGATGTATTGATAATTAGCCCTGAGCCTGCCTTACGCATGGCCGGTAATACCGCCTGCATGGTTCTTATGGCACCAAAATAGTTGGTCTCCATTTGAAAACGCGCTTGCTCAACACTGTATGCTTCAGTAATACCGATATACATGATTCCGGCATTGTTGATGAGAACATCGATGGTCTCTGCTTCCGCCAGAATGCTGTTTATTGCGTCAGTAACAGAATCATCGCTGTTCACATCCATATCCATTACGTTAATAAGGGGTGAGTATGCATCCAGTTCTGCTTTTTTCTCTGCATTCTTTCCATCGGGGTTGCGCATTGTCGCAAACACCTTGTTGCCTCTGTCGGCAAAATCTTTGGCAGCTTTTAAACCAAATCCGCTGCTGCTTCCTGTAATAATTATATTTTTCATTTCTATGCTACTAATTGTGATCAATTTATTTTTTCCATCCTAAAAACTCTTTGTTTTTAATCGTTGAGGGGTAAATCGTTTAATTTGACATAATTCTGTTTTTAAGATTGATGTTAAAAACCAAACATTCCATTGTTATTCGCCAGCCCTTCCATTGGGATCGCCTGAATGACATCCCAATGCTCTACGGCTTTACCATTTTCAAAACGAAGCAGATCGTAAAAAACATTTGCAGTGCCGTTCCACTCTCCCTCGCTCACCGTTAGGACAAAGTTTCCCTCTCCCAATACTTTGTGGATTTTGGTGTACCTGAACATGTTATTCTGTGCGGTGAGGTACTCTACAGCCTTAACGATTCCCGACAATCCATCTTTTATACCTGGATTATGCTGGTGGTACTGCTCGGAACTGATATATTCAGTAATCTTATCTGGATTTTTCCCCATCAGAATATCTTCTACCATCGCCTTTGCAGTTGCCTTGTTTTCTTCGGTTTTATCCAGGTCAGTTGCTTCGGTTGGGCCATCAGTCTGCGTCCTGCCACTGGCGGTTTCTTTAACCAATGCCGTCATGGCATCCCAATGTTCGGCTACTTTGCCGTTATCGTCCAATCGTATAATATCAAAGGAAACCATTTCATCGGCCCCAAATGGCTTGGCGTTTCTCCAAATGTTGTGCATAAATACAAAATTGCCATCCTGGAACATCCGAATATTTTCAGCGGTGGTTCCGTTTTCTTGTAGTACAGACAGCATTTTGATAAAGGGTTCTAAGCCTGTTGGGATATATGGATTATGTTGGATATAATCCGCATTCGCCAGTTCACGCATAGTTACAGGGTCGTTTTTTAAGACAGCACCTAAAAAAGTGCCAACCGTTTCTTTAGTGTTCATATTCATAACTTTTGATTCATTTTGCCGCTTGTTGATTCAGATTGTTTTGTGCTACAGGAAGCGAGAATACCTGACAACACAAACAGGATCATTACTTTTCTCATTGGGTTTGTCATTTGATTATAAATTTTTACTTTTATTCCGCAAGGAATATTATATTTTAACTTTTAACTTGCAAGCTATTTTGAAATTTAATTTTATTTTGCAAGTAATATTTAACAGAGGGACTATATATGAGACAGGACTTCAGATGTGACTGCCCGTTTACTTCAGCCCTTGATGTACTGGGTGATAAGTGGATGCTGGTTATCGTAAAGCAGATGCTAATCGAAGGCAAAGAAACCTTTAAAGACTTTACGGAAAGTGAAGAAGCCATTGCCACCAATATTCTTTCGGACAGGCTCAAACTGCTGGAAGAACTTGAAATCGTCATCAAGACAAAACGGCCTGACAACAAAAAGACAAACCACTATCTTTTGACCGAAAAGGGATTGGCTTTGACGCCTATACTCATAGAACTGGCAACCTGGAGCGATAATTATCTTAGAGACATTCACCCATCCATTGCAGATGGTGAAAAAATGGAACTACTTCGAGAAGATAAAGCAGCATTTGCGCGTGCGGTGGAGAATAATTACAGGGAGAAACTGGCTAAAACCTCATATGAAAACATACCTGAATAAAGGGGTAAGTTTACAGCTATGTGTCGTTTACAAAATTCGATAGTGTGGAAAAGTATTTACTTTAAAGTCCGCAGCGGTACTTAATTGGAACTATTATTCCAAAGAACAGAAAATGATTACTTGAGGAGTAAGACGCAGTGGTTGTGATGTTTATTACCAAACGAGGCAACCCATTCTGGACAGGAATTATCTGAATGATAATCTTTAACTACAGTTAATTACGCCTATAAAAATCGAGGTAGGGATATGTTCACGAAGAACGAATTCTTGAAGGAATCGGTCGCATCAGGGAAGTAGAGATGGGACCCGATGGTTACATCTATTTCACTAATGAGTCTGAAGGGACATTAAGCAGAATTGTTCCTGTAGAGTCGTAACTAATACCAGAAAAAATTATTTGCTCAAAACCCGGTCATCGATGATGTCCGGGTTTTTTTATGGGATGAAAAAAACACCTTGCTTTGAACTCAAAACTTTAATCTATTTTGTATAAGGTATTCAAAAAATACTCACCCATTCAAAGAATCCATCAGTGCCTTTCTGGAAGTGAAAAAAGGGACATACTCTATAACAAAGCTGCTCGCTTTTTAGAGCTCGACCCCGAGCTAATATCAAATCACCATAAATAAAGATATTATTAAGTAAATTAATCAGGGAAAATTTAAATGGCTGCTTCGCCGACTAAATCATAAAAATCTGAGACAATGAAAGAATTAACAACCTTTTTAGCATTTTCTATTATTCTATTTATATCAGGCTGTAATAGTGGCGAACAAGGAACACCTGCTGTATCTGAAGATGAATGGGTTGTTGATTTCTTTGATGATTTTGACACATTCAATACGGATAACTGGCAGGACCAAAGAATTTGGGTAAACAATGAATTACAGTGCTATGTGCCAGACGGAGAGTATAATACACGAGAAGTAAATGATGGCACTCTAAAACTAAGAGTAGTTAATGTTGGGGAAAAACTACCATGTGATAACATGGATAAATATGGCGAACAACATCCTCCAACAGAATATATGGCCGGTCGAATTGCGTCCAAAAACAGAAAGGAATTTGTAAAGGGTAAGTGGACAGCCAGACTAAAACTTCACACCAGTAACGAACCAAGTATGTTTCCGGCCTGGTGGATATTAGGAGCCCAAAACAACGAACCTCCGGTTCAGGAAGAAGATGAGAATGTATGCTGGCCGTTAACCGGATCTGGCGAGATAGATATTTTCGAACATCATGGAGATCACCTGACAGATGAGTTTACAACAGGTGCTATTAAAAGTCTTGGAGAATGTGACAAAGGTGACTGGTGGAGCTTACGTACCGAAGTAGATGCCGTACTCACCGAGTATCATGAGTATTCTGTTGAGTGGGAAGAAAGTGATTTAGTGTATCGCTTAGATGGAGAAGAAGTTTATCGTAACGAAGGCGAAGGTGATAATTACCCGGAACCAATGTTTGCTATTTTAAACTATGCTAAGATTACAGATAATGGTATGGAAGGCGAATGGGTGATGGAAGTTGATTGGGTAAAACACGAGTATAGAGCTGAATAATCGTCGGTTTGGTTGTGGACGAAAAAAGCTTAAATGTACAGTGCGCAGAGACTGAAAAGGGGCTCAAAAGACCTTACTTCCGATAGCCGACAACTATTATTAATCCAGATCCTTAATAGCTTTTGAAAGTTCCTGAAGTGACTTCTTCGCATCCCCAAAGAACATCTGATTGGTGTCGCTGTAGAACAGATCATTATCAATTCCCGCATATCCGGGATTTAGGCTGCGCTTAAACACAATCGTTCTTTTCGCTTCATCAACGTTCAGGATCGGCATACCATAAATGGGACTGCCGGGTGATGTTTTGGCCGCGGGATTTACTACATCATTCGCACCGATTATTAACACTACATCCGTACTTTTTAACTGAGGGTTGATCTCTTCCATGTCATACAGCTGGTCGTAGGGCACATCGGCTTCAGCAAGAAGCACGTTCATATGACCCGGCATCCGGCCGGCCACCGGGTGAATACCATAAGCAACTTCAACTCCTTTCTCCTCCAGAAGATTGGCAACCTCTTTCAGAACGTGCTGAGCCTGAGCCACTGCGAGACCATACCCCGGCACAATCACAACTTTATTGGCATAGGAGCACTGAATGGCAACATCATCAGCATATGTCTTTTGTACGGTTTTGTCGCTATCGCCTGTATCGCCGGGTCCTTCCTCTCCGCCCCCGAACGCACCAAAGAGTACATTCAGCAGAGTTCGGTTCATCGCCTTACACATCACATTGGTAAGAATGAGCCCGGCAGCTCCCACAAGTGCACCACTGATAATGAGCAGGTTGTTGCCCAAAACGAATCCGGCCATCGATGCTGCAATTCCGGAATAGGAGTTGAGTAGTGAAATCACAACCGGCATATCTGCACCACCAATTGGCAGGACTGTTAGCACACCAATAAGTAATGAAAGGCCAAAAAGTGACCAGAAAACGGTTTGATAGGCCGGATCAACAGTGAACCAGCCAACGAGCCCGAGTGCAAGTGCGGTTAGTACAAGATTAATAATGTTTTGTCCCGGCAGAGCAATTCGTCCGCCATTAATAAAGCCTTTCAGTTTACCGAACGCGATGAAACTACCTGTAAAGGTGATGGACCCAATAACAATACTCAGGCCGGTGGTAACAAGACCGTCAGGTGCAATTGTTGTAGGGTCAACCCGTGCAAATTCTCCCCATGCAACAAGTGCTGAAGCGCCTCCGCCAAATCCGTTGAAAATAGCAACCATCTCGGGCATGGCGGTCATTTGAACTTTTTTTGCTGCAATAATACCAATCAAGGCCCCGATCACAACCCCGGCAATAATCAGTTCAAAGCTGAGAATCTCTCTGTCAAACAGAGTCACTACCACACCTATGAGCATCCCAAACGAAGCCAGCTGATTGCCAGATCGTGCCGTTGCCGGCGACCCGAGACGTTTAATTCCAACAATGAAAAAACCAGTGGCAAGCAGGTAAAGCAGCTGAATTACATTTGGAAGTACCGACTGTAAGGCTTCCGGTAAGAATTGACTCATCAGTTATCCTCCTTTTTCTTGAACATCTCGAGCATACGATCGGTAACCATAAATCCGCCCACCACGTTGATCGTTGCAAATATGATTGCAGCAAATCCAATCCATTGTGCATAAGCTGAATCTGAGCCGCCGGTGATGATCAATGCTCCAATCAGAGTAATCCCCGAAATAGCATTTGCACCCGACATCAAGGGTGTATGCAGAGTAGGTGGAACTTTCGTTATAAGCTCAAACCCCACAAACGAGGCGAGTACGAAAATAAAGAGGTTGAATATCAGTTCTTCCATGGATGTTTTATCGTGAGTCTTGAATTTAAAATCGATACTTTTATCTGGCTACAGTCACTTTAACTTTAACTACCTACATGTTCTCTTTCACAAATGGCGAGATCAATTCTCCCTCATGTGTTACGGTCGTGTTAATGATAATTTCGTCATCAAAATTGAAATTCGGTTGCCCGTCCTCAATCAGCAGATCCAGCAGCGACATCAGGTTTTTTGAATAGAGTTTGCTTGCATGGTTGGCCAGTTTTGACGGCAGATTTAGCGGGCCAAGAATAAGTACACCGTTATGATTAACGGTTTCACCTGCCTTAGTCAGCTCGCAATTTCCGCCCTGCTCAGCCGCAATATCAACAATAACAGACCCTGCCTGCATATCATCGACCATTTCTTTCGGTATAAGTTCCGGGGCCGGACGACCAGGAACAAGCGCCGTTGTAATTACGATATCAGATTTTGCGACGTGTTTGTGAACAAGCTTCTGTTGCTTCTCCCTGTCACTTTCAGTTTGCTCTTTGGCATAACCGCCTTTTGTTTCAGCAGATTCATCCGATTCAGATTTCTCATCTGATTCAGCTTCCACAAATTTAGCGCCCAAACTTTCAACCTGCTCTTTTACCGCCGGGCGTATATCAAATGCTTCCACAACAGCTCCAAGTCGCTTTGCTGTTGCAATTGCCTGCAGGCCAGCGACACCTGCGCCAAGAACCAATACTTTTGCGGGGGGAATAGTGCCTGCTGCGGTCATCATCATCGGCAGATATTTGTCAAGTGTATTGGCACCGATCAGCGCGGCTTTGTAACCTGCAATATTGCTCATCGAAGAGAGGGCATCCATTGACTGTGCTCGGCTTATCCTAGGCACTGTGTCCATTGCAAGACCGGAAATCTGCTGCTTTTTAAGGACTTCTACATAATCCTGGTTTTGAAGAGGCCATATAAAACTGACAAGAACACTTCCCTTCTTCATTTTTTTAAGATCATCTTTTGAAGGTGCCTGTACTGCCAGCAGGATATCGCAATCTGAAAGAATTTTGTCGGCTTTCTTTTCAATTTTTGCGCCTGCATCGATATAATCACTATTGGAATAGCTGGATGCCACGCCCGCTCCGGACTCGATAATTATTTCCTGCCCCGAATCTTTTAGTTTCTTAACTCCTTCCGGCGTGAGAGCCACGCGGTTTTCATTTTCAACCGTTTCTTTACAAACCCCAATCATCTATTATTTTCCTCCAACATAAGAATTTCCATAAACTTATTGATTTTTTAGATGTTTGCAACTTAATCTTTTCCATGGAAACGGTTTCAATAAAGAATTATGAAAAATGTTATTCAAAAGCTATACAACCGATAGAGAAGATTGACTAAACAGAGCCATAAAATTTCTTACCTTTAGCCAAAATAAATAAACATTTCAGACAATCATGAAAGATATAGAAGGAAAAACATTTGACGTCATTATCGTCGGAAGCGGCCCCGCCGGATTTACTGCCGCACTTTATGCTGCAAGAGCAGATTTGAACCCTCTTGTTTTTGAAGGACCGGAGCCAGGCGGACAGCTGATGCAAACAACTGACGTTGATAACTTCCCCGGTTATCCCGAAGGTGTGATGGGTCCAAAAATGATGGAAGATTTCAGAGAACAGGCCAAACGCTTTGGTGCCGACTGCCGGTATGGTTTTGTAGATAATATTGAATTCGACAAGCGCCCCTACAAACTTACTGTTGATGAAGAGACAACGGTATTCGCAAAATCCATCATCATTGCAACAGGTGCTTCTGCTAAATGGCTTGGGATTGAAAGCGAACAGAGGCTTCGTGGTAAAGGCGTGAGCGCTTGTGCTACATGTGATGGTGCGTTTTTCAGAAATGAGCATGTTGTGATTGTGGGCGGCGGCGATACTGCCATGGAAGAGGCAACATTCCTCACAAAATTTGCCAGTAAAGTGTCTGTTATCCACCGGCGTGATGAACTGCGTGCATCTAAAGCAATGCAGAATCGTGCGTTTAACAATGATAAAATTGAATTTATCTGGGATTCAGAGCTTATTGAAGTTCTGGGCGAAAATGTTGTGGAAGGTGTGAAGGTAAGGAACACGAAAACAAACGAGGAAACCATTCTTAAAGATGTAACCGGCGTGTTTATCGCTATTGGGCACAAGCCAAATACCGATCTGTTCAAGAGCGTTCTCACAATGGATGATGTAGGTTACATCCAGACGAAAGGCCAGTCGACCGAAACTGATTTACCCGGTATCTTTGCCAGCGGAGACGCGATGGACCCAATTTACCGCCAGGCCGTTACTGCAGCCGGTACAGGATGCCGCGCTGCATTGGATGCCGAACGCTTTCTGGCTGATGCCGAACAGAGTGAAGAAGCTATCGCACAATCGCACTGGAAATAATTCTCGTCTGCATGCTGTAGTTGCAGGCTGACGAGTTGGATGGCCCAGTCAAAACATGGCATGTCTAAAGCCACCGAGACGTGTAGATTCTATCGAAAAATTTGCATAAGTAACTTAGTACAGATCTTTCTCGAGACATGCTATGTTTAGTGCTCGTTTCTGTTCCTCATACAGTCATTTTCCTCTCGGGTCAGGCGACTTGAGCTACGTGATACTCGTCAGACGAAAAATGCAATCGTCGGACGAGGGAGTGATCAAGACGGATCTAAAATATATTCAATCCGTTCTGAGATATCCTGAAGGTGCAACCCGGTCATTCGGTCCGGGGCACTGTCTGTTGCGTCATCAAGCTGCTCGCCGAGAATTCGAAGTTCATCGCGAAGCATTGGTTTGATGTCACTGATGTTTACTTCATTATCATCGCTCTGCATCAGGCCGTGAATTGCTTCAACGTAGGTTCGTTGAAGGTTTCTTCTGTAGGCATCAATCGCTTCTCCTGAGATG
>Ga0209943_1000427_pt1 | contig 29563 bp, 19 predicted proteins | sample SalPonR1_B_D2_MG_FD_185698 | JGI IMG/M metagenome (GOLD analysis project Ga0209943, IMG submission 185698) | Salt pond soil microbial communities from South San Francisco under conditions of wetland restoration - Salt Pond MetaG R1_B_D2_MG... ... | reverse complement strand
TATTGAAGTTTTCGTGAAAATTTTCATAAATAATTATTTTCAGAATTTTTTATTGACATGGAGCCCCATCCATAGTTTAATAATATTTAAAACTTGCGGGAGGAATTGAAATGGAAGGTGCCAAAATCATAATAGAGTCAATTGAAAAACACGGCATAGACCGGGTCTTCGGTCATCCGGGGGGAGCCGTTCTGCCCCTTTACCAAGCCCTTGGAGCTTCAAGCCTTGTCCATGTGCTTACCCGAACAGAGCAGGGCGCCGCCCATGCGGCAAGCGGATATGCCCGCCTGAGCGGAAAGCCGGGAGTATGCATAGTTACGAGCGGCCCCGGGGCGACTAACATTATAACAGGAATAGCAACCGCACAAGCAGATTCTGTCCCACTTGTGGTCATAACCGGCCAGGTTCAAAGGAGCAGGATAGGAACAGACGCTTTTCAGGAGGCTGACATAACCGGAGCTTCCGAACCCTTCACAAAGCATACATACCTTGTGCAAGACGCAAACGAGTTGCCAAGAATAATGAAGGAAGCTTTCCACATAGCTTCCACAGGCAGGCCCGGCCCCGTGCTTGTAGACGTCCCTGTAGACATGCAAATAGCCGATGTAAAGAATTCATGCTGTCCCCAGATAAATATAAGAGGGTACAAACCTGTTTTCCACGGAAACAGAAAACAAATAAAAAAAGTCATCGATGCGATAGAAAAAAGCGAAAGGCCCCTGATATGCGCAGGGGGAGGCATACTCTGTTCGGGAGCCAGAACGCCGCTGAACATTTTTCTTGAAAAAACCGGAATACCTGCCGTCTATACTCTGATGGGAAACAGCGCAATAGACGGGAGCCTTGCCAATATTATGGGTATGATAGGTTCCCACGGTCATCTACGGGCAAAACAGGCCCTTAAGGAGTCCGACCTGCTTATAATAATAGGCGCTAGAATATCGGACAGGGCAACCGCTGGCGGACACATATTCGAGCGAAAAAAAACAATTGTCCACATAGACATAGACCCTGCTGAAGTCGGCAAGAACATTGAAACGCAAATACCGATTGTAGGCGACGCAGGAGATGTCGTGATGTATTTGCTAAAGAATATCGACCCGGACAAGTCATGGAATTGGGATCCCTGCAGGACTCCTTCTGAGGAGCCAGTTCCGCTTAAGACCCGAAACGACAGGCTTGACCCGGCTGTACTGCTGCATCATGTTTCAAACAAGGCGGATTCGGACGCTGTTTTCACTGCGGATGTGGGACTTAACCAGATATGGGCGGCAAGACACATAGAAATGTCCGCCAAGAGAAGGTTCCTTACATCTGGAGGCCTGGGAACAATGGGATACGGACTCCCTTCGGCTATTGGAGCCAAAATGGCCGTTCCCAATCGTCAGGTTTTTGCAGTCATGGGAGACGGCGGAATACAGATGAGTCTTGGCGAGCTTGGAACATTGGCTGAATCCGGAGAAAAGGTTGTGATTCTCCTTTTGAATAATCAGTATCTTGGAATGGTCAGAGAACTGCAGGACAAGGCTTACGGAAAAGAATGCAGGCACGGGGTGCATTTCGAAAAGGAACCGGATTTCGTTAAAATTGCAGAAGCCTATGGTCTTAAGAGCGCCCACGCATACGACATGGAAAGTTTCGAAAAAACGCTTATGCAGGCTTTATCCGGTAATGACAGTTGGCTTATTAACTGCAAAATAGACTCCAAGATCAATTCTGTCAGGAGGTTTTAGAATGAAAAAAAGAATATTGTCGGTTCTGGTTGAAAACCACTCAGGGGTTTTGTCCCGGATAGCAGGCCTTTTCAGTAGAAGGGGCTACAACATAGACTCGCTTTCCGTTGGCACTGTAGAAGACCCCGCATTCTCAAGGATGACAATCGGCATAACGGCAGACGACTGGCAGACCGAACAGATAATGAAACAGCTAAACAAACAGATACCGGTAATCAAGGTTGTTGAGCTTTTCCCTGAGAACTCCCTGATAAGGGAAATACTCATAATAAAAGTTTCTGCCCCGGTCCAGGCAAGGCGCGAAATCAAGGACCTGGCCGACCTTTACAAGGCATCCGTGCTTGACATCACTCAGGACACAATGGTTCTGGAAGTTACTGGGCAAGAAAAAAAAGTCGAGTCATTCATAGAGCATATGAAAACATACGGCCTTCTTGAAATTGCTCGTTCAAGCTCGGTGGGAATGCAAAGGGGACAATCGGTCTTTTAATATAAAGAAACCCCATGGAAAAGGGGATTGATGTAACCCCTTTTCCATGGGGTGATGCTTTTGTTTCTTTTACCAGAGAGGCTGTGGTATGAATTCTGTCATTGTTTCGGAACCGTCCGGATTGAATGTGAATTTATGTGTTCTTATTGATTCTTCAGCGTGTCCCGATGCCCAGTGGCTTGTTGGCATGTCGGGGAATGTGGCTTGGGCGTTTTCGAGCGGTCCTCTGAAAAGCATTCTGTTTACCATTGTTATGGCTTCGGGTCTTGATATTGCGCTCTGGGGTTTGTATGTCCCGTCCAGGTATCCGTCGGCAATTCCTATTCTGTGTATTTCTTCTATTGTGTTCTCGGCCCAGTGTTCTTCGGTGTCTGTGAAGAAGCTGTTTATGGGCTCAAGTGTATCGCTTCTCTCTGTGTCGAAGTATCTTGCTATTACAACCGCGAGTTCTGCTCTGGTTATTGGGCTCTCAGGCTTGAATGTACCGTCCGGGTTTCCCTGGAAGAGGCCTTGTTTTGTAGCCGCCTCGATGTATTCCTCTGCCCAATGACCGGCTTCCAGGTCGCTATAATGCTTCTGTCCTGTGACCGTGCTTTCAAGGTCGAGTATCCTTGCAAATATCGCCGCAACTTCGGCTCTCGTTATTGAGTTTTCCGGTCTGAATGTATAGTCCGGATAACCCTTGATGTATCGCGTGTGCATGTGCTCGAGGCTTGTGGAATAAAGGAGCACTGTTAGTCTTGACTCATCGTCCTCAAGGTTTGCAAGGGACTCGTCGGAGCTTATTTTTGCTACGAATTCGACTGTCTTTTCAGGCACATCGACTGTTCCAGCTAAAAGCTCAATTTTTACTTGTCCTGACTCCTTGCCTGCAAGTGCTCCAAGGTCCCATACGATTTTGTCTCCGGAAACAGTTCCTCCACCTGCATCAACAACTGTGAAGCCATTCGGAATCGAAAGCTCAAGGTCTGCAGAGCCTACATTGATTCCTGTCCTGTTGTAGTAGTCCAGGGTCATTTCTATTTGGTCGTTTTCGGCAAGCTTTCTTTTGTCTGATGTAAGGACTACTGCCAAATCCTTTTGAGAAAATTCGTAGTCCAAATCTGCCGCTGCAATGAGTACTCTGCCTGCGCAGAATTGTCCATCTGCCAGCATTCTGAAGTTCTCTACACCTATTTCTTCGCCGCTTGAGTTCAGCGCCACAAGCTTGTAGTCCCTTGAATCCACGAAGTCGGGTATTTCTATTGAAAGCATTCCGTCTGATTCAGTTACTGAAATCGGATAGTCTACTGCTTCAAGCTCTTCGTCCACTGCCGCGTAAAGAATTCCGTCTCCCAATAAGGCTATGTCGACAGGTCTTCCCTTGCTTATGGATCCCACTGTCAATATGGGGCTTCCTGAAAGGTATCTATACAGTTTAAAGGATATTCCGCTGAAGTCTTTCAGTCTTTCATTTGTACCGTTTCCATCTCCAACAGATAGCAGTGTGTAGTGGACTCTTTCGGAGTGAAAAACATCTCCTACTCCGCTTATGGCTTTGTCAACCTTTCCCTTCTGATAGAATGTAATTCTTTCTATTTTCCCGGGATAAATTTCGAAGTCAAATGTTATATATACATCGTAAACTTCATTTCCATATGGAACGGCAATCTCATACAGGCCGTCTGCTCCTGTAATGACTGTTTGGTCAAAGTCTACTGTTCCGTCATCGTCAAAGTCTGCCGAAACACTCACCTCAGCTCCATCAACCGGACCACACAGGTTGGTGTCGTATACCGCTCCGCGAAGTACTGCCGGCATGAAGTGTACAAGTATTGTGTCTGTTGCAAAGAGGCCCTTTTCGGTATCCTCAACCGTTGCAAGCACTTCAATAATTCTTGGTTCTATGCTGCCTGAAAGGTCTACTTTTCCGTATGGAACCTGAGCCTTTCCGTCCGAATCCGTTGCCGCGCTTGCCCCGGATGGGAATTGGCCAACCGGTGCAGTGAATGTAACGTTTGCACCGCTTACAGGGTTTCCATAGCTGTCGGTGACTGTCGCGTAAAGCTCTGTCATTGTTTTTCCGTCTCCAAGTATGGATGCCGGAACCGCTTCCAGACTTATTCTATATGCTATGTCGCCTATTGTAATGTCTATTCTTGATGTTGCGCTTGCTCCGCGCGAATCGGTGACCTTTACGCTGAAGTAATCGCTTCCCGTATATCCGTCAAATGGAGTATACACCCAGCTTCCGTCGCTTTCTACAATGAGTGTCCCGTTTGAAGGTCCATTGTACATTTTATATGTGAGTCTATGCCCGTCAGGGTCTGTTCCCACAACCGTTCCTCCTACCGGTACTCCCTCGGATGTAGCAAAGCTGTAGTCAGGAACTGTCGGCGGCTTGTTTGGTGTTGATGACGGTTTGTACATTTGGTATTCAACGGTGGAAACTGCGCTTCCTCCGTTTTCGTCTGTGACTGTCACCGCGAATGAATCTTCTCCAATATATCCGCTGTCGGGCTCATATGTGTATGTCCCGTCAATATTAAGGGTAAGAGTCCCGTGCGCAGGTTGAGTTTGAACTGAATATTCAAGATCCTCCGCTGCTGTCTCTATGTCGCTTCCCACTATGGTTCCTTGGTGTTCGGTATTGTATCTTATTCTGTGTTCATAGTCTGGGACCTCGGGTGGGTCGTTTACTGAGGCCACCGTTATCGTCACTGTTGAGACTGCATAACCTTCTTGTCCGTCATCTACTATTATTGTAAAGCTGTCTGTTCCGTGGAAATTTTCGCTTGGAGTGTATGTCCAAGCGCCTCCCGTCGTGACTTCCACGCTTCCATGAAGCGGATCGGTGCCCTTTACATACTCCAAGTCGTCCTCATCGGGATCTGTTCCGATCACCATACCGGAAACAGGTGTATCTTCTGGTGTCGATAGAGCATAGTCCGGAATTTCCGGCGGATCGTCTTCAGAACTTACATTTATAACAATTGTCGATATGGCTGTCCCTCCGTTATTATCGGACACCTCTATCGTAAAAATGTCTGTACCATTGAAGTGCAGGTCCGGTGTGTATGTGTAAATTCCATCCGATTCGACCGTTACAGTTCCATGAGCCGGGTCTGTTTTCTTGGTATATGTCAGGGTATCCTCCTCTATGTCTGTTCCTATAACTGATGATCCGAGAGGAGTATCCTCAAGAGTAACCTCTGCGTAATTTGGTATAACCGGTGGATCGTTTACAGGATCGACATTTATGGAAATGGTGGATACCACGCTTCCTCCGTTTCCGTCGCTAATCAAAACTTCAATCTCCACTGGTCCACCGTTGAAGTCCGGTGTGGCTACAAAGTTCCATTCTCCGGTAGCCGAATTTATTGTGAAGCTTCCTTCCGAGGCGTTGGGGGGCGTCTGCACCGTAAACGACAGGTCGTCTCCCTCGGTATCGCTTGCCAGTATTATGTTTGAAAGTGTCCCTTCTTCGTCAATTTCATATACATAGTCCCTTGTTTGAGGTGGGTCGTTTACAGGCAGCACCGTCACAGAAACGACTGCCTCCGCAAATCCTGTTCCGTCGGTTACTATTATTGAGAAACTGTCCGTACCATTGTAGTCTTCATTTGGTGTATATGTGTAGTTTCCGTCAGCATATACGACTACCGTTCCATGCAAAGGAGAATCGCCCAGGCTGCAAACAAGATCCTCTTGCGGAGTATCCAGATCATCTATATCAATGCTACCGGAGTGCGGAGTGTCCTCGTTTGTAGTTATCGAATCGTCTTCTGCCTCAGGCGGATCGTCCACCGATGAAACATTTACCGTAACTGTTGAAATTGCCGTTCCTCCCTTTCCGTCTGAAACATCTACAGTGAATGTATCGCTTCCATGGTAGTGTAAATCGGGCGTGTAGGTGTATGTTCCGTCATCATTTACAACAACGGTTCCATTTGCAGGGTCGGTCTTCTTGCTGTAAGTCAGGGAGTCCCCCTCTATGTCTGTTCCTTCAACTGATGACTCAAGAGGAGTGTCTTCCGGAGTAACCTCTGCGTAATTTGGTATAATTGGCGGATCATTTACGGGGTTTACGGTTATGTCAATGTTTACAAGGTCGGTCCCTCCATGATTGTCGTCAATCAGTACCACGACAGTAAGGCTTCCGTTAAAGTTAGGATAAGGGGTAAATGTCCAGCTCTTCTCCGCGCTGTTTATGTCGAATGTCCCCTGGTTCGAAAGCGGGGGAGTATGAACTTGGTATGTCAAAAATTCCTCGTCCGTATCTATATCTATCGGAACTCCTGTGCCGGTTGTGAGCGTATCCTCATCCGTTGTTATTGTAAAGTCAATGGCGTATGGCGGCTGATTAAGCACTATGGTTTGACTTTCAGAGCCATACTCCTTGGCTCCATCATCGTCTGTTGAAAAGTACTCTTCTATTTCAAGAACCACATTTCCGTTTGAAGGCGTTCCGTTAAGGTCTCCGTCCTCTGTAAGGGTGTATGATAATGCCTGCTCTCCTCCTGCTGCTATCTCGTCAAAGGTCCAACTTATTGTGTGGCCGCCGGAAACATCGCCTGTCACAGTTCCCGAAGAGCTTACATCCGAGACGGTCATTCCGGACGGTATTGCAAGGGTAACAATAGTATCATGGGCCTCGCTGCTACCTGTGTTCTTTATGGTTGCGGAAAAGTCTATTGACTGGCCTTCTGTATTGAATGTGTTGTCATCAGCGCTAAAATCAGTTATTTCAAGATTCGGCTGCTTGACTCTTATATCACGATTGCTTCTGTCAATCTTATTTTCGTTTGTTTCACTTGATAGATCCCATCTGATATAGGAGCGGTTTCTGGCTCTGTAATTGAGCACTCCTCCATAAGTTCCGTCCGTTGTAGCACGGGCAACAAGTGTGAATTCCATTGTCTCGTCACCGCTTTCGGCCGAATAATCTCCAAGCGAATTGTAGCTTTCTGCCAAATAGTTTGCTCCTCCTGTGGTAAATGATACCAGGTCGAAATCTCCGGGGAGGAGGTCTCTTATCTCAAGGTCATATGCGGATGTGCCGTCGTATATTGTGACAAGCATTTTGTATGTTACCGTGTCTCCGGGCCTTATTTCAGTCTTTGATGTCCCGTTTGTGGTTTCAAGCACTGTCTTTTTTATGTTGAGCATAGGTATGTTGAGCTTTGTTATTGCCGCAACAGAATCTATAGCAACCGTTTTTGCAGGGGTTGTATGATAGTCTCCCGTTTCACCTATTATCGACAGCTGCTCTCCCGCCGCCCTGATTTCATCTACTGAAATGTCAAAGCCTATACTTTGCGTTCCGTCAATAGCCAACTCATCAATTTCGTCGAAGGTGTACACGTTATATCCATTTACAAGAACCGGTCCCGATGAAGGTGCAATCGACCAATTAGATGGAGTCAGGCCTTCGGGAATTTTTATTTGCGGAACAAATCCGTATGCGATGTTATCGCCCGTATTCTCTATTGTATAAACAAGGCTCTCTGACTCTCCCCTTACAAGCTCAAAGCTGTCATCATTCCAGGAAGATACAAGAACAGGTTTTTCTATTGAAACACCCACCGTAGCCGATAGGCTGTGGCTCTCTCCGCCTGCATCCTTGTCATCCCAGGATACGCTCACGCTGTTTGTCTGGATTGAGCTTACGCCCGCTGCACTGTCAACGCTGGTTTTTACATAGATTGTTTTTGTCGCATCAGAATGATCTCCAAAATCGAATACTACAGCTGTTCCCGATGTTGAATATGCAACATTTGCTCCCTCTGAATCTGTAGCTGCATCGAAGCTGTCGTAAGCCCCAATAATTGATTGCCCAGTTGGAATAAGCTCTGTAAGTTCGGCGTTATAGAGGGTTACTCCTGCCGGAAGAGTAAGGTCTATCTTGTAAACCACCCAGTCCCCCACCCTTACAGGGGTGTGCTCGGTATCATGAATGGTCTTTGCAAGCGCAGGAGTATCGGCTTCCATGATAGTTCCGCTGCTTGCCGCCTGGTCCTCATAATCCGGACCATCGACAACCTTCTTGTATGATTCCAGGGATGCATTGTTCTCAAATTCCCTAAGGGCTCCTATGCCCGAAATGACATCCGCTGTATAAATAACGCTTGAATTTCCGCCTGCCCCAACCTCGGGTATTATTGCAGTCAATTCATTTCCGGATACTGAAACGCCAGATGCCGGGCTGATTACTGTTATATTTTCAAGCTCGCCATCAAGAACATCCTTCATTGCCACGCCATATGCCGATGAGTCTCCATCGTTTTTAGCCTCAAGCATAAATTTCACGGTATCTCCAGATACGAGGCCATTAAGGCTGCTTGCGGTTGTGAGAGGATCCTCCTCTGTCACTATAGATTTGCTGAAGGAAAGCTCTGGCGCCTGGTATATAAATCCAATCTGCTCCCTTTTGCTGAAAATGCTATTAAAGGAGTTTTCAAAGGATGCCTTTGCCATGCTTTGGTTCTCCTTGCCGTTTACAATGTCTATAGTGTCCTTTACAGTGAGAACATACTCGACTGCCAATTTTGTATTCTTTGGTATATATGGAAAGCTTGCTCTAAAAAGCTTTTCGTTTTCCCCATATCCAAAGAATGCGTCTCCGGTAGAATTACCCCATACCGAAGAAGAACCATCAAATGCATATGTTTCTCCATCAGTGCCAGCTGAAGATGGCGAAGGCGTTACTTCTATTCCACCTTCATAGAATTTCACGCTCTCTGTATAAAAAGAAGGTACTCCTGTTGAAAACTCGGTTTCAAAAGGATAGAAGTCGAAAAGGTCTACATTCTTTTGCTGAGCGTTTACCGCCGATGCGTCATATGTGAATCTGAACTTGAGCTCGTCTCCTACCTTTACTGGATACATTCCATCTACCTCGGATAACGATTCACCGTTTACGCTTAAAAGCTCCTTTGTTATTACAGGCGTGTTTATGGATTTTGACGCAGATATGTTGGATTCGGATGCATCATGAATGTCTGATGCAATCGAGTCGGCCCACGATGAATTTGAAAGCGAGTCTCCTGCAACAATGGGCTCACCGGTCAAACTTGATTGGGTCCAGTCTTCAAGCACCTCTGCAGATATTTTTATGGTTGAGGTCTCCTCCGGAGGCATTGTGTCTATTGTCCAAGAGAATTCTTCGCTGCCGGGATTTGAATTATGTGAATAAGCCGTTACCGAAGTCCCGTCGGGACCTGAAAAAACATAGTCGACCCCAGAGTATTTTTCCTCTATGCAGTCAAGTCCGTCACCCATTTGATCCGTCACATTTATAGCAGTCATTGTGCTGTACTGACCTGTTGCAAGTGCAAGCGTATATTCAAGATCGCTTCCATATCCAAGTGGAGAACCCGATGTTATGGCTCCGGACTTTGATAGAATCAGATCTTTTGCCGTTGCGTTCCTAGTTATTGTTGTTTCCGAAACTGTAGTTGTAATCTCATCATCCGTGCCCTCGTACTGGACTGTCTCTCCGCTATAATCTACCGTGAATGCTAGTGTGTCTCCGTCATCTATTCTATCTCCAGAATTAACAACCTCGTTGCTCGTCAATTTATCGAATATTGCAGTATTGTATGTTGCTGTCCAAACTGCACCCGCTTCAAGATCAACCTGCCAAGAGAGCTCAGATGCCCCGTCGCTTTCTCTATAGTAATCTTCGGTTTCCGACGTTACCGTACCGGCTTCCTCAGTAAACGATCTTGTAAGGCCATTTATTTCTGCTCCGCTAGGTACCAAATGGCTTATATCAACAAGGCTGGGGAAATATGAATTGTTAACTATCGTCAATGTTTGTTCAGCAGTATAGAAATTGTCTGCTGAAGCGCTTGTAGTTCCTGCACCCTTAAGCACCTTGCCGGGCGAAGAAAGTGTAACTTTGAAAGGAGTTACGCTTACATTGAAGTCATCTATACTAAAAATATCATCGAAGCTGTATGGATCTTGACCTGCCGACGCACTTGCCCTGCACGATATTGCATCGAAGCCCGTGCTTTCTCCTGCTTCAGCATGATCGATGTCAACTTGATAGTTCTCAAGAGCCTCCACCGGCACCTGCAAGGTATAGGTCTGATCCGGTGCAAGGTCTGTAAGATCCAGCCAGTTAATGGTCTGTTTGTATTTTCCATCATCTTCATCGATTCCCTCAACTACCGATACCGGAAGAGGATTCGACGAATCCTTGTAGCCCACACCGTTTCCAAGTACCAGCTCAATGTTTATGTTGTAGAGCCAATCACTTGAACTTGGATTTGTCACGGTTACAGACACTGTTCCTGAATCACCCAGCACCGTGCTTGCATCTCCTGCAGAAACCGAAATATCACTTGACGAAATACCGTCAGTCACCCCGGCGAATGATACAGGCTGATATCCTATAAGCATTGAGAAAATCAGTAAAACCGATAATAACCTCTTCATTTTCCCATCCCCTTTCAAATTATCTTATGTTCACTCATTTATTTTAACATACATCCCCTTTTTTTTAGTAACAATCCCCCTCAGTTGAATCAACTGAGGGGGATTGAATGCATGTGTTCGCGTATATAAAATTTCCACTCATTGCAAAGCTTATTTTTTTATATGACATTTCGCCAATAATTCTTTTGATTCATTATTCTTTTTTCTACTTGTTCTTTCTACTTATTCAATATTCATTTCCCTCTTTCCTTTTGAGAAAGAGTCCAAATCCAACAAGAAGTGTACCCATGAAGTAGAATATATTTTTGTCTTCTTCCCCTGTCTGTGGAAGGGCCTGGGGCAGCTCTTGAACCGGTGCAACAAATTCAGATTTTTCGATTTTATCGGTAAAAATTTCAGGTTTGCTTTGTGGAACTTCTTCCTCATCAACTTCGATTATTTCCTCGTCGTCTTTTCTGTCATCGTCGTTTAAATCATCATTGTTGTCATCATTGCCATTGTTATTATTATTGTTGTCGTCGTTGCCATTGTTATTGTTGTCGTCGTTGCCATTGTTATCGTTGTCTTCATCGTCATCGTCTTGATCTTCATCGTCTTGGTCATCGTCATCGTCTTGGTCGTTATCGTCTTGGTCTTCGTCATCTTGGTCGTCATCGTCTTGGTCGTCGTCATCGGCTTGGTCGTTATCGTCTTGATCTTCATCATCTTGGTCGTCATCATCTTCATCATCTTGGTCGTCATCATCTTCGTCATCTTGGTCGTCATCATCTTGGTCTTCGTCATCATCTTGGTCGTCGTCATCGTCTTGGTCGTCATCATCTTCGTCTTCATCATCTTGGTCGTCATCATCTTCGTCTTGGTCGTCATCATCTTGGTCTTCGTCATCATCTTGGTCGTTATCATCATCGTCTTGGTCATCGTCATCGTCTTGGTCATCGTCATCTTGGTCTTCGTCATCTTGGTCGTCATCATCGTTGTCATCGTCTACGCAAGAATCAAATTGAATTGAATTGCTCCAGAGCACTCCGGTTCCCGGATGGCCGTCAATCTGATAAGCCTTGAACATGTAGTTTCCTGATTCTCCTTGAATATCCTGAATGTTAACTTTCAAGACTTCACTTTCTCCAGAAGCAAGTGGTCCAAATGTACCGCTTGCAACAATTTCTCCATTCTTTGGATTTTCTGATTCAGCATAGTAAAGTTCCCAAATTACTGAATCCAACATGTTTCCTGACCCGCCGTTTTTTATTTGTGCATAAATTTCCGGGCACTCTGCCCCACTGCCTCCATCGAATACTAGTGAACTCTTGTCCCAACTATTGCTGTTTCCTTCATTTCCCTCATTTCCTTCATTTCCTTCGTTGCCGTTGTTGCCTTCGTTGCCGTTGTTGCCTTCGTTGCCGTTGTTGCCTTCGTTGCCTTCGTTTCCTTCGTTTCCTTCGTTGCCGTTATTTCCGTTGTTTTCGCTATTACTTTCTTCTTCCTGCTTCTCTTCATTCTGTTTTTCCGGCTTCCCTTTATCCTTTTGTGATTTTTCCTGCCCCTGCTCGGAAGCATTTTCCGATACTGCATAAGAATAATCGTCTATTCTGTTCATCGGCAATATCAAAGCAAGTGTCAATGCCATTAATATTATAAACAATCTTTTTTTTCTAAATTTCATTTCACTCTCCCCTTCCATTATTTATTTTTTAAACAAAAAACTGCCATTTTCATGGCAGCCGAACCGTCGTAGTTTTCACTTTAGACTTCAAGCTTTGCGTCCCCACCTTTCGGCAGGTTTGCCTTTTCAATTATTTTTTTTAATAATACCCAATTCAACCATATCGTATCAATTTTTCTAATATTATTTTGATTATTGCCATCTTTTTTTCTTATAACAATCCCCGGTCGGTTGGTCAGACCGCCGGGGGATTATAAAGGGGGTATGAATAACCGGAAACGTTAATCATACTTAACCCTATTTTAATACATAGTTCAAAATTTAACTAATACTATTTCTGTTTTTTATATTAATATTCTGTTACAGAAATTTATGTGAGGATCACGCAATACCCGACTCTGATTGGTATTTCCCCACTATTGATTTAAATATCCACTCATTTTCTCTAAACACCTTAACTATGTCCGGGTCAAACTTTTCTCCCGATTCATTCACTATCATTGCATATGCCTTTTCATGGGTATAAGCCATTTTATAAGGGCGTTTGCTTACGAGTGCGTCATAAGCATCCGCTACCGCCATTATCCTGGCTGAAAGCGGTATCTCTTTTCCGAAAAGGCCATCAGGGTAACCCTTGCCGTTGTACCATTCATGGTGGTGGCGGGTTATCTCTATGCCCATTCTTACGAAGTCATTGTCTGGATATTCGCTAAGAACCGCCAAGAGAGTTTCGCACCCTATATCCGAATGCTTTTTCATTATTTCAAATTCCGCCTTTGTCAATTTGCCCGGCTTGTTTAATATGTAGTCCGGAACGGCAACCTTGCCTATGTCGTGAAGTGCACTGGCCACTTTTATTATGTCGACAAATTTTTCAGCAGTAGTCCATTCAGATTCATAAAAATGTCTTGGCAGATTTTCCGCCAAAATACGACAATACTGTCCTGTCCTTTCGATATGTTTTCCCGTGCCTTCGTCCCTTGATTCGACCAGGCGCGCCAGTGCGTAGATGGTTCCCACATGCGACAGAGATATTTCCTCCACTTTTTCTCTGACCTGGTCCTCAAGATTCTTGTTGTAATGCTCTATATTGCGCTTTTGCAAATAATTTGTCCGGATTATACATTCAAAGTGATAGCTGCTTATCATTCCAAGCAAATTTAATCCCAAGAATATACCTATAAAATAATACGTCTCAATCGTTATATTTCTATAATTGAACATAAGTCCAACTGTAAAAAATGCAAAAATCAACCAGCCTCCAATCGATGCGTATGCAAATCTGAGCCTTATAAGAGAATATCCGCAATAGAGCACGAAAAACAATGAACCGTAGTACAGATAGTTATCAGGCACCGACAGAATCATTATTACTACTCCAACACCTGCCGCAATGAAATTTACAAGATAAGCCATCTGATGGACTTTATGGAAATTGTCCCAGTATGTCAAGGATATGGTCGCAATAAAAAGAGGTATTACAAAGCAAAAGCGCACTAATAAAAAAAACGATGCCATCTCCGGCGCCTGCCACTTATCCGCTATGGAAAATATGCCGTAGAAAACTACGCTTACAAATAAAGTCAAACGGATTATTTTCAAATCGTCGGAGTATGTTTTTTTTAGAAATTCCTTTTCGCTTTCACTTTCGAACAATTCCTTTAATTCTCCTAATTTCACCCTTCGCACCGCCCTTGATTATCAGTAGTCAACGATCATATTTTTGCCCCTTCGCTTTGCCTTGTATAAAGCCTCATCTGCACGCGCAACAAGTTCATCTGCTGTGCACTTTTGTCCCAGGGAAGCAATCCCGGCACTCATTGTTATTCCTATTCCTTCCCCTTGCGACTTTTCAGCGTTTTTACGTAGACGGTTTATTATTCTGTATGCATCTTCCATTTGGGTATCGGTAAATATTATGAGGAATTCATCTCCTCCATAACGGCCTATAATGTCGGAATCTCTGAGCCTAGCATTCATAAGTTCGGCAAAATCAGACAGCACCAAATCTCCCGTCTTGTGTCCGTACAGGTCATTTATTTCTTTGAAATCGTCAATGTCGACCATTGCCACGGTAAGACTCTTACCGTATCTTACGGCATTCTGTATTTCAACGAAAAGGAACTCGTGTATGGTCTTGTGGTTGTAAAGCCCAGTCAAGCTATCCCTAAGTGAAATATCCTTCAACTCTTTGTTCATCTTTTCTATTACCTCATTTTTATCCAAAAGCCTTAAATCTTTTTCAACAATATTCTTGAATTCGAGCATTATCTGTTTTATCAATTCATTATGGACTCGCTTCTTTTGGTCAAGTACACATATAGTACCAAAAAATTCGCCACTTCCCCATTGAAGGGGATATCCAAAGTATGAAACCATATTTAGCTTAACATCGGGATTGTCTTTCCAAAGCGAATCGGCCAATGCATAGGGCACTTCAAGTTCCTCGCTCAAACCTATTACCGTTTCGCAATAAAGGCCCATTTTGAGATGCTCGCTTTCGTTTCTGCCGTATGGGTTTCCTTCACTTTCACTGGATAGAAACACTTCCATAGTTTCTTCCTTGATTTCCATTATGAGAGCCGCAGGAACATCCGCCACTTTCGCCAATAGATTCAAGATGCTCTGCCAGCCATTCATCACTTCATTTGATATTTTAGGTTTATCCTTTGAAGTTATATCGACAACAACTGGGTTTTCGATTCCTGCCACTTTAACATTTGCCTGTGTTTTCACCTTCACAATAAAGCCTCCCTCCATTTTTATATAAATGATAATATTTGTACCCATTTTAAAAATAGAATTCACATGCTTTTGAATAATTAACGCTATATATTTTTATATTTCGACGAATACTGTTCAATTTCCTTTTTTTCGCTTATTATAGTATTATCAATCGTTAAGACAAGCAACTATTGAGAAAGGAGCTTTCAAATGTCTAAGGTGGCAATTTTAAAATGTGAAAATTATGACCGTGAGACGGTTTATGAAAAAATAAAGCAAGGGCTGCATTTGCTTGGAGGTTTGGAATCTTTTTTCCAACCTTCAGAAAAAATTCTCCTCAAGCCCAACCTTTTGGCTTCAAGCCTCCCGGATAAATGCGTAACCACTCATCCGGCTGTATTCGAGGCTGTGGCAAGGCTTATGGAGGAATGTAACTTTAACGCGGTGTATGGAGACTCCCCCGGATTCGGAAATCCGGAAAAGGTTGCAGCAAATTCAGGGCTTAAGGAAGTAGCCGACAGATACGATTTGCCATTTGCAAATTTCAGCGGCGGAGAAACAGCGGATTTCCCCCAAGGAAATTTCACAAAGCAATTCGAGCTTACAAAAGCCGTCCGCGAAACAGACGCTATCCTGAATCTTTGCAAGATGAAATCCCACCAATTGACCAGAATCACCGGGGCTGTCAAGAATTCGCTGGGACTTGTACACGGAATAAACAAGGGCGCCATGCACGCCAAGTATCCGGATGCAATAAGTTTTTCGAAAATGCTTGTGGACTTGAATTTGATGATCAAGCCCCGCCTGCATATTATGGACGGAATCGTTGCCATGGAGGGAAATGGCCCACGGTCGGGAAAGCCCAAAAAAATGAATGTGATAATCATGTCAGCAGATCCTGTCGCAGTCGATGCCACTTTCTGCCGCATGGTAAACTTGGACCCCTCTCTCATTCCGACCGTATCCTTCGGGGAATCTTACGGACTGGGGAAATGGAAGGTTGAGGATATTGAATACCTGGGAAACGACCCCGCGGAATTTTTGTCGAAGGATTTCGATATAGACAGAGGCCCTGTAAAGGCTGAAAACATTGCTGTAGCTTCCGTATTCAGAAGCCTTGCCTTGAGAAAACCATATATAAAAGAGTCGGACTGCGTAAGATGCGGAGTCTGCGTAGATGCTTGCCCTGTCCAGGGTAAGGCTCTGCGTTTCAAGGACGGCGACCGGTCCAATCCGCCTCTATACGACTACAAAAAATGCATACGCTGCTACTGCTGCCAGGAGATGTGTCCGGAGCAAGCCATAGATGTAAAAACGCCGCTTCTGGGAAGGCTTTTTCTGTACAAATAAACAAAAGAGTTTGCTAGTAAAGCATGTACTGCCTATTCCTATTTGAAATGTTTCACTCTTCCATTTAGAAACCCAACGTTTTGTTGCGAAAAAACGACAAGCTCCCTGCAAGCCTAAAACTAGGCTTGCAGGGAGCTTTAATTTGCTCAATTTTTTCCATCTGTATTTGCTTCCATCTATTTCTCATAAATTTCTTTCGATATCCTTATTCCCGTGGGTGTTGTTGCAAGGCCTCCCATGGCAGTTTCCCTGAAGGCCATGGGGAGGGCTTTCCCCACACTGTACATGGCCTCAACCACTTCGTCGAAGGGAATTATGCTCTCTATACCGGCAAGAGCCATGTCGGATGAAACCATTGCGTTTGCGACTCCAAGGGCATTTCTTTTCTGGCATGGGCTTTCCACCAGGCCCGCTATAGGGTCGCATATAAGGCCGAGCACGTTCTTAAAGACCATTGCCGCTGCGTGGAGAGACATGGCGGGACTCCCTCCCGCCATCTGGACCGCTGCTGCCGATGCCATGGCTGCGGCTGTTCCGGTCTCTGCCTGACAACCTCCCTCGGCTCCAGAAACGGTGGCGTTCTGCACAACTACAAGGCCTATTGCAGAAGCTGCAAAAAGTCCGTCAACAATTTCTTCCCGGCTCGATCCAAGCCTTTCTCCGGCAGTCAATATCACACCTGGAATTATACCGCATGAGCCGGCAGTAGGCGCCGCAACTATCCTTCCCATTGATGCGTTTACCTCCATGACTGAAAGGGCTCTGGCAACGGCCTTGTTAATGCTTGTTCCTGAAACGCTTTTACCCTTTTCATTCCATTTATTCAATCTTCTGGCCTCTCCGCCTATGAGGCCTCCGACCGATTTCATCTCGCTCGACAAACCCTTTTCCGCGGCATCTCTCATTATGTCAAGTTTGTTTTTCATTTCACTCCTCACATATTCAACCGAGGCGCCTGAAAGTTCCATCTCTCTTAGCTGCATTATTTTTCCAATGCTCGCTCTTTTGCAATCGCAGAGACCGAGCAGTTCTTTTCCGTTTGCGAATCCATAATCCATTGCTAGACCTCCCCGTCAGTGAATATGATTGCATAGGCATCCCTTACGCCTTCAACCTTGTTTCTGAGAGTCTCTTCTATTTCTCCATCAAAGCTGTCGTCAGTCTCAATTACCATGAAGGCGTCCTCTCCCTTTCTGTGGCGATAAACACTCATGAGGGCAATATTTATACCGTGATCGGCCAAAAGCCCTGTAACCTTTGATATTACACCGGGGTGATCGCTATGCCTGGTGATAAGGGTAGGGTACTCTCCTGTAAGTTTTAGTTTCAAGCCGTCTATTTCAATGATTTCTATGTTTCCCCCGCCTATTGACGCGCCCATTACTTCTATTGTTTTGCCACCAGACTGGTCTATTATGAATTTAACAGTATTGGGATGGACATTGCCAAGGTCCTCTTTTACAAAATCATAGGAAAAACCCCAAGCATCTGCAAGCTTCAGGGCATCCTTTAGACGCTCGTCCGAAACCGATATCCCTATAAGTCCCGCAATAATGGCCCTGTCGGTACCATGTCCGCGAAAAGTCTTGGCAAAGGAACCATGCAGTTTTATTGTCGTTTTTAACATGTCGCCGCGCGCAATTTTCCTTGCCATGGCCCCAAGACGGTTGGCTCCTGCGGTATGGGAACTTGAAGGCCCAATCATGTCTGGCCCTATTACGTCAAAAGCACTGTATTGTTTCATACAAACTCCTTTCCTGTAAAGCAATCGTCTCCATGTACCGGAAGAAAACCCGGAGTTTGTCCGGGTTTCATTTTACGCCAAATCAATCCAATATTCGTATTTCGTAGCTAAGGTCAAGGGCTTTTTCGAAGAGTGCGCTGACTCCGCAATATCTTTCCTGCGAAAGCTTGACTGCTTTTTCAATTTTCGCCAACGGAAGCGGCTCTCCCTTGCTCTTGAATTCATATACAAGGTGCATTTTGGTATATGTCTTGGGATGTTCATCGGTCATTTCAGTTTCAGTCTTTATTTGAAAAGACTCTATTTTATCCTCAACCTGCATTTTCCTTAATATCGAAACAACATCCATTCCCGTACAACCTGTAAGAGCCGCAATGAGAAGTGGCTTAGGCCTTGGGCCCATGTCCTCTCCCCCTACTTTTGCATCAGCGTCCATGGTCACCTTGTGTCCTGAGATTTGAGCTTCGAATGCCATTTTTCCCGACCATGATGTATTGAAATTTTCATTCATTGTATTTGCCTCCCTGTCGCGATTTTGTTTTATTCTATACCCGCTCGCGGTATTCGTCAATCTCTAACCCCTTATCCTAATTATTCTTAAACAAAGTATAATCAAATGCACTTGCAAAAAGAGCCCTTAAGACAAAACTCTTGAGGGCTCTTTTGACATTGTGCAATCGAATTTTTATTTATTGTATTTCAAACGATGCAATCAAGCCTTAAATTTTTCTGCAAGCTTTGTCCATGCATCCAATGATTTTTTTATTTTTTCATAGGAAATGCAGTAGGAAGCCCTGAAATAGCCGGGACATCCGAATGCAGAACCCGGAACTATAAGTATGTTGAACTCCTTGGCAGCCTGCACGAATTCATTGTCGTCGTCTATCAGTGCCTTTGCAAAGAGGTAGAAAGCCCCGTCCGGGATTGCGCATTCGAATCCCAGCTCCAGCAAATGGTTGTAGAGAAGGTCCCTGTTCCTTTTGTATATGTCAACTTCAACAGTCTCATTGAGACATTTCGCAACCACTCTTTGAAAAAGGGACGGCGCATTGGTGTAGCCAATGTTTCTTGTTGCGTTGCCCAGGCATATTTCCACCTCTTCAGCCTGTTCCATTTCCGGCAGGAAGGCCACGTATCCTATCCTTTCCCCAGGCAATGAAAGAGATTTGCTGTAGGAGTAGACTATGAAGGTGTTTGTGTAGTAGTTAAGCATGTAGGGGACTTCCACTCCGTCATAAACTATTTCCCTGTAGGGGTCGTCGGCAACCACATATATTGTCTTTCCGAATTCCTTTGACTTTTTCTCAAGCAGGTCCGCAAGCCCCTTGATGTCCTTTTCCTTGTAAACGACTCCTGTCGGGTTGTTGGGGTTGTTTATGATAATGGCCTTGGTTTTGGGAGTAATTGCGGCCTCTAGGGCCTCAAGGTCGGGCTGGAAGCTTCCCATAATAGAAGGAACAGCTATCAGTTTTCCTCCGCAATAGTCGGCATAGTTCCTGTATGGCCCAAAATACGGCGAAAAGGTTATAATCTCGTCGCCAGGGTCTATGATTGTGCTGAAGACTATGCTTAGCCCTCCCCCGGCGCCTACCGTCATTGCTATGTTTTTGAATGTGAGACCCAGTCCATGCTTCTTGTTTATGTCCTTAGCTATGGCCTCTCTTACATCGGGGTATCCTGAATTGCTCATGTATCCGTGCAGGAAATTCGGATCCTCTTGGTCAAGAATCTCCTTGATCGCTGTCTTCACTCTCTCAGGCGGCTTGACGTTTGGGTTTCCTATGCTGAAGTCGAATACATTTTCGGCTCCGTAAATCTTGGCAAGCCTGTTTCCTTCTTCAAACATCTGTCTTATTACAGAACTTCCTTTAAGTGATTCCTGCATTTTTCGAGATATCATATTTGACTCCTCCCACAATTTTTTTGTTGTTTCTTTTATCTGTATATAATCCTTTGCAAGCCTTAAATCTTAATGCAATATGTAGTATTGGCGGTTGCCATATCCTTTTTCGAATTGTCCGGCAACCGCCATTCCTAAATGACCAACTAAATGAAATTGTATCCGAGCTTGAAGGCTTTTGTATTCATTTCTTCAAATTTTCCTTTTCCTTTTTTGTTGAACATGGCATTCATTCCATCAAGGCCTTCTTTTTCAGTGAAGTCTCCGGATACTTTTGCTATCACTCCCGCCATTACTATATTTGCTCCTTTTGCATGCCCTATTTCTAGCGCCATTTCAGAAGACGGAAGTGAAACGATTTTTATGTCGTCCCTTACATTTGTGTCGCATGTTACCAGAGAGCTGTCTATAACCACAGTTCCACCCGGAGCGACAAGACCCACAAACTTTTGGAAGGATGGGTTGTTCATTGCCAGCAATATGTCAGGCTCTTCCTGTGAAGGATTGTAGATCATTCCCTCACCAAATTTAACCGTGCAGTTGGCTGTTCCTCCGCGCATTGCGGCGCCGTATTGCGGAATCCATGTTGCATTCATATCTTTGGATACGGCGATTTGGGAAATGACAAGGCCCGCGGTCAGTACGCCCTGTCCACCCAATCCGGCAAACAATACTTCTTTCATATCTATTTGTCCTCCCTTGTCTTTAATTCACCTAAAGGATAATACTCGACCAGTTCATTGTTGACCCTTTCAACTGCTTGGAGAGGAGTCATCTTCCAGTTGGTGGGACATGGAGACAGGACCTCGACGAGTGAATAGCCCTCATTGTTCAGCTGGGCTTTGAAAGCATTCATTATATAGCCCTTGAGTTTGTTTACATATGCAGGTGTTGTCGTTGCGCCTCTTGCAACATATGCCACGTCGGGGAAGGATCCCGCTATCATCTCAGGGAACTTGATCGGCATTCCGGTGCTTGCGCAGTCCCTTCCCAAAGGAGATGTCGTGGTCCTCTGGCCCGGCATTGTTGTAGCGCTCATCTGTCCGCCGGTCATTCCGTAATTTGTATTGTTCACTGTTATTACAGTTATGTTTTCGTTTCTGTAGGCGGCACTTACGCTTTCGCCTATTCCTATGCTGTAGGCGTCTCCGTCTCCCTGGTATGAGATTACCAGCGTTTCGGGATTACACCTCTTTAGACCAGTGCAAACCGCGGCCCCTCTTCCGTGAAGGCTGTCGATTTTGTCGAGGTCGAGAGACGCTCCCATAAGGGAATAGCATCCTACCCCTATGCTCCATATGCTGTTTCTTTGCATATCGAGTTCCTCTATGCATTCTGCGATAAGCCTCACAACTACTCCATGGCCGCAACCCGGACAGTAGGATATCTGATTTGTAAGTATTTCAGGCACTTTTTTTGCTACAGCCATTTTAGTATACCTCCTTCATTTCACCATTTTTGATTTTGATGAAATCCGCCTTGATTTTCTTCATTGGCGGAACACCGTATGCATAAGCAAGGCAATATACCGGCTTTTCTCTAAGCTCGGATTTTTTAAGTGTAAGCGCAATGTCGTCAACCATTTGACCCGTTGCATTTTCTTCTACTGATATGAAGCCCTTCACATTTGGATTGACTTCTTCAAAAGCCTTTTCCGGGTAGGGCCATAAGGTTATGGGCCTTATATAACCAACTTTGTGACCTTCTTCTCTAAGCTGCTCGACCGCTCCTATAACAGATCTTCCTGCCAGTCCGTAGGCTAGCAGAACATATTCGGCATCCTCAATGTTCTCAGACTTCCACATCTGCTCGTTTTCTCTTGCACGGTCATATCTTTCCTTCATTTCAAGCGCTTCCGCATATCTGTCCCTGTAAAGGGGGGATATTCTTTCCTTGCTGAAGGTTCCATCAATGCATCCCGGCCTTCTTTCCACAGTTTTCATTTCAGGGAAACCGCAAGGCTCCATCATTTGACCAAGCGACGCCTCGGTGTGGAGGATTGCTCCCATTCCGTACTTGTCTCCAAGGTCAAAGGCATGAGAAATAAGTTCAACAGCTTCAGGAAGGCTGTATGGCGAGAATACAAAGTGCCTGTAGTCCCCGCTTCCACCGCCTCTTGTATCCCTGTGATAGTCAGATTGACCTGAAAGAAGTGTTCCCAGCCCGTTTCCGTATCTTACTACATTTATCGCAAGATAGGGCAGGTTCTCGTCTGCCAAATGGGATATGGCTTCCTGCTTGAGGGTCATTCCAACGCTGGAAGATGCAGTAAAGCACCTCACTCCCGAAGCCGCCGCTCCTACCAATATGTTCATTGACGACTGCTCGCTTTCAGCCTGTATGAAAACTCCGCCGACTTCATCCATTCTTGTTGAGAGATATTCCATTATCTCCGTAGATGGTGTAATCGGGTATCCTGCATAAAATCTTGCGCCCGCTCTTATTGCCGCTTCCGCAAATACGTGATTGCCTTTCATCATGTCTTCCATTTTACTACCCCCTGTCTCCTAAGATTTCAAACACCCAGTCCGGGCACATCGTATAGCATATTCCACATCCTATGCACAGATCGTCATCAACAACAACCGGCCTGTATCCTGTTACGCTTATTTCTTCGCTGAATGAAATGGCCTTCTTGGGACAATTTGCCACGCATATGCCGCATTCCTTGCATCTCTCCTGCCTCACTTTAACTTTCATGCTTTGTCTACCCCCATTCCTTTTATTAGTTTCATTGAACGGTAAAATCCTTATCCGGTGACAATTCTTCTTTTTTAACAAATTCAAGAAATGTGTCTACCTTTCCTGTTTAAATTCATTAATTAATAATGCAATATGTATGCCAAAACAAAAACGGGCCGAACGCCCGCTTTTTCATCCTTGATTATTTATTTTTCTTGTTTTATGTTCCTTTATTTAACGATGTGTTTCATAAATTCAACACTCACCAGGTTTTCGATATCAATCAACTTGCTATTTTATGTTTCTGAATCCAAAATTTTTAAAAACTTTTCTACTATTTCAGGATCAAATTGAGTTCCTGAATTGCCGAACATTTCTTTATAAGCAATATCCTTGCCAAGCGCCTTTCTGTAAGTTCTGTCGCTTGTCATCGCATCATATGCATCCGCCACTGCAATTATTCTTGAAACCATGGGAATGCTCTCTCCTGACAAACCTTCTGGATATCCTTTTCCATCCCACCTTTCATGGTGGTGCAGAACATATTTTGCCAGTTTGCTGAGGCTTTCATCTTCCTTTAATGTTTCATATCCCCAAACAGGGTGTTTTTTTACGATTTCATATTCCTCTTTTGTAAGTTTACCCCTTTTGTTTAAAATATCTTTAGGTATAAGTATTTTTCCTATGTCATGCACTATTGCCGCCCAGTAGACATTTTCGATTTTATCATATCCCAATTTCATTTCTTCAGCAATTTTAACAGATTTATTTGCAACATTTGTTGAATGCTCGTTTGTATAAGGATCGTGCAAATCAAGAATTTTTACTATAGAAGAAATCAGTTTTTTATGTAAAACCTGTTTAGATTCATAGTCTCTTATTAATGTATAGAAGGCTGATGGAATATTTTTCAGCAATCCGGCCAATTCTATCGATTCTTTGCTGAATTCCTTATTGCTGTCTTTTGCTATTCCCAAACAGATACTCGCCACGTTTTTACCTTCCGACGACAACAGCACCATCATTGTTTCCTTGTCTTCTTCAATACGGCTTAATACTTTTTTTGCATTTTCATCGGGATTCTCCATAAAATTTTTTTTGAATTCTTTAATTATATATACATCTTTGTATACGCTGGGTCTGAATAAATATCTGTACTTCTTGTCGACTATTGAATCGTTATGGCCTGAAACAGCTGTAATCCTTGCATAGTATTTTCCATATATATAAGCTATTCCATAGTCCGCTTCTTCTATCACTTCCATTGCTGTATCCAAAAGCTCAGCCATAAATTCTTTTTCTTCCATTTCTTTTGCTTTTTCAATGCTTGAAGTAAGTTTCAAAATATCTGAAACCTTGTTGTACTGTTTTTTCAATTCCCTTTTGCTTATATTCTTTTTTTCAATTGCATCTGACCACAGTATACCTATAACCGCAAATGCAACGACAATAACAGTCCTGGATATTACATATTGGGGTTGCACATCAAGTATCAAATTGTCAAAAAAATTATTACCGGGGAACAAAGCATATTTTGTTGTTATTCCCGCATCGATAATCCAAATGATTACTCCCAAAATAATTGAATAAACAATTATATAGCTCGTGTCCTCGCTTCGCTCCTTTATATCCAAAAGCTTTCTGATAATGTTCAGTCTCAATAATAAGTCGGCAAAAAGAAGAATCATATAAGCTTCAAGTATGTGTTTTAAAACTACCAATTTAAGCCATTCATAAGAAATGGAATTTGTTAATATTTTCCCATCCCAAAACGGCGGATTGAGTGAAACCAGAAAAGTGAAAACTGTGAAAAAACCGATTGAAACAACTGCTCTGAAAAAAATCTCCGCAATGTATTTATTCTGACACAATACTCTTTTCTTGTTTTTTTTATTGCAATCCGAAACAATCCCATGAAAAACTATCCATAATGTAAATACAGGAACTGCATATAATACTCCGTAACCGTCATTATACCAAAGGATCCACATGGTTTGGCATCCCCCAGCCAAAGCCGAAATCAAACCATATCTCCATCCCCAGGCAATAGCAATAATCATTGGAAACAAAAGCCCAATCAATATGTCTATTCTTATACCTTCATGCTCATATATGGAAAAAGATAAAAAATTAACGGCGAAAGCAATTAAACCGAAAATAATGGAAACCAAAATCTTTTTTTTATTATAATAAAAGTGCTTTATTAATTTCCCCACTGCCTGCTCCAATCGATAATCGATAGACATTTGTGTTCGCGGACAATTGCTTGTAATTCTGAAAATCTATTTCTTTATATTTTACCATATTATGCAAATGATATCTATTATCATTAAATGTTTTTACCGCTTTCGGTAATTTTACATTCATATGTTTTAGGACTATAATAGGGGTGGCTTGATGCCAATATATGTTTTTGATCTAAATTTTCCGAAGCCTGGCCATTGTAAGTCTTGTCCATCCGATATCAAAAAATATGAAGAGGAAGCTTGCCATGAACAAAATTAAACCATACGCAAAGGTAACCATGAAACTGCTGGTCATATTTGCGATTCCAATAGCCCTTTTATTGCTGGTCTATAAAAACGTATTTAACATAGCTGTAAACTGGCGGTTTGCGCTTTATTTTTTGCCGCTTTTCAGCGCCGCATCTTCTCACCATTATGTGCCAAGCGTAATTGAAACCGGAATAAAGGCTTCAGAAGATTTCACCGCAAGCTTTAAAAACAAGCTGGAATCGTCCCTTTGGGAAACAGTTAGCGAAAGCGAAGAAAGCATGGTTTTAAGACCCAGATTCGACATGCTCTACAACCTCATTTGGAGAGAACATGTTTCGGTCGACATGTCCGGAAGCAGAGTCCGACTTGTCGGAGCCAAGGCATACATAAAAAGGCTTAAGGCTCTTATTGATGGCAAGAGAACTCTGTGGGAGAGAAGATCCGTACGAATCGCCGCTTACATTGTCTTGACAATAATGCTGCTTGTTCCCGTCTTATTAGAATACGGTCTCGTAAAAGATTTGAAAATAAGAATTGACGAATACAAAACAAGGAACGTCGCCATACTCGATCTTGAGGAAACAGGACTTCCCGGCAACACGGAAGGCAACCTTAACAGCTATGGCGGGGCCGTTGAAAGCGAAGACTACTTCTTCTACATAAAGGAAAACCTCAAGCTTTGCCGTTCCGACAAGGATTTCAAAAACGAGATTGCTTTGATCGACAAGCGCGGCGGCACAGGCATGAGCTATCTGAACACCGCCGGTGAATGGATTTTTTTCACAAGCGGCAAGACCATGAACAGAATGAAATCCGACGGCAGCGGGCAGGAAACCATCTACTCCATGGGTTACCTGCTTGACGTCCATCTTATGGACAACTGGATATATTTCATAAGCCATTCCGATCGCTACAGATTGTACAAGATGGACATAAACGGAAAGAATCTCCAAGCCATCAGCAACAAAGAAATAGGAGACTTCTCCATCTATGACGGCCGCATATATTTCAGCCATGAAAAAGACGGCCAGGGAGTGCTGGAAAGCATGGACACAGACGGGAACGATGTAAGGTTGGTAGCCAATATACTGCCCTATGACTTGGTAAAGAAAGGCGATACGCTTTATTATACCGACAGGCGTGATTCCAATCTCTACAAATACCGGCTTGGAGAAGGCGGCAGCCCTGAAAAACTGGTTGACAGGACCCTGTCAAAATTCATTGTCGCGGGAAATTCCATATATTATTCATTGAAAAGCGAAGATGTCGGATACCCGGGCAAGGGACTTTACAGAATTGGCCTTGACGGAGGCCTGTCCGAAAAGATAACAGGCGACGCATCCATTGAACACCCAAGCAGTATAGGGGAGTGGATATTGTTCCATTCCGGCGAGGGGCACGGATGGGGAACGCTTAAGCGAATCCCTGCAGGCGAATATGCCATAATTGAAATGGATTAGTTCTATATATCTGAAATAATGCAGAAAGCACCGGCTATCTTTATAAGCCAGTGCTTTTAAATTTCTATGTCGTTTTATTTTTCTTTGATTTGACATCATCAGAATTCTTTTTCACTTCCCATGCCTGGTAATCCTTCAAAAGCCTAAGAGCTCTTTTAGTCTTTTTGTCTTTGCCCTTTGTACCGCTTTTAATGATTTTTGTCATTTGTATCAATTGGATTTCAAGATATTTTGGATTGTTAAGCTTATTGACGTTGGCAGATGATTTAGTTTTTTTCATCGATGCGGATACGGATTCCATAAACATAAGCAACAAAAAACTGTTTTTCTTTTGCTTTGGCACTTGTTTTGAAGAATCGTAAGCCTGTTCGAATAGTTTGTTCAAATTTTTCTTCTTGTAATGGTATGCCGCTATGGCCGCGACAATGACTGCAAGCGCCGTTGCTATAATAATTATCATATTGGTATTTTCCATAATTTGCTCCTTTAGACGATTTGCTTTTTATTATACAAGAAATATAAGAAAAAATGAAGTTTATAAAGTAAGACAGATAGAAATTCCATTTTTATAAGGCATTCCTTTGCAGCAAATCATTCGGTATAGTTGCATTCACCCCCCGCAGATAACTTCGGGGGATTGTAAAATGATTAAATGCCGGAGAAAAAATTCAATCATTTTGTCAGCGCTTGTACTTTACATCCGCTGACATTTTATCAAGTCTTCTCTTCAACTTTACCACCCTGTTGTAATCATATTTCCTGTAACTTTGGTTCAATTCCTTCGTGAGCGAAAACATCATTATGATCAGCAAAATTGCAAAAGGGAAGCCGGTAATGACAACAGCCGACTGAAGAGTCTTCAAAGCCGGTTCCCCGCCAATTAACAATACAGACATGGCAATTACGCCTTCCATGACCGCCCAAAAGACACGCTGTGTTTTGGGGGAATCCTCTTTCCCGCTGCTTGTAAGGTTGTCGACTACCAAAGATCCCGAATCGCTGCTTGTAACGAAAAACAGTACTATGGCTATAATCGCAATGCAATACATGAACATCTTCAATACTCCCGAGCTAATCAGATACTTCAGCATTTCAAACATTGATGTGGAAATATTGGCATTAACCGCATCAGAAATAGCGCCGCCACTCGCCTGATTCAAGTACACACCCGTTGCGCCCAAAATGGTCATTGCCAAAGTAATGATTATGGTAGGAAGCACCACTGTACCAATAGCAATTTCCTTGATTGTTCTTCCTTTCGAAATTCTGGCGATAAAAGTTCCCACAAACGGTGTCCACGATACCCACCAAGCCCAATAGAAAATTGTCCAGCCCCCTTGCCAGGCAATATCATTGGGATCAGTCCCAGTAAACAAGCCTATATGCGCAAATTCCCTCAGGTATATTCCGATACTGCTCAAATATGTCGACAATACATACCCTGTCGGTCCAATAAACAAAATAAACAACAAAAATACAGAACTTAGTATTGTGTTCGCCTGGCTCAAGAATTTTATGCCTTTCGAAATACCGCTCACAACAGAAAGTGTCGCTAAAAATGTTATTCCAGTTATCAACATGACTTGGACAGATGAGCTTATTTCAATCCCAAACACATAATTGAGTCCCGAATTAATCTGACGCGCACCCAAACCCAGGGATGTCGCCAATCCGAATAGTACCGACAATACAGCGAAAGTATCTATTATATCTCCCCAAATTCCAAATACTTTGTCCTTGATAATCGGATAAAACAGTGATCTGAATGAAAATGGCAACCCTTTGTTGAATGTAAAATAACCCAGTCCAACAGCAACAAGACCGTATAATGACCATGCGTGAGCACCCCAGTGTAGGTACATAATCTTAAAGTTGTCTACAGTGGAACTGCTTTTCAACGCATCTGGAATTGACAGGTGATAAATTGGCTCGGCTACACCGTAGAAAAAAATACCGATACCGATTCCTGCACTAAAAAGCATGGCATACCATGAAAAAGTGCTGTATTCCGGTTTGGCATTGAAACCCCCCAAACGTATTTTTCCCAATTTCGACAATCCAATTACAATTAAAAATACCAGCGATGCATTCACAGTACCAACGAACAGCCAATTGAATTTCAAGTTCAAAAACGCGTTTATGGACCCAAAAGTCTCTGCCGCAAAATTTGGTCGCAACAAAGTAAAGCCTATAAAAAAAAGAACCAAAACAGCAGATACAAGCGACACGAACAAATTCATGTCAAATCCCCATTTAACGAAGTTTCTGTCAAAGAGTTTCTTCGTCATATTCCTATTTTCCATACATACCCATCCTTTCAAAATGATTATATTATAATAATTGCGCTCAATCCGGATCCATATTTGCTTGCAACAATAATTTGCCTCGCATTTGTGCAAAAAATATTCCAACGCCTCCATGAAAGTGAAGCGTTAGAATATTTGTTTTTCACATCAATTTTTATGATGCTGCATTATACCATTCTATAATACGCCTAATGCTGTTCAATTACACTATATAAAACCCATGCTGCAATCGAATCTTAGGTCTCACCAATCAATTACTCAACACATATACTTCCGTTTTCAGATTTGACACTAATCAGTATTATAATATACGAGCATTAAATTTGCAAATGCTAGTGTAAAGGCTTAATTGTAAAATCAAATTGAACCAATAAAAAAGTCCATAGTGCGCAACCAACTGTAATATAATTAGATCACCACAAAATAACCAATTACAGGGGGCATAACACTATGAACTGCTTAAATGATACACTGGAATGTCAACACTAAACTAGACAATTTTATTAAGGTGTAATAATTTGTAAGTTGCTGGGGGAACATAACCCAATGAGGAATGCAATCTGATATTGTTATACCAATTGACATAATCAAA
>Ga0209943_1000424_pt1 | contig 29619 bp, 22 predicted proteins | sample SalPonR1_B_D2_MG_FD_185698 | JGI IMG/M metagenome (GOLD analysis project Ga0209943, IMG submission 185698) | Salt pond soil microbial communities from South San Francisco under conditions of wetland restoration - Salt Pond MetaG R1_B_D2_MG... ... | reverse complement strand
ATGATCGGCGCGGCGCTGTTCACAGGCAATCTTCTGTTGCCGGATCCCGTTCCGTTCGTCGACGAGATCCTGATGCTGATCGCCACCGTCGCCATCGGCAGCGTGCGCAGCAAGAAGAAGCCGGAAGAGCAAAAACCGCCGTCGTCATGATTCCGGCGGTGCTTTTTCCGACGAGCCTGGTTCCGATGATTCCACTCCGGCCACGTTACGGACCCGGACCGGATCGCCGATCTCGACGCCAAGGCGGGCCATCTCCCCGGCATTGACCTCGAGCACGTACTTCGCCGGTGCGCCGCTGGGGTAACCCGGGCATCTGCGGGTCCGGCACGGCGGCGTGTCCAGCGACCAGCCGACGATCTCGAGATCCGAATCGATGTAGACGATATCCAGCGGAATCCGGGTATTCAGCATCCAGAACGAGCGGGGTGCGGACTCGCGAAAAATGAAGAACATGCCCTCGTTGGCGCCGAGCTCGTCGCGATACATCAATCCTCGCGCACGCTCATCGTCGTCGTTGGCGATTTCGACGTAGTAGCGCTGGCCGCCGACTTCCACCCAGGGCTCGCCGGCGCGACAGGCACCGACCAGCAACAGCAGCGCGGCGGCCAGCATCGCCCGGGCGAGCACCTTTCCGGCAACATGAATTCCCGGCGCGGAGAGTTTGGGGGCCATAATCATTCCGGTACCGCAGATCGCGACAGCGAACAGAATACCAGCGCACAGGGATTGGCGGCATCGGCGGGCCGCCGGCTCATCGCTGCGAGCGACCATTGGGCTTTGTGCCAATCCGGGAAATGGGTGTCACCTTCCGGGGCTGTGTCGATAAAGGTCAGTTCCATTCGACTCGCCACAGGCAAGGCGGTTCGATAGAGTTCGCCGCCGCCGATCACCATCACCGGACCCGGTTCCAGCACCCTCAGCGCCTCGGCCAGCGAGGCGGCGACCTCGCAACCTTCCGGCGCCGGGTCCAGCGACCTGCTGAGCACGACGTTGCGCCGGCCGGGCAGCGCCTTGCCGATCGATTCGAACGTACGCCGGCCCATCACGACGGGATGGCCCATGGTCACCGCCTTGAAGTGCTTCAGATCGGCCGGCAGGTGCCACGGCATGCCGCCGTCGAAGCCGATGACACGATTTTTCCCCATCGCTGCGACCAGGACAATTTCATGAGATGAGGGCATTGAGGAGTCGTCGTTTCGTCGTTTGGTGTCTTGGTTTTCTGAAAACTGAAAACTTCAAACTTGATTTACACCGCAATCGGCGCCTTGATCGGCGGATGGGCCCGGTAGCCGACCAGTTCGAAATCGTCGAACTCGAAGTCCTCGAGGCGATTCCGCGCCGGGTTCAGGCGCATCTGGGGCAGGTCAAACGGCTCGCGTTCGAGTTGGGTACGGGCCTGCTCCAGGTGGTTGAGGTACAGATGGGCGTCGCCGAAGGTGTGGATGAACTCGTGCGCCTTCAGGCCCGTGACCTGGGCGACCATCATCAGCAGCAGCGCATACGAGGCGATGTTGAACGGCACGCCCAGGAAACAGTCGGCCGAGCGCTGGTAGAGCTGCAGGCTGAGCCTGCCTTCGGCCACCCAGAACTGGAACATGGTGTGACACGGCGCCAGCGCCATGCGTCCGTGAGCCACGTTTTCGGCCGGGCTCATCCGTTCGTCCGGCAGCGTGGTCGGGTTCCAGGCCGAGATCACGTGGCGCCGCGAATCGGGGCGACGCCGAATCCGGTCGACGATCGCGGTCAACTGGTCGATCTCGCCGCCGGCCGGATCGGGCCATGAGCGCCACTGTCGCCCGTAGATCGGGCCCAGTTCGCCTGACGCGTCGGCCCACTCGTCCCAGATCGAAACGCCGTGCTCGTTCAGGTAGCCGATGTTGGTTTCGCCGCGAATGAACCAGAGCAGTTCGTGGATGATCGAGCGAAGGTGCAGCTTCTTGCTGGTCACCAGCGGAAAGCCGTCGGCCAGATCGAAGCGCATCTGATAACCGAACACGCTCAGCGTCCCGGTGCCGGTCCGGTCGGATTTGCGCACGCCCTTGTGCAGCACGTGTTCGAGCAGGTCGTGGTAGACCTTCATTGGCGGCTCCCGTCATTCTCACCGGTGTGGTGATGCTTGTCATGACCATACGCGTAAAACAGCAGCGCGAGGCCGGCGGCAAACATCGGCAGCGACAACAGCTGACCCATGGTCAGCCAGTCGAACGCGATGAAACCGAGGTGCGCATCGGGCTCGCGGAAGAACTCGGCAATCCAGCGGAACACCGCGTAGCCGATAAGAAACACGCCGCCCACGGCGCCGGCCGGCCTGGGCTTGCGCGCAAATATCCAGACGATCGCAAAAAGCGTGAAGCCTTCCAGGGCAGCCTGGTAGAGCTGCGACGGATGGCGTGCCAGGTGATCCAGTGCGCCCGTTTGCCAGGCCTGCTGCAAGGACATGCCCGCAAGATCCTCACGGGCGAGTGACGCCGGAAAGATCATTGCCCACGGCGCGTCACTGGTGCGGCCGTAAAGCTCGCCGCCGATGAAGTTGCCCAGGCGTCCAAACGCGAGCCCCAGCGGCACTACCTGAGCAATGAAATCGCCCAGCGTCAGGAACCTCACCTCGATGTGGCGCGCGAACAGCGCCATGGTCACCAGCACGCCGATCAGGCCGCCATGAAACGACATGCCCCCTTGTTGCAGCCAGATCGGAAACAGCGGGTCGGCAAACCAGCGCTCCAGCGCGTAGAACAGCACGTAGCCCATGCGGCCGCCCACCACGACGCCGACCACGCCCCAGAACATCAGGTCGCCGGCCTGTACCGGCGTGATCGGCCAGTGCCTTGCATGGGCTCGCTTGCGAAGAAGCCACCAGCAGGTCGCGAACGCCAGCAGGTAGCTGATGCCGTACCAGTGAATCTGGAACAGGCCGAGATCGAGCGCAACCGGATCGAAATCGACAAGAAAATGACTAGAGGACATGGAAGGCTGCGGCGGACTGCGAAATGTCTGAGCGGCCATTGTAAACGAGCCGAAGCCCGATCCAGCGGGTAACTCTGGCGCGGGTTTCAATCCGGAGTCACCGCACTGTTATTCTGTTCGATCGTACGCACTGCTTCCTGAAATCATGTCGAATCGCCTCTCTGGCGCCCTGAGCCCGTATCTCGAACAACACGCCGACAATCCCGTCGACTGGCACCCGTGGGGTCCGGAAGCCCTCGAGGCCGCCCGTACCGCAGATCTGCCCATCGTGCTGTCGATCGGCTACTCGGCGTGCCACTGGTGCCACGTCATGGCGCACGAGAGCTTCGAGGACGAAGAGATCGCGGAACGGATGAACGACTGGTTCGTCAACATCAAGGTCGACCGCGAGGAGCGACCGGACCTCGATCGCATCTACCAACTGGCCCACCAGATCCTGACCGGACGCGGCGGCGGCTGGCCGCTGACGGTGTTCCTGGATCCGTCGGACCTGGCGCCGTTCGTCGCCGGCACCTACTTCCCGCCGACCGCCCGCCATGGCCTGATCGGTTTCGGCGAGCTGCTGCAGCGTGTTCACGACGCCTGGCTCAACCAGCGCGACACCCTGAAGGCACAGAACCGGCAGCTCCACGAAGCGCTGACCATGATTTCCGCTCAACGCACGCGGGTCGACGACCACGACGGCGATCCCGAGCAGGTCCTGCTGGGCCAGCTGGATGCTCGCCGCGATCGTCGCCACGGCGGATTCGGCGACGCGCCCAAGTTCCCCCAGGCGCCGATGCTGGAATGGCTGCTGGGTGTCTCGGATCGTGACGAGCAGGCCGCCGACATGCTCGGCGATGCGCTCGACGCGATGGCCGATAACGGACTTTTCGACCATCTCGGAGGCGGATTTTTTCGTTATTGCGTGGACGCCGCCTGGGAAATCCCGCATTTCGAAAAGATGCTCTATGACAATGCCCAGCTGCTGCCGCTTTACGCCGAGGCCGCCGTGCGTTTCGACAATCCGTCGTGGGCGCAAACCGCCGCGCTGACCGCGGAATTTCTGGCGCGCGACCTGCGGCTTCCCGAGGGCGGTCTGGCCAGCAGTCTCGATGCCGACAGCCTGCCGCCGGCAGACGACGAGGCGGATGACGAGCCGGCTGATTCGGCCGTCGAAGGTGCCTATTACCTGTGGACCCCCAGCCGGTTTCAGGGGTGCCTGGGTGCCGATCGCCTTGATCTTGCCAAGGCCCGTTTCGGCCTGGACGGCCCGCCCAATTTCGACGGCGACAAATGGCATCTTGTGTGCGCGCGCAACATCAACGAACTGACCCGAAGCGCCGCCGATGCCGAGCGCACGCATAGCGAACTGGCGACAGTGCGAGCCGAACTGCTTGCCTGCAGGCAGGCACGGCCGGCGCCGGCGCGCGACGACAAGATGCTGGCAGGCACCAACGCACTCGCCTCGGCCGGCCTGATGCGCGCCGGGCGGCTGCTGGGCAACAAGGGCTGGCTCGGGCTGGGCGTGGAAACAGCCAGCCTGACATGGCAAAGACTGTTTGCCGAGTCGCCCGAAAGGGCCGTATGGCGCGACGGCAGGTGCGACCACCCGGCCCTGCTCGACGACTACGCCGCCATGCTCATGGCGTGCATGGAATGCCTCCAGTGCCGCTGGGATCCCGACTGGCTCGAGCGTGCCGAGCAGCTGGCTGCAATCGTGCTGGACCGCTTCTTCGATAACGAAACCGACACGCTGTACCTGACGCCGGTCGACCACGAACGCCTGATCATGCGCCCGACAGCCAATACCGACGACGCCACCCCGGCCGGCGCCGCACTGGCCGCACGCGGCCTTGCGCGACTGGGACACCTGATCGCCAGCGGCGAGTGGCTCGACCTGGCCGGTCGCATCGTGGACGCGGCCAGAGGTGACATACAGCGCACGCCGGCGGCACACGCGGGCATGCTCATCGCCGCACGCGAGCTTGAGAGACCGCAACCCCAGGTCCTGATCGGTGGAAAATCGGGCGAAGGGGACGACTGGCATGCACAGTTGGCACGCAGGCCTGACGTTTGCGCCTACCGCGTGCGCGCCGACGGAGATGTGCTCCCGAAACTGCTTGCCGAGGTCGCCGAGGCGGCTTCGACTCGTGCAGTGGTCTGCCTGGGTACGCAGTGCCTGGAACCGGCGGACTCGTTCGAGCAGCTCGAAGCGCGCCTGGCCGAAGCCGGAGCCGGAGCCGAAAGCGCCGGTCTTGCATGATTGACGTTGCGGGACGAATCACCGGCTTCACCGCGCGAGCCGTCGCTGCCCTCGTCACGACCCTGGTCTGCTGCGCAGCAGCTGTGGGCCCGGCTGCAGCCGATGGCGAGACCCCGGTATCGCCGCGCATCGTGTCGCTGGCGCCGCACCTGACCGAGCTTGCGTTCGATGCCGGCATCGGCGACGCGTTGGTCGGCGTGGTCGAGTGGAGCGATTACCCGCCGGCGGCAGCATCGTTGCCACGGATCGGCGATGCATTTCGATTCGATCTGGAGCGGATACTCCGGCTCGAGGCCACGCAAGCACTGGCCTGGGGCGGGGGAACCCCGCCTGGCGCCATCGCAGAACTCGAAGCGCTTGGGGTGGAGGTGGAAATCATCGAAATCGAGACGCTGGAACAGATCGGCAGCGCGATCGAGCGGTTGGGTGTGCTGGGCGGTAACCCGGAAGCCGCAGAGAAGGCAGCAACTTCCTTTCGCATCCGGTTATCCGGTTTCCGGGCCCGGCACGAACCGACGCGGCGCGCCGTTTCAATCTTCTATCAGGTCTCTGACCGCCCGCTTTTCACTTTGGGCGCCAGGCACGTCATCAACGAGGTGTTCGCCTTGTGCGGCGCTGTCAATGCATTCGGCGAACTCGATACCGAGGCCGCGAGCGTCGATCTGGAAGCCGTCCTTGCGCGCGACCCGGCGGCCATCGTGATCGGCGGCGACGGAAACGCCGAATCCGCGTCGCACTGGGCGTCGTACCGCAATTTGCGCGCGGTCGCCTGCGACAATATCCTGCACGTCGATCCGGCGCTCCTTGTGCGACCCACGCGGCGCGTTCTGGACGGCGCGCGCGAACTTTGCGTCTGGCTGGATGAGGAAGTACGGCGAGCTGAAGATCCCGCTTGCGCAATCAATCACGATTGAGTCCGCAGTTGAATCTGCGATTGACCGCTTGAAGCGACAAACGGCACCGCAACCATGGTCAGGCGGCAAGGAAAATCCCCGCCGCCGCGGAACATCAGGGCCGGTAACCACGATTGCCTCAGGCGGCAGTCCTGTCTTCGCGCGGCCGAAGCAGCCAGCGGGCCAACGCCGGCAGAATAAGCATTGCGCCGATCATGTTGAAGATGAACATGAATGAAAGCAGGATTCCCATGTCGGCCTGGAACTTCAGATCCGAAAACACCCAGGTGCCCACGCCCACCGCCAGCGTAACCGCCGTGAACAGCACCGCACGTCCGGTCAGCCGCAGCGTTCGCATGTACGCCTCGTCCAGCGACGCGCCTTCATTCAGGTACTCACGCAGCCGGCTGAAAATGTAGATTCCGTAATCAACCCCGATACCTACCCCCAGAGCGACCACCGGCAAGGTATTGACCTTCAGGCCGATGTCGAGAAACGCCATCAGCGCATAGGCCAGGTAGCTGACCAGAACCAGCGGCAGCACGATGCAGATGGTGCCGCGAATCGAACGGAACGTGATCAGGCACAGTACGATGATCGCCCCGTATACATAAAGCAGAATCGGCGTCTGGGCGGCCTTGACCTCTTCGTTCGTCGCGGCCATCACGCCGATATTGCCGGTGGCCAGCCTGAACCTGAGACAATCCTCGGTCGGCTCAACCTGCTGTTTGCAGGTATCTTCGGTAGTAAGCTCCGGCGCCACTTTGCCAGCGACCAGGCCAATCGATTCTGCATATCCCATCAAGCCGTTAGCCGGCTCCGCATCCGGCGTCACTGTGTCCGAAAGATCATCGGAAATGGCAACCGTGGGATCGATCGTCAAATCCGCGCGTAGTTCCTTCGCTCTTTCGATGACCCGTTGAATGGTCTCGGCCTTGTGATCCTCCATGAATACCAATACCGGCATTGCACTGCAATCGCGATTCAGCAGTCCGGTATCGGTATCGATGTTCTGCAGGTTTTGACGCATCACGAACTTGTTGCGCGGCAGAACCTGCCAACGCAGGTTGCCTTCGTTCCAGCCGGCATTGACGATCTTCGCTACCATCGGGAGCGTCAGAACCTTTTGCACCCCTTCCACCTGGCTCATCTGCCAGGCGAAATTGTCGATACGGTCCATCACCTCGTAGTTCTCGGTGCAGGCCTGCGAACTGGTTTCGGCAATCACCCCCAGTTGATCGACACCGAGCGCGAAGCGGTCGCTGATCAGGCGCGCGTCCTGGTTATACCTCGAATCCGCACGCAGTTCGGGCACCCCGGCTTCGGAGTCTCCGATCTTCATGTCCTGGGATTTGTAAACCGCACCGACAAACAAAAGCGCCGCGACCAGAATCGTTATCAGTGCCGGCACCGGACGCGTGAAGGTTGAAAGCATGCGCCATATCCAGGAGGTCTGTGCCGCCTTGGCGAAGAGCTTCTCGCGGAACTTTTCGGCGTTTCGAATGCGGGCATACGAAAGCAGTACCGGCATCAACACCAGGTTAGTGAAGATGATGACCGCAACACCGATGCTGGCCGTCAGCGCGAGCTCCTGGATGATCCGGATATTGATCAGATAGATTGCAAGGAAACCGATCGTATCGCTGAGCAGGGCGATGGATCCCGGCGCCAGCAGACGCGTGAACGTGGCCTTGGCGGCGTCCAGGCTTGAAGCGATGCCGTATTCATCATGGGCTTCGCTTCGCCGATGCAAAGATGACGGCGAGTGGCCACCAAAAAGTTTCTCGGCCGTCCAGCCGCTGATCATCTGTACGCCGTGGCTGACACCGATGGCAAAGATCAAAAACGGCGTGAGAATGTTCATCGGGTCGATGCCGTAGCCGAGCAGGCTGAGAATCCCGAGCTGCCAGATCACCGCGACGGTCGAGCAGACAAGGGGCAGAACCGTCAGCCACAGCGACTTCGAGTACAACGCAAGCAACAGGGCCGTGATCAAAAATGCGACGCCGAAATACGCGATGACGCCGCGCGCACCGTCGGCGATGTCGCCGACAATCTTGGCGAAACCGATCACGTGCACCGTGCGCTGATCGTTCTCGAATTCGGAGCGAATCTGCTCAAGTTGCGCAGCGACTTCCTGGTAGTCGAGCTTTTCCCCGGTCTCGGGGTTGCTCTCCATCAGATTGGCCCAGACCATTGCGCCCGAGAAATCCTCCGCGACCAGTCGTCCGACCTCTCCGGACTTGATGATATTGGAACGCACACGTTCCATCATTTCCGGCGTTGGCGCAAAGTCTGCGGGAATCACGTTGCCGCCGGCAAAGCCATCCTCTATGACTTCCACGAAGCGTACATTCGGGGTAAATATCGACCGAACGCTGGCGCGATCGACGCCTGGCAGGAGGAAGACCTGGTTACTGATCTGCTCGAATGCGCGGAAGAATTCCGGATCGAACATATCACCGTCGCTGTCCATGAGCGCGACCAGGATGCGATTGGCACCGCCGAACTCTTCGTAGAACTGGAACGTTTGCATGTACTCGTGTTCCAGCGGCAGCTGCTTTTTGAAGCCGGCATCGACCCGAAGCTGCACCATGTAATAGGCCATGATCGCAGTGCCGATCAGGAAGATCAGCAAAATCAGCGGCCGTATCGAAAAGATCGCGTTGGCGATTCCGCCCTTGATGGCGCCCGGTTTATTCATAGCTGACTCCATCTTCGCCGACGATGACGAGACCATCGTCTTCCGCCAACGCCAGGGCCGCATAGTCGCTACCGAGTTGATCGGCGTCGCGTTCGATGCTTCCATCCGGATACAGTCGCATTTTCGTCGCACCCGCCCCCACCAGAATCGCAGAGCCGTCTTCGGCGATTTTCCCGCCCATCAACGTCTGCTGGCTGTCGACCGGAATTTCATCCCAGGTATCGCCGAAATCGCAGCTCTTCTGGATGTGGCCGCGCAAACCGAAAGCGAGCAGACAGTCCTGCTGCTCAAGGAGGCCGAACATGGATCCGGTATAGGGGAAGCGGAATGCTTCCCAGGTCTCGCCCTGATCGACGCTGCGGAAGCCGTAACCCCGCTCGGCGGCGATCATCAGGCGGTCGGAATCGACCTGAATGATCGCATTGAGATGGCATTCACCGAATTCGTAACACCCGAGATTGGCATCCGCCCTGGGGTCGACGTCCTCGCCGTCCTGAAATTCGTCGGGTATCGTCTCGATATCGCCCTGGGCACGGACCAGACTGGCCCAGTCGATCGCCTCCGAGGTGACCCGATCAGTCAGGCGACTCGACGCCCAGTTGATGCCGCCGTCGCTGGTCGTCATGAAGCGACCGTACGCACCGATCGCGAATCCCTCATTTGGATTGAGGAACAATACGTCGAGCAACGGTTCCTGGGCCTCGGGCTCGAAATGCTGAATGAACCAGGTCTCTCCGGCGTCCGTACTGGAAATGATGGTCGCATCGTGTCCTACGGCCCAGAGCCTTCGACCGAACTGTGTCACACGCGTCAATGTCGCTTGCACAGGTACCGAGCCGGCCTGGCGCCAATCACGACCGTCGTCGGATAGAAGCACATGGCCCCTGGAGCCCACAGAGACGAAACCCTGTTCGTGTCGGATGACGTCCAGCATCAGGCTTTCATCGGCCAGCGGCGCCTGAATGGCGGGCTTCGGCTCGATCGATTCTTCCTGGGCACAAAGTTGAACCGGCATCAGAACAAGCATCAGGAGCGCTAGCGGCTGCAGGATGCTGTCATTGTTTTGCGATATTCGCATCGCTATGCTCCGTAATCCCGACATGAAACGACCGGCCCGGAAGCCGGGCCGGTCGCTTGTTCTGGAACCTGCCTGGCGTCGAGTCGATCAACGGCGTCCGCGGGTTCTTAGCGCTTGTGGCGTGTAGTTGCTCGGAGAGAGTTCGACATTGAATGTGTTGACCGGGTCCTGATTGTCGAGACCGACGGCCACATAGCGACCCGACAGGAGATCCATGTGCGTTTCCAGTGTCGTCCAGAAGGTCGGGACATCGTAATAGTTGATCGAATGCGCTTCGGAGGCACGCCACAGTTCGCCGCGCTGGTCGTAATGGTCGGTCAGAAGAATCTGATAGGAATCTTCGTCAAGGTAGTACGTGCGTCGCGAATTGATATGGCGTGTGCCTTCCTTCAGACGAGCGTCGATTATCCAGACGCGGTGTAATTCGTAACGCATGTATTCCGGATTCAGGTGGCCGGCCATGACCAGGTCGTCCGTCGTCACGTCCGCCGTATGCGCATCGTATGAGTTGTAAGGCACATACATTTCCTTCTTGCCTACGACTTCCCAGTCGAACCGGTCCATGGCGCCGTTGAACATGTCGGTCATGTCGTTGGTCCGAAGACCATCGGAGGCGGTGCCCGGATTGTCATACGCGACGTTGGGTGCGCGCCGCACGCGACGCTGACCCGGGTTGTAAATCCACGCCTGACGAGGCTGGGCGATCTGGTTGAGCGTTTCATGAACCAGCAGAATGTTGCCGGCAAGGCGGGCCGGGGATTCAACTTCCTGGAAGAAGTACAACAGGATGTTGTTGGTATCCTCGATGGTCATCCCTTCCTTGTAGTAAAGACCGAGGATTTCCTCGCGCAGCTTCACCAACTGGTATGCGCCACTGGTCGTGGGTGCAACCTGGTTGTTGTATCGCGTACCGCCGATTCCCTTGTATTTCAGCTTGTGGTTCCACATCAGCTGGTATGCGTTCTGCGGAATCGGGAACGGGAATCCTTCAGCGGCGTCCTCGATGCCCTCGCCGTTGGCCACCAGTTCCGCCGTCGAGGCGTTTGCAATACTCATCTCGTATGTGCGCTCGGGGAACGAGGCAGAACGACGCGATGGGTACACGCGCATGAAATACGTCTCCGGATAGCGCTCGAAGGTCGCGATCTGCCCGACCGACAGCTGGTCTGCGTATTCCTGATAGTTTTCGCCGGTAATCACGAACTGCGGACGATCATCGGGGAAGGGATTCGGGTGACGATCGCCCGGCGAGTAGCCGGCGGGCCAGTCTTCACGCGTCAAGCCACCGTCCCATGCCGGGATTGTTCCGGCCGCGTTGCCGGCCCTGGGCGAGCCCATCGGCGTCAGCTCGTTGCCGAGACGCGCTATATTTTCCGGCGTACGGGCAATGACGCCCGAGGCGGCCGAGCTGTCCGCAACGCCGCTACCGGCAGTCGATGCCTGTGCGGCGCGAGCATTGGCAGCACGGCGCTCGGCTTCGGCTTCGGCAGCCGCCTGTGCGGCCTGACGCTCGGCTTCGGCTTCGGCAGCCGCCTGTGCGGCCTGACGCTCGGCTTCGGCTTCGGCAGCCGCCTGCGCGGCCTGACGCTCGGCTTCGGCTTCGGCAGCCGCCTGTGCGGCCTGACGCTCGGCTTCGGCTTCGGCAGCCGCCTGCGCGGCCTGACGTTCGGCTTCGGCCGCGGCAGCCGCTTCGGCCGCACCGCGCTCGGCTTCGGCGGCCGCTTCACGCTCAGCTTCGGCGCGCGCCGCCTGTTCAGCCAACTCGCGTTCAGCCTCGGCACGCTCAGCGGCCTCGGCAGCTTCCCGTTCGGCCTGGGCGGCGGCTTCTGCAGCCTGACGTTCGGCTTCTGCCTGGGCGGCCCGACGTTCGGCTTCGGCCCTTTCGGCGGCGGCTTGACGCTCGGCTTCTGCACGCGCTTCTGCACGCGCTTCGGCTTGTGCTGCGGCTTGTTCCTGCGAGTCGGCTTCGGCCTGCGGAGCATCTGCATCTTCGCTCACCGGAGATGAACCGCAAGCTGCCAGAGCAAGCGCGAACAGGGCCGCGGCAAGCAGCCTCAGGATTTTCTGGTTCGATTGAATGGACATGGGTTCCTCCGGATTAGAACGAGTAGCTGACCGATGCCGAGACGAAGTCTCGATCGAGCAGCAGATTGTTTTTGCCGCCACCAAAGAAGTTGGTGTAGCCGAACTGGAATTGCAGATTGTTCAATCGAGTGAAGCTTGCCGCAAGCGTGAGTGACTTGCGGTCCTCGATGAAGTTGCCGCCCGGCCCCGGCGAGACGCCGGTCACGTCGTGGTTGAATGCCACCCGCGGACCAAAGTTCCATGCCGTACCCAGGAATGAATTGTAGGTCGGCGCCACCACGATCCGATAACCCCAGCTGAAGGAGGTCGCGAATCCATCTTCGGTGGTTACCGGGTTACGCAGGGCACCGCCATTGAGTTGATTGCCTATGCCGCCGCCGGTATCGGTACCAGGACCGTTGAAGCGAAGGTCGGACGGGTCCGGAAGATCCCAGACGTGCATTGCACCCACTTCACCGACCAGCGCGACGTCGTTTGCGCCGAGCCAGCGCACCGGGCCGGTCAGCCGGGTGAAAGTCATCTGGGCCCGGGAAACGTCCCGGCGCATGTAGCCCTGAATGTCCTCGCCCGCGTCGAACTGACCCAACTGGCTTTGGAAGCGCAGCGCAGGCTCGGGGATCACGTTATTGAGCGGCGACAGACCCGCAAACAGCACTTCCACATCATCGATCTGCAGCGGCAGGTTGGGGCTGTAGCTCACCTCGCCCTGCCAGGCCCACTTGCTGTCGAAGATCGTCGTGTTGAAACTACCGGCAATGACGTCGATGTCTTCAGGATAGGCGATGTTGAAACGGCCCGAGGCGCTGCTCGTGTTGGTGACCGCGGTACCGCTGATCAGCGGAAGCCGGCTGTGATAGTGCAGGTAGAAAAGGCCGAATTCCGTATCGTTCAGCCAGGGCGCAAAGTAGCGCAGAGAGGCGCCGAATTCACCGGTGAACTGAGGCGCCGAACCGCTGTCGCCCGGTCGGTCGTCGTTGGCGCGCGGCAATGCTCCTTGCGGGAAACAGCCGATCGGCGTCGGATCAACGCCGCAACCGGGCAAGTTCAACGGATCATCCGGAAGCAGGCCGAAGCCCAGCATTGCGTACTGGCCGCCGTCGACCGCGAAGTCGTTGGTCGAGAAGTACGATCCACGTGACTCGGGCTCGACCCGATCCCATTCGAACATCACCAGCGCTTCGGCCGAAAGATTCGGGGTCAGCTCCAGCGACGCCCAGGTCATGCCAAGCGGAATGAACGCGTCTCGAAGCTCCGCGCCAGCCGTACGCAGTGCAGTGACGTCGACCGGGTTAAGCACGCTCAATCCGCCCGGGATGAAAGTGCTTTCGCCCCAGCTAACGACCTGGCGTCCGACGCGAACGGAAAACAGCTTGCCGCCAAGATCGAAGTCGCCGTAGACATAGGCGTCCAGCAGGCGGCCGCGCTGGCCCACGAAGTCCTTGGTATCACCGCTGAGGCGATTCATTTCCTCGAGTTTGAAATCGTGGAAGAAGTTGCCCCGAATGAAGGCCCCGTAGTTCTTGTAGCTGAACGACAGCTCCGAGGTGATTCGCGCCTGGCTGAAGATCGCCTCGCCCGAATCGAAGTTGAGATTGCCGTCGTCGGAGTTGTTCGAAAACCGACCAGGTGCGGCAATCTGTTGTTCGATGGGCAGAAGAGAGATCGCCGGATTGAAGGCCGCCTTGCCGACGAAATCGTCGTCCCGGTCCTCGACGCGAACGCCGACCGAGTAGGACACCTGGGTGTCGACGCTCAGGCTGAAATCGTTTCCGCTGAAATCCAGTGCCTGAACCGAGCCGGCAGCCAGTGCCATGCCGATCGCGCCCGCCAGAAGCGAGGGTCGGAGCACTGCGCACCCGGAAGTATTGTGTTGAGTTTTCATAGCTTCGAATTCTCCCTTGCTCAGTCGGTCTGGATTACGGACGCGTCATTGACGATCACCGTGGTGCCGCCGCTTGCAATCAGGCTGGCTGCCTGACTCTGCATCTCGGCCGTGGTCGCCGGATTCGCGCTTGGATCGAGCAGCGAGCCGTGCGAACCGACGCTGAAGCGGGTTGCGCCGCGAATACCTGCCGCACTCTGCGTGGTGGCGGTAATCGTGTCCAGCCCCATGATGCGGATCATCGGCTCGGTACCCGAAAGCGGCGCACCCTGAACCGAATTCGGCACAACCGAGTCGCCGATGATTTCGTGCAACAGGATGCTGTTGTCTTGTACGGCAACCGTGCTCCAGTTGATCGGATCGGCGGAGTCGACAACCTGCTGGGCTGCGCCCAGGAACTGGAAGAATTCCGGCGAATCGGGCTCGACCCCGGCCTGCTGAAGCCCGGCGCGAATCACCGGCCCGAAAGTCGGGGAACTTGCCAGCAGATTGGCAATGCCGCCACCCGGCGCCGACAAAACGCCATTGTTGACGGTTGGCTCGACGGCCAGGAAACCGGTGCCGACGATGGATCCGAGCGAAAGGCCGACGAAATTGATGTTGGAACCGTCGAAGTCGGATACCGAGTCACCGTCGATGTCCATGAAAGGCACGTTCAGCGCGAGCGTCGACAAATCGACCTGGCCCTGACGCAGATTATCGCGGGCGGTCAACAGGCTTTGCAGGTTGATGAAGAAGGCGCCGGAAGAGTCGATCTGCCCATCCGGGCCCGGAGCACCTGAGGCGTTATCCTGAAGATCGAGATCGAAGGTCCGCTCGTTGGCGACCGATGCAAACGGCGTATTGCCCACATACAAGGCCGCCAGCGGCTGGGTCGGATCCATCGGGTTGGTCTGGGTGATGCCGTGCAGCGGCAGATCCATGGAAATCACGGCCACGCCGATCGAGGCCATGGTGTCGGCCAGCGCCAGCGCCTGGGACCGATTGCCGGTAATGCCGTGCTGGAAGATCGCCACCGGCCAGCCGCCGGCCGGCTTGACCTGGCCCGAGAACTGGTTGGGCACCGTCACCAGAATCGGTACCGTCTGACGATCACGCTCGACCGGGATGGGGTTTGCGACCGTCACATTGGTCGACTCTGAATCCAGTTCAAGACCATCGAATGGCGGAACGTAGTTGCCCGGCGAAGCTTCCCAGAACTGGTTCAGCGGCGCGGTCGGATTCTCCGCGCTGGGCACGCCGAGGAAATACGGCAGTTCGACGACGCCGATGAAAACGTCGGCTATTCCCGGGGAAGCACCCGGCGGAAGCACGTCGGCGGTGGTCAGTCCGGTCGGCGCCAGCGTCGAGCTGGTTGCCGACAGCGTCGAGCGCACGACATTGAGCACCGGCGTGATGGACTGGGTGGTTGCCGTCCAGGACAGCACGATATCGTCGCGCGCGACGCCGACCGCCTCTGCCGCCGTTTCCTGGGCGTTGACCAGCTGCCGGATCGGCTCCAGGGCCTGTGCCGTGGCGTTGTCGAGCAGCGGTTCGGTGCTGACGCCGCCGTCGGTCACCAGTGGCTCGGTGCGCTTGGCAAGAAAATAGGTCTGCGCCGGCGTGGCCGGATTGCCCTCGGCATCCTGTACCGCGTCCGTCACTACGGCCATGTAGCCGGTCATTTCCTCAAGCGGCTTGAGCGGCACGATTGCAATCGTTCGGCCGGTCGGATCGGTTCCGGCCACCGTGGCAACATAATCCTGCCCGGGCACCAGTTCGGTTACGACCTGCTGAACCGCAATGGTGCCGAACACGAACTGGACCTCGAACAAGCGCACCGAGCTGCCAGGCACTATCGTGTCCGCATCGACAGGATCGGAGAAGCTGAAGGTCCAGGGGCTGACGGTGCTGAAGCCATCCAGCGCGTTGAGCGCCACCTGCGGGTCGCCGAAATCCGTTGGATCGGCAACCGGAATGTTCAAGGTCAGGTCGCCGCTGCCGGAAAGCAGCAGGTTGATCGGAAACGGCAATACGCCGTTGGCAGGATCGAAGTTCGCGGTGATGACGTCGGTGGTCGGAGTGCCGTCCGGGTTTTCCGTTATCGGCGTCGGCACCGATCGTGGGGTACTGGAACTTCCTCCACAACCTGCAAGGATGCTTACAACCAGCGCGAACGCCGGAATCAGGCGGTACTTCATCAGATTTTCTCCCCGAAGCTAGGCTTGTCGGTCATTTTTAAGTTCGGTCACATCCGGCGAGCTACTTATGGCTGCCGGACCGCCCGCCTATGATATGAACAGGCGTCGGCTAAATGCAAGCATTCACACGGTCTGTGACCCGCGTTTCGCGCCGTCAAGCCTACATCAATTCTTGACAGTGCGCAGCTTTTTTTGAATCACGGTCCGGTGCAATCCCGGTCGGCGAGGTTTACACTCGCCGCAACCGGCAACAGGATCCGGGGAGTCGATCCTGCGAGCGGCATCCGAGCAAGAACAAGAACAATCACAATCAAGACATCCAATTTGAAACCATCGACGCTTCGAAATGCAATCGGACCCGGCCTGCTCATGGCCGGTGCGGCAGTGGGCGTCTCGCACCTGGTTCAATCCACACGCGCCGGCGCCGAGTACGGACTTGGACTGCTCGGACTGGTGCTGATCGGCTGCGCGCTGAAATACCCGTTCCTCGAATTTGGACCGCGCTATGCCGCCGCGACCGGGGAGCACATGATCAGGGGCTACCAAAGGCTCGGAAGATGGCCGCTCGTGCTGTTCGTTTTCCTGACCCTGGCAACGATGTTCATCGTGCTGGCAAGCGTAACCATCGTGACGGCCGGCCTGGCCGGCGCGCTTTTCGGCCTAGAGATTTCGGTCGCGGAGCTGGCTTTCTTCATCCTCCTGACCTGTGCGCTCGTGCTCACGATCGGCAATTACCGCGGCCTGGATTTTCTGATGAAGATCATCATGGCCGTATTGTCGATTGCGACGCTGATCGCGGTAATGCTTGCCGCAGTCGACAGACCCGACTGGTCGGGACTCTGGGCGCCGCTTTCGGAGTCGCACCTGCTGTCCGGGGCCGGCCTCGCCTTCGCCCTGGCGCTGCTGGGCTGGATGCCGATTCCACTGGACGCGGCGGCCTGGCATTCGCTATGGACGCTTGAGCGCGCACGGGAAACCGGACAGCAACCCAGCGTGGCGCATGCAGCGACCGATTTCCGCATCGGTTATATCGGCGCCGTCGTGCTGGCCGTCGCCTTCATGATGCTGGGCGCGCTCGTCATGTACGGCGGCAGCATCGAACCGGCCGGCTCGGCGGTCGGCTTTTCGACCCAACTGATCGCGATGTACACCGATGCGCTCGGGTCGTGGGCCCGCCCGCTGATCGCATTTGCCGCGCTGGCGACGATGATGTCGACCACGTTGGCGGTCGCCGACGCCTATCCACGCGCCCTGCGCGCTGTCCTCGAACTGCGCGATCCGAACCCCGAAGCCCATGCACGACAGCATCGCGCGCGCTATCTCGGCGGGATGTTCCTGACCATGCTGGGCGCCTGGCTCATCATTGCGCTGTTCGGCAGGCAGTTCACGCTGCTGATCGATTTCACTACGACCGTGGCATTCCTCACCGCCCCGATCATCGCCTGGCTGAACTTCAGGCTGCTGACCGGACCGCATACGCCACCTGAAGCCAGACCGGGCCCGATGCTTTACTGGACTGCCTGGGCCGGGCTGGTGTTTCTGGCGCTGTTTTCGCTGATCTGGGTCGCCTGGCGCATCGCCACTTATTGATATTCGACTACGCAACCGGGCAATTCTTTCTGAACCAATTGCACGATTGCGCATCCAAAGTCAGACCTCGAGCGCATGCGCGTTGCAGGCTTCGGCCCAACCAGAGACACAGCACGTTCGGTCAGCCGCAACCCACCAGTTGTAATACACTAGCGTCCAGTCACGATCGGTCAACGCTGGCCGATTCTTAAATCCAATATCAGCCTGGCCTCACCCTTAATGTTCAAAAGACTGCGCGGTTTATTTTCCAACGACCTGTCCATCGACCTGGGCACGGCCAATACGCTTATCTTCGTTCGTGGCCAGGGCATCGTGCTCAACGAGCCCTCGGTGGTCGCGGTTCGGATGGACCGTGGACCGGGCGGGCCCCAGAACGTGGCCTCGGTCGGTATCGAAGCCAAGCAGATGCTGGGTCGTACGCCGGGCAATATCCGCACGGTTCGACCAATGAAGGATGGCGTCATCGCCGACTTCGACATGACCGAACAGATGCTCCAGCATTTCATCAAGAAGGTGCACTCTTCGCGCTTCCTTCGGCCCAGCCCGCGCGTTCTTGTCTGTGTACCGTGCTCGTCCACCCAGGTCGAACGGCGCGCCATCAAGGAATCCGCTGAAGGCGCCGGTGCGCGCGAAGTATTCCTCATAGAAGAACCGATGGCCGCGGCCATCGGCGCCGGCATCCCGATTCACGAAGCCCGCGGCTCCATGGTGCTGGACATTGGCGGCGGCACGTCCGAGGTTGCGGTGCTTTCGCTCAACGGCATCGTCTATTCGGCCTCGGTGCGGGTCGGCGGCGACCATTTCGACGACGCCATCATCAACTATGTCCGGCGCTCGTACGGAACGCTGATCGGCGAAGCCACGGCCGAGCGCATCAAGCTCGAAATCGGTTGCGCCTACCCGCTCAACGAGGTCCGCGAAATGGAAGTCTCGGGACGCAACCTGGCGGAGGGCGTACCCAAGATGGTCACGCTGAATTCCAACGAAGTGCTCGAGGCGCTCTCAGAACCGCTTTCGGGCATCACCAGCGCCGTCAAGAACGCGCTGGAGCAGACACCGCCGGAGCTGTGTGCGGACGTCGCGGAAACCGGCATCGTGCTGACCGGCGGCGGCGCCCTGCTCAAGCAGCTCGACAAGCTGTTGATGGAGGAGACCGGGCTGCCCGTGATCATCGCCGAGGATCCGCTGACCTGCGTCGCCCGCGGCGGCGGCCGCGCGCTTGAAATGATGGACGAGAATCGCGGCGACTTCTTTTTCCCGAATTGATCGTGATCGAAAAGCGTTCTTTCCTCAACCGGCTCTGTTCATCATCTTCCCGTCGCCAGGGGCCGTCAGAGCGTGGCGACGGCGCGGCAAAAAGAACGGTTGACAAGTCAGGCTGCTGCAGCACTGACACACACACCGGCTCGTGAAAGGTCCGGGCAACGGCGACCGCGGTACGGCATCCGATACGGTCGGCGGAACCGCCCGTCTTATGTTTTATTCGCTGCTCGCGATCTCGCTGATGGCCCTGGACTATCGCGGCCAGTATGTCGAGCGCTTTCGAACCGTCGCCAGTCACCTGGTCGAACCGATTTTCTGGGCCATCGAACTCCCGTTTTCCAGTGCGGAGCGAATCGCCGGGTCATGGCGCGACCGCGCCGAGACCCGAAACCGGATAGCCGAACTCGAGCTGGAGATCGCCAAGGCACGTGCGCATCTCGGGCGGCTGGCCGATCTCGAGTCGGAAAATGCACAACTGCGGACTCTGCTGGACACGGCTCGCAGAACCGATCAGGAATTCATCGCGGCCGAACTGGCCAGCATCGACCTCGACCCATTCGCGCACCGGATCCTGGTGCGCCGCGGCCGCGGTGACGGCATCCGGCCCGGAATGCCGGTCATCGACTCGCGCGGCGTACTCGGCCAGGTCGACCGGGTGCTTGTCGGTATGTCGCAGGTCATCCTGATCTCGGATCCCGATCATGCACTGCCGGTTCAGATATTGCCGAGCGGCGAACGCACCATTGCTTACGGCAGCGGCTCGCTGGACCGGCTCAGGTTGACCGATCTGCCGATGAACGCACAGGTCGACCCAGGCGATATGGTGGTCACTTCCGGCATCGGCGGACGTTTCCCGCCCGGCCTGCCGGTGGCCCGGATCGGATCCGTTCAACGCCAGCCCGGCCAGGCGTTCGCGACGGCATTCGCCGCACCGCTATCGGCCATGGATCGCAACCGCCTTGTGCTGATCATCAAGATCGCAGCGCAAACCGGCCAGGACGCCTCATCGGAACAAGCGTCGGAACAAGCGACACCCGAATCGGACCCCGCGACCGGGCAGCCGATGGAGGACGAAGCTGCTACCCGGCCCCCGGAAGGCGGCGATGCCGGGGTTGCGCCGCCGGTCGAGGACGAAAACCCATGAACCGACCCGGCATGCTTATTCCGGCCCTGACTACCCTTGCCGCCATTCTGCTGACCGTAATGCCCATGCCTGATGCGCTGGCCGCGTGGCGGCCCCACTGGGTAGCACTGGTCATGATCTACTGGCACCTGGAAACCGGCAACCTGCGATCGCTGGGTACCGCCTTCGCCATCGGCATCGCGCTCGATCTGACGACCGGAACGCTGTTGGGCCAGAATGCGCTTGGATTGGTGATCATCAACTTCCTGGTCGGCCGATTCCGCAACCGCCTTAGATTCTTTCCACCCTGGCAGCAAGCGCTTGCCGTGGGCGCGCTGTTGATCAATGAACGGGTGGTACAGCTGTGGATCATCGGCCTGCTCGAACGCGGCTGGCCTGACTGGAGCTGGTGGTTGCCGCCGGTGACCGGCATGCTGCTGTGGCCATGGCTGTTCCTGTTGCTCGACGCGCTGCGCTCGCAACGGCGCCTTGTCCGATGATTCTTGCCGAAAGTACCGAGACCCTGCACGACAGCGATAACCGGCGCACAGTCGATCGACGTATCTGGTTTCTCGTGGGTCTCATGTTGTTCGCCCTGCTCGGCGTCCTGGCCCGCTTTGCGCAACTGCAGATCCTGGAGCACGGCACCTACGCCGCCCGGGCCGAAAACAACCGGGTGCGGCTACGTGCGATCGCGCCCAACCGCGGCCTGATACTCGACCGCAAGGGTCGCGTACTGGCGGAGAACCGGCCCGCCTACCGACTGGTCATGGTGCCGGAGCGCGTATCCGACATCGAAGCCGTGCTGGAGACGGTTGACGATCTGGTAGGCCTGACCGCTCCGGAACGCGAGCAATTTCGTCTGATGCGGCTGCGCAATCGGCCGTTCCAGCCGGTCACGATCAAGGGCAACCTGGATGAGGAACAGGTGGCGATACTGGCCCTGGACCGCCATCGTCTCGAGGGACTGGATATCGAGCCGTACCTGATCCGTCATTATCCTTATGGCGAAGCACTGGCTCACGTCCTGGGCTATGTCGCCCGGCTCGACAAGTCGGACCTCAACCGGCTGGACGCCGACAATTACCGTGCCACGACGCATACTGGGAAAACCGGCATAGAGCGCTATTACGAAGAACAGCTGCACGGCACTAGCGGCGTGGAACGGGTCGAAACCAATGCCCAGGGCAGGATGGTGCGCGTCCTCGAGCGCACGCCGCCGGTACCGGGCACAGACCTTCAGTTGACCCTGGACCTGGATCTGCAGCTGGCCGCCATCGAAGCCCTGGGCGAACACCCCGGTGCCGTTGTGGCGCTGGATATCGAGACCGGCGGCGTTCGGGCGCTGGTCAGCAAACCCGGGTACGACCCTAATCTTTTCGTCAACGGCATCAGCCACACCGCCTATCGGGCGCTGCTGGAGTCGCCGCAGCGACCGCTGTTCAACCGCTTTCTTGCCGGGGGCTACGAGCCCGGCTCGACGGTCAAGCCGTTCATTGCCCTGGCCGGACTGGATTCCGGCCGGATCACCCCGGAGACCCGGGTCTTTTCCTCGGGCAGCTTCCGCCTGCCGGGCCATTCGCGCGAATACAAGGACTGGCGCGAAGGTGGCCACGGCTGGGTCGATCTTCAGAGCGCCCTCGAGCAATCGGTCAATGTCTTTTTCTACGACCTTGCGCACAATCTCGGCATCGACCGGATATCGCGCGAGCTGGCGCTGTTCGGTTTCGGCCAGACCACGGGCATCGACCTCCCGGGCGAATTCAACGGCGTCCTGCCCAGCCGAAGCTGGAAGCGGCGAACACTCGACCAGGCGTGGTTTCCCGGCGAGACGGTGATCACCGGCATCGGCCAGGGCTTCATCGTCGTTACCCCGTTGCAGCTGGCCCATGCCGCCGCGACCCTGGCCGGCCGTGGCCGGGCTGCGCCGCCCCGGCTGGTCGACCTGGAACCACCGGCCGTGCTGGTCGAGCATCGTTCCGAACACTGGGATACCGTGTTCAAGGGCATGCATGCGGTGGTAAACGGCGCGCGCGGCACCGCGCGCGCAATCGCCGCCGGCATCCCGGTCGAGATCGGCGGCAAGACCGGCACCTCTCAGGTCTTCGGCCGACCCGACGAAGAGTTCGAAATCGAGCCCGAGGAACTGCCCTGGTTTCTGCGCAACCATGCCCTTTTCATTGCATTTGCGCCTTATGAGAACCCCACAATCGCGGTCGCCGTGGTGGCCGAGCATGGCGGTGGCGGCTCCTCGGTGGCGGCACCGGTGGCCGCGGACATCCTGACGCACGCCATGCGGAATCAACCATGAACCTCAACTGGCTGATTCGCGAATTCCGTCACCAGCCGTTCCGGCTTGATCCGCTGCTTTGCGGCTTGCTGCTGTTGTTGATGGTGCTGGGGCTGGGCGTGCTCTACAGCGCATCCGACGCCGATCTCGGCACGGTCTGGCGCCAGGCTGTCCGCCTCGGCCTCGGCGTGGTGCTGATGATTGTCGCCAGCCAGATCACGCCGGCCTGGTATCGGCGCTGGGCACCCTGGCTATATGCCGTCGGCCTGGCGCTGCTGGTGATGGTGCTGGTGTTCGGAGTCGGCCGAGGCGCGAGCCGCTGGCTTGACCTTGGCGTCATCCGGTTCCAACCCTCGGAGATGATGAAGATCGGCGTACCACTGATGCTGGCGGCCTGGCTGCACAAGAAACCGCTGCCGCCGGGCCTCTTCGATTTCGTGGTCTGCGCCCTGCTGATTGCAGTCCCCACCTTGTTGATCGCAAGCCAGCCGGATCTCGGCACCTCGCTGCTGGTAGCCGCCGGCGGCGGCATGCTGCTGTTCCTGTCCGGCGTGCGCTGGCGCTGGATCGCGGCAGGCGCCGCGGCCGCGGTAGCGGGGGCGCCGCTGCTCTGGAACATGCTGCACAACTACCAACGCAACCGCGTGCTGACCTTCATCGATCCGGAATCGGACCCGCTCGGCCAGGGCTGGAACATCATCCAGTCCAAGATCGCGGTCGGCACCGGTGGACTGACCGGTCGGGGCTGGCTTGACAGCACCCAGTCGCGGCTCGAGTTTCTGCCCGAACCGCACACCGACTTCATTCTTTCTGTCATTGCCGAGGAATTCGGTTTTGTCGGCGTCGCCGCGCTGTTCGTCCTGTATGCCGCAATCGTGCTGCGTGCGATATTCCTGGCATCCCAGGCGCGCGATCCGTTCGGCCGAATGCTGGGCGCCAGCCTGATGTTCCTGTTCTTCGTCTACCTGCTGGTCAATGCCGGCATGGTCAGCGGCCTGATGCCGGTCGTCGGCGTGCCACTGCCCCTGGTGAGCTACGGCGGCACCTCGGCAGCGACGTTGCTTGCAGGCTTCGGTATTATCATGAGCTTCTACAGTCGAAGAAAGATGCTGAAAAGCTGAATAATTCAAAGGGGGCTTCGACAGTTCGGTTATGCCCCGAGCCTTTTACACACGCTAGACTCGTCGCCGAATGCCGGTACAACATGAATCTATTCAGGATTTTGATGGTCAACATGATTACTCCGACACGAGCACAGCCCATGATCAACCGATTCATAATGCTTGCCGGTTTGCCGATTTTGGCGGCGATCGCGGCAGCGGCTTCTGCATCCCATCCGGGAGCCGAAGCGTTCGCCCGCAAGCTCGCCGACGATGACGGGCTCGATATCGAGTACGTGCGCAGCTCAATAGCGGAGGCCGAGTACCAGCAGTCGATCATCGATGCGATCACGCGGCCGGCCGAGGCCAAGCCGTGGCACGAGTACCGCAAGATCTTCGTGCGCGACACCCGTATCGACGGCGGCGTGGAGTTCTGGCGCGCCAACCGGACACTCATCGATCGCGTGGTCGCCGAGTTTCGAGTGCCGCCCGAGATCATCCTGGCTATTGTTGGGGTCGAAACCAACTACGGTCTGAATACCGGCAGCTATCGGGTTCTCGACGCGCTGGTCACGCTGGGCTTTTACTACCCGAAGCGGGCCGAGTTTTTTTCGCGCGAGTTGGGCCAGTATTTTCATCTGAGCCGGGAAGAGTCGCTGCCGCTGGAAGAAATCAAGGGCTCTTACGCGGGGGCGATGGGCCTGGGCCAGTTCATTCCTTCGAGCTACCGCGCCTACGCTGTGGATTTCGACCAGTCCGGCTCGCGCGACCTTTGGCGCTCGCTGCCCGACGCGTTGGGCTCGGTCGCCAACTACCTGAAAGTGCATGGATGGGACGACCAGCTGCCCACGGTATTACCGGTCGCCGTGGTTCCGGCGGGGCTGGACGAGGATTTCAAGCCGAAGCCGCGACACACGCTTGGCGAATTGCGCGACCTGGGCATCGAATTCGACGCGGCCGGCCTGGCACCGGAAACGCCGGCTACCCTGATCGAACTCGACGGCACGGAAGGGCCTGAATACTGGATCGGCCTGAACAACTTCTATGTCATCACGCGCTACAACCGATCTCCGCTGTACGCAATGGCGGTCTCCCAGCTGGCCGACGAGCTTGCCGTGCGTGCCCGGCGTGAACTGGCGCTGGCCGACTGATGCGGTACGCGCTGACCATCGCCGCGTTTGTGCTGCTTGCGGCATGCGGCACGCGAGAAACAAAAGACGGCGCCGGCCGTCCGATCGACCCGAATCAAATCGAAGTGCCCGAACCACGCCCGGAACCCCGTGCCCGCTACGGCAACCATTCACCGTACACGGTCCTTGGAAAGACCTACCATGTGCGCGCCTCGGCCCGCGGCTATAGAGAGCGCGGGCGCGCATCGTGGTACGGCAGCAAGTTTCACGGTCGGCTGACATCATCCGGCGAGCCGTTCGACATGTACAAGGTATCGGCCGCGCACAAGACGCTGCCGCTGCCGACCTGGGTCGAGGTCACCAATCTCGACAACGGCCGCAAGCTGCGCATCCGGGTCAACGATCGCGGACCGTTCAAGGAAGGACGGATCATCGATCTTTCCTACGCGGCCGCGGTCAAGCTCGACGTGATGGATGCCGGCACCGCGGCGGTCGAAGTCCGGGCCCTGGATTTCGGCGGCGAGGCGGCCGCGATCGCGGCGCGCCCGGTATCGGTGCCGGTCGATCTCCAGGCGGGCGCGTTCAGCAATCGCGAAACCGCCGATCAACTGGCCCGACGGCTGGTAGATGCCGGCCTCGAGAACGTACAGGTGCAGCGGGCGCGGGTCAGACGGGATACGGTGTGGCGAGTGCGCATCGGGCCGGTCTGGGAAGCAGCACATGCCCAGCAACTGGTGGAGCGCGTGCTCGGGCTCGGGCTTGAAGCGCCGGTCTATGTCTATCCTTAGAACAGGCAAGAAAAAAGCAATCCAATGGAGCTCTTGATGAATCTTAAGCAGTTGCCGGTCGCGTCGAAGAGCCTGACGTTGACAATCCTGGCGTTGGCGTTCGTGGCGCTGGCGCCTGCCACAGCCGTCCGGGCCCAGGTACCTTCTGCCCCCGAACTGGGGGCGACGAGCTACGTCCTCCTGGATTTCCATTCCGGCGAAACAATCGCCGAGAAGCAGCCGGACCTGCGCGTAGAACCCGCCAGCATCACGAAACTGATGACCAGCTATGTGGTATTTCGAGAGCTGGGCAAGGGTCAGCTCGACCTGGACGATAAAGTACTGATCAGTGAAAAGGCCTGGCGCACCGGTGGCTCGCGCATGTTCGTGGAAGTCGACACCGAAGTCAGCGTGGAGGACCTGCTCCTGGGCGTGATCGTACAGTCCGGCAATGATGCATCGGTCGCGCTGGCCGAACATGTGGCCGGCTCCGAAGAAGTCTTCGCGCAGATGATGAATGCGGAAGCCCAGCGGCTGGGCATGGACAATACCAGCTACGAAAACGCCACCGGCCTCCCAGCGCCGGAACACTACACCAGCGCACGCGACATCGCGATTCTGGCCCGGGCCCTGATTCAGGAGTTTCCCGAGTACTACCGCTGGTACTCGCAGCAGGAATTCACCTACAACGGCATCACCCAGCAGAATCGCAACCTGCTGCTTTACCGTGACCAGAGCGTGGACGGGCTCAAGACCGGCCACACCGAAGCGGCCGGCTACTGCCTGGCGACCTCGGCATTGCGCGACGGGATGCGGTTGATCAGCGTCGTCATGGGTACCGAAAGCGAGAATGCCCGGGCCACTGCCAGTCAGGCGTTGCTCAATTACGGCTTCCGCTTCTTCGAAACCTTCAAACTCTATTCGGCCGGCGAGGTCATTTCCAGCACACCGGTCTGGAAGGGCGAGCTCGAAGAAATGCGGCTTGGCATCGCCGGCGACGTTTTCGTGACCGTCCCGCGTGGCAGCCAGGGTTCGCTTTCGGCCGAGGTGCTGGTGCCCAGCAAGCCGATTGCGCCGTTCGAACAGGGGCAGCAGTTCGGGACGCTGGAGATCAGTTACGACGGTGAACCCCGGCTTCAGCGTCCGCTCGTGGTCCTCGACGAAGTGCCGCAGGCCGGCTGGTGGGGCAGAACCACCGACGGCATCGGATTATGGTTCGACGGCCTGTTCGGAGACGACTGACGCGTATATGAACATCAAGCTCGACGTCGACGGCAGCCTGGAATTTCCTTGCCGATACCCGGTCAAGGCCATGACGCATGCCCGTGAGAAAGCGCTGGATCAGGTCATCACGACCATCGCGGGCCAGGGCGCCGATCCCGATCGGGGCAGCGTAACGGTACGTCCCAGCCGGAATGGACGATTCCAGAGCATCACCGTCGAGGTTCAGGCGCAATCCCGAACCCAGCTCGAGTCGGTCTATTCGAGCCTGCGGGCACTCGACGTCGTCGTCGTCACGCTATGAGCGCACCAGTCCTCAAGGTCCGCGAACTTGGTTGCAGGCCTTACCTGGAGAGCTGGGCGGCGATGCGCGCGTTCACCGATGGACGCCACGCGGACACGCCCGACGAACTGTGGTTGCTGGAGCATCCGCCGGTCTATACCCAGGGACTGGCCGGCAAACCCGAGCACGTGCTCGATGCCGGCGACATTCCGGTCATTCAGACCGATCGCGGCGGGCAAATTACCTACCACGGACCCGGTCAGCTCGTCGCCTACCCACTGCTGGATCTCGACCGCGTCGGACTGGGCATACGCACGCTTGTGGCGACACTGGAGTCCGTCATCATCGAACTTCTCGCCGAACTCGGCATCTTCGGACATCGCAAGGCGGGCGCGCCCGGCGTCTTTGTCGAGGGCGCAAAGATCGCATCGATCGGAATGAAGGTCCGGCGTGGTTGTACCTTTCACGGCCTGGCGTTCAATATAGCGACTGATCTGGCGCCGTTTGCACGCATCAATCCGTGCGGCTTCGCCGGTCAGCCGATGACAAGACTGGCCGATCTCGTCGACAATCCGGTCGACGAAAGCGACATGGTTCGCGTCGGACGCCTGCTGGCCGGGAGGCTGGCGGGCGCAATCGGCCTTGACTGGGGCATGGAAGCAACCCATGATGAGAGCCATCCGTTGGCCGTCGTGACGGGAATGTCGAGCGCCGAAAGCGCCGTTCATGTCGAATCCAATGAAACCTAGACAACCGAATTCGGGTCCTAGATGGTCATGAATACCAAAATTATGCATTTAATCGCCGCGCTCGCGCTGCTCTTCCCGCTCGTTTCACCGTCGTGGGCGGCTGAAGAACAGGCCGAGGACGTAGCGGAATCGCTCAGCCCAACCACGGAACAGCGCTTTACCACGCGTCTGGCGTCACGCTTCTTGACCAGCTACCACTACCAGAGCGAAGACCTGGACGACGTGCTGTCGGAGCGGATTTTCAAGCAGTATCTCGATCTGCTGGACCCGAACCGGATGTATTTCCTGGCTTCGGATATCGAGCAGTTGGATCGCTATCGCCATCGCCTGGACGAAGCCTTGCGGTCCGCGGAGCTCGAGCCTGCGTTCGAGATCTTCAGCATATATCGCGAACGTGTCGATCAGCGCATCGCGCACGCCCGTGCCCAACTCGAACACGAATTCGATTTCACCGTCACCGAAGACTACCAGTTCGATCGTTCCGAAAGTCCGTGGAAAGCGACGACCGAGGAATTGGACGAACTCTGGCGCAAGCGGGTCAAGAACGACTGGCTGGGTCTGAAGCTTGCCGAGCGCGAAGTCGACGACATTCGTGAAACGCTCGACGAACGCTACGGAAACATCCAGAACCGGGTCGGCGATTTCAACTCCGATGACGTGTTCCAGTTTTTCATGAACGCCTACGCCAGCGCGATCGAACCGCATTCGTCGTACATGTCGCCCAGACTGGCCGAGAATTTCGAGATTTCGATGAAGCTTTCGCTGGACGGCATCGGCGCATTGTTGAGCAGCCAGAACGAATACGTGGAAGTGGCCGAAGTGGTCCCCGGCGGCCCGGCCGACCTCGACGGGCGATTACAGGCCGGCGACCGCATCGTCGGTGTGGCCCAGGGCGACGAGGAATTCGTCGACGTGGTCGGCTGGCGCCTGGACGACGTGGTCGACCTGATCCGGGGTGAACGCGAGACTCTGGTACGACTCGAGATCCTGCCGGCCGAAACCGGTATGAAGGGCCCGTCCGAAGTCATCGACATTGTGCGCAACGAAGTCAAGCTCGAGGAACAGGCCGCCCAGGCGTCGGTCGAGGAAATCGAAACCGGCGACGGCAGCACCAAGATCGGCATCATCGACGTGCCGGTGTTCTACGTCGACTTCCGCGGCCGCGCCCGCAACGAGCCGAACTACCGTTCCAGCACTCGCGACGTGCGCCGATTGATCAACGAATTGCGCGCCGACGGCGTCGAGGGCATCGTCATTGACCTGCGCGGCAACGGCGGCGGTGCGCTGGTCGAGGCGACCACCATGACCGGATTGTTCATCGATACCGGGCCGGTAGTCCAGGTGCGCGACGCCAACGGCCGGGTCTCGATCGAAACCGACCGGGAACCGGGCATGGCCTGGGACGGTCCGCTGGCGGTGCTGGTCAACCGCTCGAGCGCTTCGGCGTCGGAGATCTTCGCCGCGGCCATACAGGACTACGGTCGCGGCATCATCCTCGGCGAACCCACGTTCGGCAAGGGAACCGTGCAGAACCTGTTCAATCTGGACAACTACATGACTGACGACGAGAAGAAGCTGGGCCAGATCAAGCTCACCATGGCCAAGTTCTTCCGCATCGACGGCGGCTCCACCCAGTTGCGCGGCGTAACGCCCGACATCACGCTGCCGAGCTTCGGCGATCCGGAGAAATACGGTGAAAGCGCGCTGGACTACGCGCTGGCCTGGAGCAGCATCGACAAAACCGATTATCAGCGAATCGCCGATCTGTCGCCGTTGCTTCCACAGGCGCGTGAACAGCACCTGGCGAGGCGAGAATCGGACGAAGAACTGAAGGAACTGATCGATGACTTCGAGCGGTTCCGCGAACTCGACCAGCGCACCAGCGTCTCGCTGCTGGAGAGCGAGCGCAAGCGCGAGCGTGAAGAGGCCGAGGCGCGGCGTGCGTCGAGCTTCGCTCATGCCGACACCGGCGAAATGCCGCCGGATGCCGATGCCGGCGACGCTGCAACCGACGGCACCGGGCTGGAAGGCGACCCGGACGGCGATCCGGAAGGCGATCCGGAAGGCGATCC
>Ga0209943_1000423_pt1 | contig 29624 bp, 22 predicted proteins | sample SalPonR1_B_D2_MG_FD_185698 | JGI IMG/M metagenome (GOLD analysis project Ga0209943, IMG submission 185698) | Salt pond soil microbial communities from South San Francisco under conditions of wetland restoration - Salt Pond MetaG R1_B_D2_MG... ... | reverse complement strand
GGACACGCCGTAATCGCCGCCGAAGTTGGACACCGCCGCCAGGCCCGGGCAGTCGGCCTGGGCGTTGAACGGGCCCGTGCACAGCACGCCGACCCATGCGACGCCGCCGCCGATGTCCTTGCCGCTTATGAAATGCGCGATGCTGCGCTCGACGTCGGTGTTGTTGTCGTTCCAGTGCTTGCCGAACTCGAACAGGCTGCAAAGCGTATCGTTCTGCGTCCATGGATCGTTGGACTGGGTCCACAGCGACAGCGAGCTGATGCCGAGGGCGGTTTCCGCTTCGGCCTGGTAGACGGTCGAAGAGAAGGCGATCAGGTCGGCGGTGTAGGTGATCGCGTCGGTGACGTTGCCGAACAGCTGAAAGTATTCGTAATCGGTTTCGATTGCAAGGCGAGCGGTGAAGCCGCCGGCGGGCGCCCCGCGAATCGGCTGGCTCAGCGCACCGGGCGCGAGCGCGGTGGGCGGTGGGGTCAGGCCGGCCTCGCTGCCGCAGGAGAACTCCCGCGGCTCGGGATCCTCGGCGATCTCGGTCATGACCAGCGCGCCGGCGCGGTTCTCGGCAAGCGCAATCATTCGATCGCCGCTGATGACCAGGCCGCGCACATCGCCGCGTTCGCCCACAATCAGCGTTGCGCGACTGTCCGGCTCACCCTGCAGCTGGCCGGTGAGATAGGTTCGCGCAAAACCGGTGTCCAGTGCGATCGGCTCGCCGCCGTCGATGCGGATTTTCGCGTCGGAAGCCAGGACCTGGAACCGTTCCAGCAGCAGGGTTGCGGCAGCGCCGCGGCCATCGGCGCTCGCCACGCTGTGCAGATGGATGGGCTTGCCCGGTTCGAGGGCATATGCCGCCGATTTCCAGCTCGGGCCGTTTGCCTCGTGTTCGGCCGGTGCGGCGGTGGCCTGCGCCGCAGTGCAGCAAAGCCACAGGGCAGTGGCCATAGAAAAGATACGCATGGGGGGTCCTCTGCTATTCGTGAAGTCCGCAATCATCTCGGGCGGGCTTCTCCCCCGCTTCGGGAATTATGTCGGAAGCGGCATCTCCAGGCAAGCCGGGAACTCTTCGCGCGAGCGAGCGCGGCGCAAGCGCGATTTCTCAGTATTCCAGCCGATCCAGCTCCCGGATGTTGACCAGCATCTCGTGCAGCGCCGCCTCGGCCTGCTCCCGGTCGCGCGCCTCGGACAGTCGGCGGATGGAATCGACGATGGCGATCCACCAGTTCATGTGGCTGGCGCTGAGCTGCGCGGCCACGGCGACCAGGTCGCGGGTCAGCGAAACCGTTTCGGTCGCCTCGCGCTTCAGCGCCACCAGGCAGTCCAGGTCGGGGTGCCTGGTTTCGAGTTGTGCGAGCAGGTAGTCGATCACCTTCGGATTGGTTTCGAGGTCACTCGACGAGACCGGGTCGGCGTCGGGTTCCAGGAAGGCCACGTCGAGGTTGGAAAGCAGGCCGCGGAAAGACCCGCGCAGACTCAGCCATAGTTCATGCCGGCGAGCCGCCTCGCGCGAACGCTGCACCAGCGTCAACAGCCCCACCAGCAGGAAGCCCTCGATGCAGATGCCGATCAGCTCGGGCACCAGGTTGTCGTGGAACGGTCCCGGCGATTCGAACGCGACCAGGTAAACCCACAGGCCGCCGCCGGCCAGCGCCAGCAGCAGCATCAGCGCGATCAGGAAGAACCGGCTCATGCCGACGCTTCTGTGTCGTTATCTTCGGCGAACGCACGGATAACGCGCGCGATCCTGTCGGCTTCTTCCCCGCTCAAGTCCAACGGCAGGTTGGCCAGGTACACCACATGGTCGTCGCGGATCGGTACGGGTACCACGTTGCTGGGGTTTTCGATCGCCTCCAGCGTGACCTGTTCGGCGGCCTGCTGCTCCGGCGTCAGGCTTTCGCTGCGGCTGAACGAGCGAAGGCGCTCGCGCCGGGCGCGGGTGAACGTTTCCGGGTTCTCGAGCCAGCCGAGGTATTCGTCCAGCGCCGATGCAACCCGCTGGCCATAGATCTGAAGCGTTTCCGACCGTATGCTCGACCCTTCGAGCTTGTGAAAGCGAGACAGCAGGTCGTCGACGTCGATCTGTCGAATATCCGCGCGCTCGTCGTCGGTGAGCTCTCCGGCCAGCTGTTCCAGGGCCTTGCGCCGCGCTCTCGCGGTGGCCGGATTGATCAATCCCTCCATGCCGGCCTGCTTGAGGAAATTCAGCAAGGCCTCGGCCGTGTATGATTCTCTGGACGTCATTTCAAACTCATCTCAAGGTTTTTTGAAGGCACCCTTGCGCCGGTGTACGCTTTCGAAAGGGAATGATCGACCAGTATGGCCAAAACATCAAGCCGAACCGGATTGAGTGCACCGCGTCTGAAGTACGACGATCCGAGTCTCGATCGCGCCGGCCCGCAGCGCGAAGACCCGCAGTGGCTGGAACGAGCGCTGCAGCATTCGGACGCGCGTTCGCTGCCCGTCTGGCGCAACCAGAACCTGGTCGGCGGGCTGGACAGCGCTTCGCCCACGGCGATTCTTCACGGCGTGGACATGCACGCCCACGCCTCGGAAGTCGTATTTCTCGGCCTCGATGGCGATGCACCGGTGTTCGCGGCCGATTATTCCGAGCTCGAAGAGGCAAGCGCCGCGGAACTGCTCGGCGACAGCTTCACCGACCTGCGGCGCGTGGGCCCGCTGATGTCCGAACCCGAGGCCGCGCTGCTGGCCTACGCCCGCGGCATGCTGTTCTGGCACCGCAACCATAGATACTGCGGCCGCTGCGGTTCGTCCACAAAGAGCCGGAAGGGCGGCCATCTTCGCGCATGCAGCAACGCCGATTGCCGACGCCCGTCGTTCCCGCGCACCGACCCGGCCGTGATTGTGCTGGTCGAACACCCGGGCGACGACGGCGGCCCGGCGCGTTGCCTGCTCGGCCGCTCGCCGCATTTCCTGCCCGGTATGTACTCCACGCTGGCCGGTTTCGTCGAGCCGGGCGAGAGCATGGAACAGACCGTGCGCCGGGAAGTGTTCGAGGAAAGCGGAATAGAGGTCGGCGAAGTGCGCTACCTGGCCTCCCAGCCGTGGCCGTTCCCGTCCTCGCTGATGATCGGCTTCCACGCCACGGCAATTACCACCGACATCCGGCTGCACGACGACGAACTCGAGGACGCACGGTGGTTCACGCTGAAAGAACTGCTGGAACTCGAGAAGCGAGGTGAGGATGAATCCCTGTGCCTGCCGCGCAAGGACTCGATAGCGAGATTCCTGGTCGAACGCTGGCTCGAAGAGACACAGTAGTCTTTTGCTTTTCGTTGCTCCCGTCGCTTGGGTCAGCGAAGCGCGCCCGGGGGATTTCAAAAGCAGGCCGTTCGCGCCTGCTCACGCCTCTCTGGAATTCCCGCGAATGCAGGAATCTCGAGATCTGACTTCCTCCAGGGTTCTCCCCGGAGGCGCGGTCGCGCCCGCGCAGAGTTGTTCAGAGCTTGCTCAAACCTCCCGGGCGACGCGATCGATCTCGGTCAGGTGGCCTTGTTTTTCTTCCTTCGAGAGGAAAGAGGCAGTGAAAGAGTTCTTCGCCAGCTGAATGATTTCGGCCCTGTCGAGATCCAGCGCGGCCGCGGTATCGGCGTAATTCTGCTCCAGGTAGCCGCCGAAGTAGGCGGGATCGTCGGAGTTGATCATCACGTTCAGACCGGCGTTCATGAGCGCCTTCAGGTTGTGATCCTCGAGCCGATCGAAGACCCGAAGCCTGACGTTGGACAGGGGGCACACCGTCAGCGGCACCTGATCGTTCCTCAAGCGCTCGACCAGGCGCGGATCCTTCATGCACTGTACGCCGTGATCGATGCGCCGCGCCTGGAGCAGGTCGAGGGCCTGCCATATATACTCCGGCGGTCCCTCTTCACCGGCATGAGCGACAGCCGGAAATCCGTTCTCGCGGCTGGCTTTGAAGACGTTTTCGAACCTGGACGGCGGGTTGTCGAGCTCGGCCGAATCCAGCCCAACCGCCGCGATTCGATCCCGATACGGCAAAGCCTGCTTCAGCGTGTCAAAGGCCGCGTCTTCGCTCAGGTGGCGCAGGAAGCACAGAATCAGTTTCGACGTGATTTCGAACTCCTGCCTGGCGTCTCTCAGGGCGCCATCGATGCCTTCGATCACTTCAGCAAATTCGACGCCGCGATCGGTATGCGTCTGCGGATCAAAGAAAATCTCGACATGCCGGACGTTCTGACGGCTCATCTTCTCCAGATACGCCCACGTCAGATCGTGGAAATCCCGCCTGGTCCGCAGCACCGCGGCGCCGGCATAGTAAAGATCGAGGAAGGACTGGAGGTTCTGAAAATTGTAGGCGGCCCGAATCTCGTCGACGCTTTCATACGGCAGGGAGGCGTTGTTGCGCCGGGCAATTTCGAACATGAGTTCGGGCTCGAATGTGCCCTCGATATGAAGATGCAACTCCGCTTTCGGAAGCGCGTGAATCAGGCTCTTCAACGAGTCGTTCATGGCGGGACCGTCTCGATCTGTTGCGATGCATCAGGGTAGCCGAAAATTCAGGCCAGCAGCAGGATCAGGCACTTCACACCTACCCTGTTGACCGAACAGACCGTCGTCAGCGTAAAAAGGCCGGGCACTATCTTGCGTCTCGAGTCGCGGCGTTCAGGTCTCCGTGCTGAGTTCGGGCGCAAGTACAACCACTATCGGCACTGGCTGTTATTCCGATCGCTCAGATGGCTCCGGAGCGCAGGATTTGCCGGGTCGCGGTGGCGAATATCACCTGAGCGATGCCGAACAGTATGAGGTCGATGCCGAAGAGAATGCCCAGTAGCCACAATGCCGATGCCGGCAGCGCGGCCAGAACAACGATGCCGAGGACGATGGAGACAATCCCCGAAGTCAGCAACCAGCCCCAGCCTCGGGCCGGGCGCAGCGTCAACGCCGAAGCGGTCTTGAAAAGCCCGCCAAGCAAAAAGAAGATAGCCAGTACCAGGGTCAGCGTGAACATGCCTTGCAGCGGATACACAAGCAGCAGTGCGCCGGTCAAGATGGCCAGAATCCCGAACACGACGCTTGGCGCGACGCCGTCCAGCGGTCGATCAAAGAGGATGCGAACCAGTTCCAGTATGCCGACAGTCAGCAGGAACGCGCCGAAGACCAGTTCGATGGCCAACGTTGCCCACCACGGAAAAAGCAGGGCAAGAACACCGAAGATGATGGAGATCATGCCTATGACGGCCAGCCAGCGCCTTTGCGGTGCGTCGGCCGAGATTTCGATTCGATTGTTGCTGTCCATGATCGATTCCTCCGTTCCGATTCGGATTCGACGCCGAGGACGATAAGCTACCGCCTGTAACCGCCTCGTTCGTGGATAGTCGCACCGCATCGCCGTTGTCGTGCTCGGCAAGCGCCTTGTCTCAACTTCTTCGAGGTGCCGAAGGCGTAGATGTGCTCGGCCTCGAGAGCCTTCAGCCTATCACTCCGAAAAGCGGAAAGTGCTGGTCTCCCGACCGAACCGTCCCCGATGGTGCAAATCTGGCCGCGACTGGCGAACAGCTCTAAAAGCAGCTATCGTCGGGAGGTCTCCGGGAATACATGGTCCCGTTACGCCACACCGGCCACCAAAAAGGAAAATCCATCATGAATCGCCTGCTACAGACCCTGGTTCTCCTTGTCTTCATCTGCGGGGCCGCGTTGCCTTCGGCCGTTTCGGCGAGTGAACAGCAGAAGTCCGTGCTGGTTACGGGCGCGAGTACCGGCATCGGCCGCAATCTGGCAGAAACGCTGGCCGGCCAGGGCCATCACGTCTATGCCGGGGCGCGGCGGGACGCGGACCTGGAGGCATTGAACGCGATTGACAACATCACCGCGGTACGCCTGGACGTTACAAATCAGGACCAGATCGATGCCGTGGTTGCGCTGATAAAAGAAAAGGGCACCGGCCTGTACGGGTTGGTCAACAACGCCGGCATTGGCGATGGCGGACCGGTTATCGATACGCCGGTCGAGGTCCAGACACTGGTCTACGATGTCAATGTCGAAGGCGTTTACCGGGTAACCCGGGCGTTTGCCCCGTTGGTGATCGAATCGAGGGGTCGTATCGCGACGACCGGTTCGATTGCCGGCACGCTGGCCTGGGCCGGCGGCAGCGCTTATAGCGGCAGCAAGCACTGGATCGAAGCGTTCACAGATGCCTTGGCGGCCGAAATGGCCCCGCATGACGTGTCGGTAAGCGTCATCGCGCCAGGCAACTTTCAGTCGAAGATCCGGCGTAGTGGAGCGCTTCGCAGGCAGGCGCGTGTCATCGCGTCCGGTGGCGTCATTACGCCCGAAATTCAGCGGGAATACAATGAGATCGAAACCCGTGAGCTGTCTTACAAACAGCCGGATGCGGTCTCCGAGGCGTTCGTGCACGCACTGTTTGCCGACGAACCGTTGCGCAGGTACATGGTCGTGCCCAGTGCCGAAGAGCAGGCGATGACGATTTCGACCAAAATCCGGCAGCTGGTGCAGTTGAACCAATGGGGCCCGCACCGCTACACGGCTGAAGAACTCACTGCCATGCTCAAGGAAGCGATGGCAACGGGCGAGGACTGAACCGGAGTTCGGGCAATACCTCGGGTCGCATCGTGTAACCTGCATTTGCAGCCGGATGCGCGTTACACAGCGTGATCCTGCCGACTCGCCCGGCGCGGCTTGCCGAGAGATTTTCTAATCGATCAGCGCCTTGACGTGCGCGATCGCCGACCGTCCCAGCGCGGATAGTGCGTAGCCGCCCTCCAGGCACGAAACGATCCGCCCGTCGGCATGACGCTGCGCGACATCGACCAGCCGGCGGGTGATCCACGCGTAGTCTTCATCAAGCAGCATGAAGTGCGCCATCTCTTCCTCGACGTGGCCGTCGAAACCGGCCGAGATCATCAGCAGCTGGGGCTCGAAGCGATCCAGCGCGGGTAGCCAGTGTTCCTCGACCGCGCGCCGGAAGGCTTCGCTGCCGGTGCCGGCGGGCAGCGGGGCGTCGACCAGGTTGGTGGTTTCGGCCTCGTGGCCGGTGAAGGGGTAGAACGGGTGCTGGAAGGTCGAGCAGAACAGGACCCTGGGGTCGTTGGCGAAGATCCGCTCGGTGCCGTTGCCGTGGTGGACGTCGAAATCGACGATGGCCACACGGTCCAGTCCGTGATGCTCCAGCGCGTGCGCCGCGCCCACCGCGACGTTGTTGAAGATGCAGAAGCCCATGGCGCGGGCTTGCTCGGCGTGATGGCCGGGCGGGCGCACGCAGCAGAACGCGGCGTGCGCGCGGCCGGCCATCACCAGGTCCACGCCCAGCACGGCTGCGCCGGCTGCGCGTCGTGCGGCGGCGAGCGAATGCTCTGTCATAACCGTGTCGCCCTCGTCCAGGCAGATCATCTCTCCCTCGGCGGGGGCGGCGGCGTCGATGTCGTCGATATAGTCCGCCTCGTGCACGCGCGCCAGCTGCTCGCGCTCGACCAGCGGCGCGTCGAAATGCTGGACGACCATGTCCAGGCCCGAGGCGATCAGGCGATCGTCGATCGCGGCCAGGCGGTCGGCGGTTTCCGGGTGATGGGCCGCCACCCTGTGCCGGGCGCAGTCGGGGTGACTGATGAATGCGAGTGCCATGCGCTCATTGTCTCCGATCGACGCGCGGCCGGAACGGGCCTGGATCAATTTTCGTGTCCATGCTCTTGCTCGTCGCTTTTGCGCCGGTCTGGATAACGCGACAACCCGATTGTCCTCGGTCATAAAAGCTCGACAATTTGCATGCTACAGTCCTGATCGTCGGCCAAACCAGAGACTACCCAGGCATGTCGCCGCATTTCCTCGAAGGCATTCTCGCCCCGCGCAACGTTGCCGTGTTCGGCGCCAGCGACGAGGCGGGCACGCTGGGCCAGGTGCTGTTTTCCAACCTGCTTGCCGGCGATTTCCGGGGTGAACTGCACGCCATCAATCCGCGCCACGAACAGGTCCAGGACCAACCCTGCTACCGCGACCTCGAAGCCCTGGGTCGGCCCGTCGACACCGCGCTGATCGCGACCCCGCCGCGCAGCGTGCCGGACATTCTCCGGCAGTGCGGCAAGCACGGCGTGCGCGGTGCCGTGGTGCTGTCGGCCGGCTTTCGCGAAGCCGGCGAGGCCGGGCTGAAGCTGGAGCGCGCGATGCTCGAGATCGCGCGCGAGTATGGCCTGCGCGTGATCGGGCCCAACTGTCTCGGCGTCATGCGCCCCGAAGCCTCCTTCAATGCAACTTTCAGCAAGAACCAGGCGCTGCCCGGCAACCTCGCACTGGTTTCGCAATCGGGCGCAATCTGCACCGCGGTGCTGGACTGGGCCGAAAGCCAGCAGATCGGGTTTTCGGCGGTGGTGTCGGTGGGCAACGCGGCCGACGTGAATTTCGGCGACGTGCTGGACTATCTTGCCCTCGATCGGAAGACCCGCAGCATCCTGCTCTATATCGAAGGTGTGCGCGACGCGCGCGGGTTCGTCAGCGGTTTGCGTGCCGCGGCGCGCATGAAGCCGGTGATCGTGATCAAGCCGGGCCGCCACGCCGAGAGCTCGAAGGCCGCGATGTCGCACACCGGTTCGCTGGTGGGCGCCGACGACGTGTTCGACGCAGCCCTCGAACGGGCCGGCGTGGTGCGCGCCATGACGATTGCCCAATTGTTCGCCGCCGCCCGTGTGCTGTCCGAGGGCTATGCGGTCAAGGGCAACCGGCTGGCGATCGTGACCAACGCCGGCGGCCCGGGCGTGATGGCGGTCGACCGCGCGCTGGAGCTCGATGTCGCGCTTGCGAACCTGGCCGAGGACACCATCGAGGAGCTGGATGAGGCATTGCCCGCGCACTGGTCGCGCGGAAATCCGGTCGACGTGCTCGGCGATGCCGGGCCGGATCGCTTCGCCGCAGCGCTTGAGGCATGTCTTGCCGACGACGGCGTCGACGGGGTCATCACCATGCTGACGCCGCAGGCGATGACCGACCCGCTGGGCGTGGCGCGCGTGACGGCGAAGCTGGCCGACGGGGCGCGCAAGCCGGTGCTGGCCTGCTGGATGGGCGAAAGGCAGGTGCAGCCGGCGCGCGAGTTTGCCACGCGCGAACGCCTGGCCAATTTCAGGACGCCGGAAGCGGCGGTCGAGGCGTTTTCCTACCTGGCCGCTTATCGCCGCAACCAGAGGCTGTTGCTGCAGGTGCCCGATCCGCTGTCGGACCGGTCCGGCACGGATATCGAGGCGGCGCGTGAGGTCATCGAATCGGTGCTGGACGACGGGCGCAAGGTGCTCAATACGATGGAATCCAAGGCCATGCTCAAGGCTTTCCGCATTCCGGTCACCCAGACCGCGCGGGCCAAGACGGTGCTCGAAGCGCTAGCCATGACCGAAGTGTTTGGCTACCCGGTGGTGATGAAGATCGACTCGCCCGACATCACGCACAAGTCCGATGTCAACGGTGTGAGGCTGAACGTCGAAAGCGACGAGGCCGTGCGCCAGACCTTCGCGCAGATGGTATCCGACGCGCGCGAGCTTGCGCCCGACGCGCGCATCACCGGCGTGACCGTCGAGCGCATGCACAAGAGCAATTACGGTCGCGAACTGATGGTGGGCGTGATGCGCGATGCGGTGTTCGGCCCGGTGATCAGCTTCGGTTCCGGCGGCACGTCGGTGGAAGTGCTGCGCGATCGCGCCGTGGCGCTGCCGCCGCTCAACGAGATCATCATCGAGAACATGATCGCGCGCACCCGCGTGGCCCGGATGCTCAAGCGCTTCCGCAACATGCCGGCAATCGACGAGCAGGCGCTCGAACAGGTATTGCTCAGGGTCTCGGAAATGGTCTGCGAGCTGCCCGAGATCCGCGAGATGGACATCAACCCGTTGATCGTCGACGAGCGCGGGCTGGTGGCGGTGGACGCCCGCATCACGGTCGATCGTGACGCCGACAAGCTGACCGCCCCGGTACGCGATCGCTATGCGCATATGGCCATCCACCCGTATCCGGCGCACCTGGTCGGAAAGCACGTGCTGGCCGACGGTACCGAACTGACGGTGCGGCCGATACGTCCGGAAGACGCGAAGATCGAACAGGAGTTCGTGCGCAACCTGTCGGAAGAGTCGAAGTACTTCCGCTTCATGCAGGCAGTCTCCGAACTCACGCCCCAGATGCTGGTGCGCTTCACCCAGATCGACTACGACCGCGAAATGGCGCTGATCGCGGTGCACGAGCAGCCCGACGGCGAGGAACTGCAGGTGGCGGTGGCGCGCTACACCATGGACCCGGACCGCAGCTCGTGCGAATTCGCGCTGACCGTGGCCGACCAGTGGCAGGGCCGCGGTGTGGGCTACCACCTGATGGAAAAGCTGATGGAGGTCGCCCGCGCCCGCGGCATGGACACGATCCATGGCGAAGTGCTGGCGGCGAATGCCCACATGCTGGGGCTGATGCAGCGGCTGGGCTTCGAGATCCGCATGAGTCCCGACGAAACCGACATCAAGCTGGTGCGCCGGCCGCTGGTTTCATCGGAAGCGTAAAAAAACCGAAAGGCTTGAAAGTGGGACACGAAGAGCGCGAAGAAGGCACTAAGCCCGCCTTATTCACCACCCTTCCTACTGCGGCGCCGCCATGCCCTGCGTCAGCGGCGTTTTGCTCTGTCGCGCATCCTCACCGGACAGGCGAGTACGCTTCCGGTGCGCTCGGTCGCAAAACGCCACAGCCACAGGGCCTGACAACCCCTCGCGACGCAAGGGTGGTGAATAAGGCGGGCTAAGGACACGAAAAAAAGCAAGCTGCGTAGTTGGGTAGCCCGGGTAGGCGAAGCGCACCCGGGAAAAGGTCCGATGGTTATTGGCCCCGGGTGCGCTGTGCTTGCACGGCCTTCCAACTGCTGATTGTCACGGTTTTCGTAGGAGGCGTCTCCGGCGCCGATCGAACGGGAAGCTTGCCTGGGCCATCGATCGCGGCCTGGAGACCGTCCTACGGATGGCGCGGCCGTCTATCGCTGCCTCATTCGTCGATTGGCTCGAATGACTGCATGTACGGATTGGCTTCGGTGCGCTGAATGTTGATGAAGCCGTACTCGGTGGCCTGGTGGCAGGCGTTGCAGGCATCGACCAGTTCGCCGAAGCGGCCGTCGATCGTTTCCCAGCTGCCGCTTTCATCGTCCACGGCCTGCTCGAAGCGCTCGAAAGCCGGCGCCAGCATGCCTTCGGTCAGCTTGCCGACCGGCTTGCCGTGATATTCCTCGATTTCGGTCGTCGCTTCGATGGTCTCCTCGATTTCGTGGGCGTAGAAGTCGACCAGCTCGCGGTTCTGCGCGCGAATCGACAGATCGAGCTTGTGCGAGAAATACTGCAGCGCGCCCATGTTGCCGATCAGGTCGTGGTCTTCGCCTTCCTCGGAGGCCATTGCCATCGTGCACAGTGTTGCGGTAAACAGTGTTGCGATCAGTCGTGAAAGCATTGGCGTATTCCTTCGGGTTGGTGAATGAATTCGATGATAACGAGGGCGCGCAGGCCTCGCATGACGACTGGACAAACAAAATATACTCGATTGCCAGAAGGCGCAAAGAGCGATCTCCGAAATGATCTCATCCCTGGGCAGCCTGTTCTCGCACCATCTCCGGCGCTGGATTCCGGACCCGTTCGTGTTCGCGCTGGTGCTGACGCTGCTGATCGGATTGCTCGCGTTCGCGTTCACCGATGCCGGTCCCGCAGAGTTGACCGGCCACTGGTATCGGGGTTTCTGGATGCTGTTGGAGTTCGGCATGCAGATGGTGTTGATTCTCGCTACAGGATTCGCGATCGCGCTGTCGCCGCCGGCCGCGCGGGCGATCGACGGGCTGGCCAAATTCGCCCGCACACCCGGCGCGGTGTATGTGGTGGTGCTGATCGCCGGCGGGCTGTTCAACCTGGTCAGCTGGGGCTGGACCGTGCTGGCCGCGGTGCTGGGGCGCGAACTCGCTCGCAGAGTCAAAGGCGTCGACTACGCCTACCTGATTGCCTGCGTCTACATTTCCGGCCAGCCCTGGGTAGGCGGTTTGTCGAGCTCGATTCCGTTGTTGCTCAACACGGAAGGCAACTTCCTGATCGAGGCCGGCGTACTGCAATCAACGATTTCGACATCGCGGACGCTGGGCAGCGGTCTGAACCTCGCCTACATCGCGATGTATTTCGCCCTAATGCCGCTGTTGATGTGGTGGATGCGACCGGGGGCGCGCCAGACGCGCACGCTGGACGAACTGCGCGATCCGGACGAGCGCGAGGCAAGGACCGTCGCCGAAGAAGCCGAAGCCCAGACGCTGGACGGCCGAAGTTTCTCCGATCGGCTCAACAACGGAAGCGTCATTCAGTTGCTGGTGGCGGCCGCGGCGTTGTGGTTCATCTTCGGCCACTTTGCAGCCAACGGCTTCGATATCGATCTGAACATCATGATCTTCCTCTTCTTCGCTCTGGGTCTGATCGCCCACCGCACGCCGATGCGCTACGGTCTGGCGATGAAGCGCGCCTGCGGCAACGTCTACGGCATCGTGTTCCAGTACCCGTTCTACGCCGGCATCATGGGCATCATGATGTTTTCCGGGCTGGGCGCGCAGATCTCGTTGTGGCTGGCCCAGGGCGCGACGATGGAAACCCTGCCGCTGATCGCCCAGTTCGCCGGTGCCGCGATCAACTTCGCGATTCCCTCGGCCGGCGGCGAATGGGCGGTGATCGGTCCGTCGCTGACAGAAACCGCGCTGAGCCTCTCGGCTCATCTTCCGTCGGACCAGCAGCAGGTCTTCGTCGCGCGTATCGCCATGGCCGTTGCCTACGGCGAGACCTCGACCAACCTGCTGCAGCCTTTCTTTCTGCTGGCCGTGCTGCCCGTCATGGGGGCCGGCGTGATCATCCACGCGCGCGACGTGATGGGCTACCTGGTGATTCCGTTCGTACTGGTCTACGCATTGACCGCGCTGCTGGTCGGTTTGTTTCCGCTCTGAAAGGCGTGAGTCGGTTTTTGCCGGCGACCGGCCCTGGTCTGGCAGACTTCGGCGCGATCAGGGAACGGCTGAGCTGAACGGGAATGAAAAAGGCCAGGGCCCTTGCAGGACCCTGGCCGTGTTTCATCCCGGCTGGAAGCACGCTTCGAGCCGTCGTGTCGTTGCTTACGGCGATTCGAAGCCGTCGGCGAAGATCAGGTCGGGGACGAAGGTGTCGCCGTCGCCGATCACCGGTTCGTCGACTTCGGGTGCGTCGGGCGCGGTCCATTCCGGGTAGGTATCGGTGTACCAGGTGCGTGCGTATCTGGCATCCGAGAGCGGTTCACCCGGGATAGGTGCGGTCGTGAACTGGGCCCACGCGCTGTAGAGCGTGTCGCCGGACGGGCTCATCGCCAGGCTGGCTTCCTCGGCCGATACGTCGCTGCCGACGGTCAAGCGGTCGAACTCGTTGCAGAATATCCCGGCCGACGTGAGACCCGGCAGACAGAAGCCTTCCATGTTGTCTTCCGGCGCCCAGGCCTGGTAGTGATCGCCAAACCGGACGGCGCGGCCGTAGAACAGGTCCAGCGCTTCGGCTTCGCCATCGGCTACGGTCGTGTTGTCGCCGGTCTCGTAGACCACGAAGAACCGGGTCGGATTGAACTGATCGGAGTCCGGGTCGAAGTTGACGCCGTCGTCTATCGTCGGCATGGTCGGTGGATCCGGTGCGTAGCGCGGGTCCAGGATGGTCAGCTTGAAGGTCGGGTCGGCATCCGCGTTTTGCAGCTGCGATACGTTGCGGGCCTGTTCGGGTCCGCCGGCGGCGTAGGCCGTGCATACTTGCGTTGCGTCGTTGGCGATTTCGCCGTCACGCATGAATTCGCAGGTGGCGGTTCCCGCGCCACCCCATGTGGGCGGTGTCGTGGTCCAGTTGCGGCCGCCGTCGAACGAGCGACGGATATAGAGTTCGTAGCGATCGCTGCCGCCGGTGTTGCGTTTCCAGTTCGGCGACCAGGCGTACATGACGACGGCCATGTCGCGCCACAGGTAGCCACGGTGACCCTTGGCCACGTCCAGCGGATTGAACCACGACTGGTCGTCGAGGTTGCTGCCCAGGGCCGTGGATTCTGCGAACGTGCCGCATTCCGGTGAACCCGGGCACTGGACCCAGAATTCCACCTTGTCAAAGCCGAGTTGATCGGTGGGATCATCGCTGGCAATGCCGCTCTCGTCAATGGTCGGGCAGACGCCGTCACTGGTGTCGTTGTCACCCCCGCCGCCAGTGGCGCAGGTCTTCGGCGTGGTGCCGGAGACGTTCACCGCCGGACTCATGCAGATGCCCTCGGGATAAAAGGGATTGCTGCCGTCGCTGAACAGGGTTTGCTCGCAGACCACGTTGGTGAAGTCGTACGGATTGGGCGAGGTTCCGGCGTTGACGATGCGCCGCGCCATGATGTCGGCCGGGCCGCCCTGCTGCAGCAGGCCCTGCTTGAACAGCGGCATGGCCACCAGCTTGCTGCCGTCGCTGACGTTGACCAGCGGCTGGACCAGCAGGCTGCCGCGCCGGGCGATTTCGGTCCGGTAGATCTCGTAGTTGTAGTCGGTGGCGCTGGTGTCGCCGATGAAGTTCCACATGTCGACGGTATTCATGGGCGGGTAGAAATCGCCGGTGCGCCAGTCGATCTCGGGCTGGTTGAGCAGGTTGCCCTGGTTGACCAGGTTCTTGACCAGGCCGGTGTCGCTGAGATCGGCGCTGGTTTGCGGGCTGCCCATCTCGAACGAGAAGTACCAGACGTTCTTGCCCTCGTCGGCGACCTCGCAGTCGGGATCCCCTTCGGTGCAGGGGGTGGCTTCCTTGACGTCGGTTTCGCCGACGCGGAAATAGAAAGGCTCCTTGTCGGTGGCGCGCGCGCCGCGAGTGTCGTCGCCCGTGGTGAAGAAGAATCTGCCGAGACCCTTGCTTTCCTCGGCCAGGATGACGACCCAGCCGCCCACGGTATTGCCCATTTCATCAACCCTGGGCAGCAGGCCGATCCGAGCGCGCGTGGCCGCAGTGTTGGCGACGTTGGGCAGACCGTCTTCGCTGACGCAGATCGGCGTCAGCTGATTGTTCTGGCCGGTCGGAATCTGCACCGTATCGGCGCACTGGTTTTTCAGTCCGTAAGCTGACGCCGTTGCGTCTTCGCAGAACAGGAGTTCTCCCTCACCGGTTCCGCTGCCTGTGCAACGCGCGTTGTTGGTGATGCGCATCGGCACGGCGAACGGGACGTAGGGTTTCGGCTTGGTGGTATCGGCGGCCCAGTAGCTTACAAGCGTTTGCGGGTTGCCGTCGACGTCAAGGACCGTCTCGAAATGTTCGTCGGGCAGGAACGAGTACCAGATGTCGGTCTGGCTGTTGCCGATTGCACCGCTCCAGCCTTCGCCGGGACCTTCGCCGGCGCCGGGACGCAGCCCGCCGGGGTCTTCCTGCCAGATCACGGCAACGCCGGCGCCCGACACCATCGCGATTTCGACCCGGTTGACGTCGCGACGGCCTGAGGTCAGGCGTTCGGGCTTGTACCAGATGACGTGGTTGGATTCGAGCACGCCGTCGGTGCGGGGGTCATCACCTTCGAACAGCACGCCGCGCGCAGTCCAGAGGCAGTTGAACGGGATTTCGCCGACGGTGGGGAATCCCTGGTCCGTATAGTCGACCGAACCCTGGGATCCGGCAACGCCGAACAGGTCGGTCAGGTAGAGATCGACGGCTCGGTCGATGCCCAGGGAGGTGGCGACTTCATCCAGGTCGCGGATGTAGCTGGAATCCGAGTCGGCGGTGTACGCCGGCGAACCCGACGAACAGTAGCGGCTGGGCCAGGCGACGGCGATGTGGTTGCCGGCCACCGCGTGGACGACATTGACCACGTCGCCCGGATAAGTGGGCAGAACCGAGCTGAACTCTTCGGCCGATTCGGAAAGGTTGGAGGATTTCCAGGTGTTGCCGTCGTCCAGGCTGACTGCGCCGTAGGCGTCGCGTTGTCCGAACCCGACGAAGCCGCCGGCATTTTCGTCGCCTACGGGTTCCGGACTCTCTACCGGTCCGTACAGGAATGCGCCGATCAGGGGTTTGGCGGTGCTACGCGTCTTGACGGGTGTACCGTCGGCTTCGTTGTACTCGATCGGATCTGCCGCCGTGCCGTCCGAGCGCTGTGCCTGCACGTAAAAGCGCAAATATTTGATGAACGTGTGTTCGGCCTCGGGGGGAATGCCGTCGGGCACGACCATGTCCTCGGAGAGCGTGTCGATATTGATGTTCTCGGCCATGTTCTTGTTGATCGGCTCGCCCACCTGTGCAGACGCGGAGTCGATCAGCGCTGCATTCACGAGCAATACCGTCACCAGACAAGTTGCTAGAAGTTTCATATTCATGGTGACCTCATCATTGAAGTGTTGCCTTTCAATCAGGCGCCGCCGAACTGCGCTGCACCAGCCTTCAAGAACCTTTCCCTCAAGGCCGGGTGGTCCCGGGCTGCAAAAGAAACGATCCTTCGTTCGACTTAGAACAGTATTCTCTACATTAGAGAAATATCATGATCCAAGTCAAATTTTCACGCGATCGATTGACTCGGTCGGGGTTCGGGGGGACGACCGTTCGCTACGGACCGGCCGCGGAAAGGCGCCCGGGGGGCCGGCGGGATGGCGTGGAAGTCATTGCAGCAGGGCTTTCGGGGAGCGCGATCAGCGCCAGTTCTCGAGCAGGTCGAGCAGCAACAGCCGGGCGCGCCACGGGCAGTTGATTATCGCCATGCCGCAGCCGGTCATGCGGCCCAGGCGTTGTTCGGCGGAAAACTCGACGCGCAGGTCCAGCCACTGTTCTCCATCGAGACCGAGCGCGGCCGGGATTGGGTCCGGCGTGGTGTCGCGGCCCTCGATCAGCGGATACCAGATGACGTAGACGCCATGTCCGAAGCGCCTGAATGCCTTTTCCAGCGCGGCGGTCAGGTCGGCGATTTCGGTCTTGATTTCGAACGAGGGGTCGATCAATACCAATCCGCGGCCCGTGGTTGGGGGCAGAAACCTGTCCAGCGCCTGGTAACCGTCGCCCGGGTGCAGCGTGACCTGCCGCTCGCGGCCGAATCGCTCGACCAGGGCCTTCTGCTCGGTCGGGTGGAGTTCGCACAGCACCAGATCATCCTGCGGCCGCAGCAGCGATCGGAGCAGCAGCGGCGAGCCGGGATAGAAGCGCAGCGCACCGTCGGGATTGTGCGCCTCGACCAGCGCCAGGTAGTCGGGTTGTGGGCCCGGCGGCGGCCGGTCGATCCAGAGTCTGCCGATGCCTCGGTCGAATTCCCGGTTCTTCAGCGCCGCTGCGCTTTCCAGGTCGTACAAGGCGGGGCCGGCGTGCGTGTCGACGAACCGAACGCCCTTGTCCTTTTCCTGCATCGCGCGAACCAGCGCCACCAGTACCGTGTGCTTGAATACGTCTGCCGGGTTGCCTGCGTGGAAGCCGTGACGATAGCTGAGCACTGGGTGGCCGTGAAGAAATGGGATATGCGGCCGAGGATAAACTACGGTTGGCGAAGATGGGTTGGCTTAGTGCCTGAATTGCATGGGGCCGCAATTCCGTGCTATACAAAAACCGTGGTTTGCACGGGGGGTTGTCGGCGGCATGGTCCGTACACTCACAATTCTGACACTGGTGTTTTGCGTGAGCGGATTCTGCCGCGCCGAGGAGGCGCCGCTCGATCGGCTGCTTGTGGGGGGAGACGCGGCTTATCCGCCCTTCGAATGGCTGGACCAGGAGGGCCGGCCGCAGGGTTTCAACATCGAACTGATCCGGTTGCTGGCTGAACCGGCGGGGGTCGAGGTCGATTTCAGGCTGGGCGACTGGTCGGATACCCTGGCCGCCCTGGACGCCGGCCAGATCGACGTCGTGCCGATGTTCGTGTCGGACGAGCGACGCCAGAGATATCGTTTCACCAACACATATTTTTATCAGACCCACGCCCTGTTCGGATTGCCGGACAGCGAGCCTCTGGATGAAATCGACAGCCTTGACGGGTCGACCCTCGTCGTCGAAGCCGGTTCCGACGCTCAGAACCAACTGCGCGAGCAATACCCTGAGCTGGTGCCTCGACTGACGGCGAATACCCGGCTGGCATTGCAGATGGTGGTCGAGGGCGGCGGTGACTATGCCTTGCTGGCCGCGCCGGTGGCGCAGGAATTGATCGAACGAGAAGGATGGGCCATCGAGCGCAAGTCGCCGCCGATGTGGCCGCGTGGATATGCGTTTGCCACGAGCGCGGAGCGAACGGCGTTGAACGCGTGGCTGCAGTCCCGGCTGGTCGAGACGATCGGCAACGGGCAATACCTGGATCTTTACGGCCAGTGGTCCGATCGGCTGGAACCCGGTCGCGGTGCCGCGGCCGGCTACTTGCGCATCGCGCTGATCGGTCTGGTCATCGTCGGCCTCGGGGGGCTAGGCTTCGTGATCTGGAACCTCAGCCTGCGGCGCCAGGTTGCGCATCGAACGGGCAAGGTGGTCAAGGAACTCGAGAATCGCAAACAGGCCGAGCGCAAGGCGCGCGACCTGGCGCGGCGCGAGCCGATTACAGGCTTGTACAACGCGCGCTATTTCTGCGGCAAATGCGGAGAAATGCTCAAGACGCAAGCGTCCGACACGCGCGGCGAACTGATGTTGATCCGGCTCCTCGAGGGAGAAACCGTGGTGCGAACCTTCGGCTACCAGGTCGCCGAGAAGATGATCGTGGGGTTCAGCGAAGCGCTGCGGCGGACGTTCGACGAGCCGATCGCGCACCTGGGGCGCGGGACTTTCGGCGTCTTCGAACCGGCCGGAACCGTCAACGATCGCCTCGATCGGCTCGAGGAAGCCATTTCAAGGGATGAAACGCTGGTGCATCCGCGCTTCATCGCCGGTTCGGCCTGCTATCCGGACGACGACACTGATATCAATGAATTGCTGCACAAGGCCGAGCTGGCGCTGGCAGAGAGCATGAGCCAGCGCTGCCGGTGGACCGCTTACAGGTCGGATCTGCAAGTCGATCCGGTCGACCTGAAGATCGTCCAGAGCGTTCACGACGACCGGATCCAGGGCCTGAGTTTCGCGATCCAGCCGCAGATACGCCTTGCAGACAGTCGCACAACGGCCGGCGAGCTTCTTGCGCGATGGCACCATCCGGAACTCGGCCCGCTGGAGCCCGGACGCTTCATTCCGCTGCTGGAAAGCGCCGGCCTGACCGGTCGCCTGACCGCGCATGCATTCGACGACGCGTTTGCGCTGCTACGCGCCCTGGACGGACGTGAAGATTCATTTCAGACCAGCGTCAACGTCAGCGTGCGCGACCTCGTCGATCCGCTGTTTCATCAGCGTATCGGTGCAAAGCTGGCCGACTATCGTTTCGATGCCGCCGTGCTCAAGCTGGAAGTGACCGAAACGGGACTGATCAGTGATCGTGTCGCGGTTCGGGAAAATCTGGAACATCTGGCGGAGCTGGGTGCGACGATTTCGATCGATGATTTCGGCACCGGCTACTCGACGCTGGACTACATCAGCCGGTTTCCGATCAGCGAGGTCAAGATCGACCGCTCGTTCGTCATTCGGATGCTGGACAGTCCGCGCGACATGAGCATCGTTCGCTCGACGATTGCCCTGGCCCACGAAATGGACATTAAAGTCGTTGGAGAAGGCGCAGAAACGGCAGCCCATCTGCAGGCGCTCGGCGACCTGGGCTGCGACCTGGCGCAGGGCTGGGCCGTCGGCTACCCGCAAGGCCGCGACGCATTCGTGGATTCACTGCGCAAGCGGGGCGAAACGGAAGCCCGCCAGCACTGAACACCTGCGCGAGCCAATGTGGCCGTATCCTTCACCCATGCACTCTGGTGCCCACTTCTCGCGCTGCAGACGATATCGCTACGCGCTAAGCCGCGCATGGGATGCCGACTTGCCCGTGGTGCTGATGATCGGCCTGAATCCGTCCACGGCCGATGCCAGTAAGAACGATCCGACCATCCGGCGCTGCATCGGCTTTGCAAACGATTGGGGCTTCGGCGGGGTCTGGGTGCTGAATCTGTTCGCATTTCGTGCGACTTACCCGAGCGACCTGAAAGCTGCCGCCGACCCGGTCGGCCCGCGCAACGACGAGTGGATTCGTCGCGTTGCGCGAAAAGTGGACCGGGTAGTGGCGGTCTGGGGAAACGACGGCGGTTTCATGGAACGCTCGAGGCGGGTGCGCGGGATGCTCGGCGCCAGGTTCGAGGTCATCAGGTTGAATGCCGGCGGCGAGCCGGCGCATCCGCTTTATCTGCCGAAGGGGTTGAAGCCGGTCCGGTGGCTGGGCGGCGAGGAGAAGAGGCCCCCATCCTGACATTCGCCTCCCAGGCGGGGAAGGCAAACGCCCGTGGACTCCCGGTCTTCCCGGCCGGCACGCCTTGTTCCTGCCATTGCTGTGGCGGGTAAAAAATCAGTCGTCGAGTTCGTTCAGCGCTTTCTGGAAGCGCTTTGCATGCGAGCGCTCGGCACGCGCGAGCGTTTCGAACCAGTCGGCGATTTCCTCGAAGCCTTCGTCGCGCGCGGTCTTCGCCATGGCGGGATAGACTTCGGTGTAGTCGCGAGTTTCGCCGGCGATAGCGGCTTTCAGGTTTTTTTCGGTATTTCCGATCGGCTCGCCGGTGGCCGGATCGCCCGTTTCTTCCAAAAATTCGAGAAGGCCCTGTGCATGACCGATCTCGCCTTCGGCTGTGGAACGAAAAACCATGGCCACGTCGTTGAACCCCTCCACGTCGGCGCGCTGGGCAAAATATAGATAGCGCCGATTATCCTGTGATTCGCTTGAGAAAGCATCTTTCAGATTCTGTTCTGTCCGGCTGTCTTTCAGTTTCATTAGCTGCCTCCTGGAATGTCATTCGGTTGTGGGTAAGATGACCTGGCATCTGAATATACGCCAGGGAAGTGTCCGGGGAAACAGAGAGTGTCAATCGCAATAACAGACGAAACCCATTCAGGCCCGCTGCGGATTCGGCGCCTATGTCCGCTGCCGCTCCGGGTACTCCTCGCATTCGGGTTTGTTGTGTGGACCGTCGGGACCGTCGCGACGCCGCCGCCCCTGCCCGAAGCACGGGCCAATAACCCGGTGGCGCGCATTGCCACCGGCGATGCCGTCTTGTGGTTCACGGCCCTTGGCATCGGCCCGGCCAAGACATGGCGCGATCTGCACGCCGACGGCTGGATTTTTCGCGCGGGCGTAGACGAGCGCTGGCAGCCGGTGCCCGCGCTACCGGCGTTCGAGGGGCTGGCCGGCAGGCTGGGGAGTCACGCGGTGGCCATCGACGGCCAGGTGCACGTGATCGGCGGCTATACCGTGGCCGAAGACCATGCCGAGCGCTCCACACCGGGCATTTATCGACTCTCGTTCGAGGCCCGGCCGGAATGGATGCGCGTGGCGACCATGCCAGTGGCGGTCGACGATGCTGTCGCGCTGGTGCAAGCCGAGCGCTACCTTTACCTGGTCAGCGGCTGGAGTGACACCGGCAACGTCAATCTGGTGCAGGTCTGGGACAGCCGCGAAAACACCTGGCGCCAGGCCGAACCGTGGCCCGGCACCCCGGTCTTCGGCCACGCCGGCGGCATGCTCGACGACCGAATGGTGATCTGCGGCGGTGCGCGCATCGTCTATCCCGTCGAGGGGCCGCGACAATTCCACCCAAGCTCCGAGTGCTGGCTGGGCGCAATTCGAGAAGACGACCGCTATCGATTGGACTGGAAGCCGTTGCCGCCGATGCCGGGCGGCCCCCGCTACCGGGCCGGCGCAATCGGAATCCGCGCGTTCGGCGCCGACAGTATCGTGTTCGCCGGCGGCGCCGATCGCCCCTACAACTACGATGGCCAGGGCTACGACGGCGTCCCGGCCAGGGCGCTGGACTCGATCGTCAGTTATGACCTCGACGCCGGGCGCTGGGTGTGCCACTCGCCCATGCCGGCGCCCGGAATGGACTATCGTGGTCTGCTGGTATCCGCCGATCGCCTGGTTCTGATCGGCGGCATGAACGCCGAGCGCCAGCCGACTGCGCGAATCATGGCGTTCGAACTCTCGCCGCCGCGGCGCTGCAGCGAAGTCGAACGCGCCGCAGGGGGCTTGTAATTGGCTGCTTTTGACCCGATCCTGTTATGGAACGATGATTCCCGTTTGCGCGGTCCGCGGATCGGAGTCATTTCTTTATGCACATTACTGACAGGAGAATTTTCATGAATCTCGAAGTCCTGAACAAGAACGATGCCCCGCAAGCCGCTCGTGACCTGCTGGAAAAGGCCGAGAAGAACTATGGTTTCATTCCCAACATCCTGGGCGTGATGGCCAATTCTCCAGCCCTGCTGGAAGCTTACATGGCGATCAATCAGATCTTCGAGAAAACCGACTTCTCCGCGGCTGAAAAGCAGACCGTTTTGCTGGCCGTGAGTACTGAGAACGACTGCGGCTACTGCAAGGCGGCGCATACCGGAATCGCCAAGATGCAGGGGGTGGAGGACGCCGTTCTCGAGGCGATTGAAAATGGTGACGAACTGCCCGACGACAAGCTCGACGCGCTGTTCAATTTCACGCGGATCATGGTTAAAAAGCGCGGCCTGCCGTCCGACGAAGAGCTGCAGGCATTCTTCGACGCCGGCTATTCGGAAGCCCAGGTGCAGGACGTGATCGTGGGCATCGGGATGAAAACACTGTCGAATTACAATAACCATATTGCCGAGACGCCGGTAGACGAGCAGTTCAAAGGCTAGAAGCTACTGCGCGTGCGCCTGACGGCGTCCGGCGGTGCTCGGATTCCTCGTGTACCAACAACGTACACTCCGGATCCTGCGCTCCGGCGGCCGCCGTCAGCCACCCGCTCGCGACGCTTCTGGCCTCGGAGCTTTGCTGCATCATTTCTTGGTTCTCCCGGTTGTGTCTTGGTTATCCAGACTAAGCGGGCAGCCGATTGCAAGAATTACAAAACTGGCCGGAACATCGTGCTTACGCACCACCCCAAACTGGAACCTTCTTCAGCATCCACCGAAGTACACAACGACCTCGATCAGCACGACCCCGCTCCGATAACCATCGAAGCCGGATTCTCATCGTCACCCGGGAGCCAAAGCGGAACATGACGAACGGACAAGAAGATCTATAACCAGCGCCGTAATCAAACACCTAACCACCCGCTCCATCAACCCGCACCGCAACTCTCTGCCGCTTTTTTAAAAGCGCTTTTGCCTACTTTTCAGGCGCTTGTGAAAAGTAGGTCGCCTGCAAGCGCGCAGCGCGTGGCGAAATGATCTTGATTTAAGAGCCGCTGCACCCGGCTTGGTAGTCCCCATCAGCGCGTGGCGAAATGGTTTTGAAGTTGTTTTTGAAGTTGGAAGGCCGCCACACAGGCGTCACCCGACCCGATCGAAAATCACCGCCAACCAGATCAATCCCGAAGTCAGCATTGCCGTCATCACCATCGCCGAGCCGGCATCCTTGGCCTTGCCGGCCAGGTCGTGACGTTCGGTGCCGATGCGGTCTATCGCCGCCTCGATACCGGTATTGCCGAGTTCGAGGGCCATGGCAACGGCCCAGCTGCCCACAAGCAGCGCGAACTCGACCCAGCTCCGTGACAGCCAGAGCGCCAGCGGTATCGCCAGTGCCAGGATCACCGTCTGGAAGCGGAATGCTGCCTCGTCGCGGAAAACCCGGGCGTAGCCCTTGAGCGAGTTGCGGGTGGCGTAGATCAGGCGCTGGAATTCGTTGCGTGGTGCCTGGGGGTTCACGCGGCCACCCCGTAGGCTTCCAGCAGCGGTTCCAGCGCGGCTTCGCGCCCGCGGAACGCAAGCCACGACTCGTGCATCGGGCGGCTGCCGCCCACCGACAGGATTTCGTCGCGGAGACGCTCGCCACTGCGACGGTCCAGCAGACCGTGATCGCGGAACGCGCCGAAGGCGTCGCGCGCGAGCCGTTCGGCCCAGAGATAGCTGTAGTATCCGGCCGCGTAGCCGCCGTCGAACAAATGGCTGAAGCTCATCAGGTAGCGGTTGAACTCCGGCATGGGCGTCACCGCGACGCGGTCGTGGATCTCGCGCATCACCGCAACCGGGTCTTCGACCGGCCCGCTGTGCAGCGCAAGGTCGGTCAGCGCGAACTCGACCTGGCGCAGCAGGCCCAGCGCCCCGAGAAACTTGCGATCGGCGTCCAGGGCCGCGATCCATTCACGCGGCAGCGGCTCGCCGGTCTCGAAATGGCGCGCGAAGCGATCCAGGAAATCGGACTCCCATACCCACCCTTCCAGCAGTTGGCTGGGCAGTTCGACTGCATCCCATTCGACCCCCGATATCCCGGCCACGGGCGGCCAGTCGACCCGCGTCAGCAGGTGATGCAGGCAGTGACCGAACTCGTGGAACAGCGTCACCACGTCGTCGTGGGTCAGCAGGCTGGGCGTGCCTTCGCTTGGCTGGGCGAAGTTGCAGGTCAGATAGGCCACCGGCGCCCGGGCCGGTTCGTCGCCTTCATTTCCTATCGCCATGCGCTGGCGACACACGTCCATCCAGGCGCCGCCCTGCTTGCCGGCGCGCGAATACAGGTCGATATAGAGCCCGGCCGAGGCCTTTTCACCGTCGAGCCGCAGGCGATAGAAGCGCACCGCCGGATGCCAGCCCGAAACGGAATCGTCGCGCTCGAAGCGGGCGCCGAACAGCGCTTCGGCAAGTTCGAACAGCCCGCCCAGCGTGGCCTCCAGCTCGAACCAGGGCTTGAGCTTCTCCTGGCTGAGCCCGAGCCGCTGCTCGCGCATCTTTTCGGAATAGTAGGCGACGTCCCAGGGCTGCAGCGTCTCCGGCCCGCCGAGACCGGCGGCGAAGCGCTGAAGCTCTTCAAGCTGCCCGCGTGCGGCCGGCCGGGCGCGTTCGGCCAGGTCTTCGAGGAAGCGCTCGATGGCGCCGATGTCGGGCGCCATCCGGCGCGAGAGCTTCAACTCGGCCGCACTGCCATAGCCCAGCAACTTTGCCTGCTCTTCGCGCAGCGCCAGCATTTCGTCGACGATCGGTTCGTTGTCGTGTTGTCCCGCCTGGGGCCCCTGGCCCGAGGCCCGCGTGGCATGGGCCGTGTAGAAGCGCTCGCGCAGCTCACGGTCGTCGGCGTAGGTGACAAGCGCGCGATAACACGGGTATGACAGGTCGGCGCGCCAGCCGGACCTGTCGGCTTCGGCCGCCTTGGCCGCCAGCGTCTCGAGGTCCGAAGCCGGCAGCCCGGCGAGGGCTTGCGCATCGTCAAAATCCTCCGACCAGCCCTCGGTGGCGTCGAGCACGTGGTTGCCGAAGGTATTGCCGAGCTTCGACAACCTGAGACTGATCTCGGCGAAGCGTTCGCGTTCGGAATCCGGGAGGTCGACGCCGGACTGTCGGAAGTCGATCAGCTCCTGCTCGACCATGCGCCGGAACGCCGTCGGTTGTTCGGCGAACCCGTCGGCCGCCGAGACCGTCCTCCAGCACTCGAACAGCGCGCGGTTGTGCCCGCGGGCGGTGTAGAAGGCGGTGATCTTTTCCAGGCAGGCGGAAAATGACTTGCGCCAGGCGGGCGTGTTGACCACCGCGTGGAGATGGCCGATCGAGGACCAGGCGAGCGCGAGTGCGTCGTCGACAAGCACTTCCCGGGCAATGGTTTCCGGGCTCGCGGGCAACTCGCCGGACTCGACGGCGTCGATCAACCGCCGGTAGTCGTCGAGTCGCGCATCGATCGCCGGCACGGCATGTTCCGGCTCGATCCGTTCGAAATCGGGCAGTCCGTCTTCGAGCAGGGGGTTGGCGGGTGCGTTCATGAAAACAAGTCGTCCAGAAGATCGTCCATGGCCTCGACGGCGCGCTCCAGGCGATGCGCCTCGGGCAGCAGCGTGAGGCGGAAATGACGCGTGTCGGAGATGTTGAAGCTGGTCCCCGGCACGATCAGGATATGCGCGTGCTCCAGCAGGCGTTCGGCGAAGGCATGGTCGTCGAACCCGGCATCGAGGGCGCGCCGAACCCTGGGGAAGGCATACATCGCGCCGTCGGGCGCGACCAGTTCGAGGTGGCGCGACCGCGCCACCGAATCGATCACCGCGCGCCGCGACTCGTAGAGCCGGCCCTCGGGGCTGACCAGTTCCTGGATCGACTGGTAGCCGCCCAGCGCCGTCTGCACCGCCCACTGGGTGGGCACGTTGGAAGACAGCCGCAGCGCGGCCAGCTTTTCGACCGCCAGGCGATAGTCCTCGGCGCGATCGAGTTCGCCGGTGAACACCATCCAGCCGACCCGCCAGCCGCACGCCCGATAGACCTTGGACAAGCCGCCGAAGGTGATGCACACGGCGTCTTCGACCAGGGTGGCCATCGGCACGAATTCGGCGTCGTCGAAGGTGATCGCGTCGTAGATCTCGTCCGACAGCAGCACCAGGTCGTGGCGCTCGGCAATCCCGGCCAGCCGCTTCAGCAGAGACCGGGGATAGACCGCGCCGGTGGGGTTGTTCGGGTTGATGACCACCAGCGCACGGGTTCGCGGCGTGATCTGGGCCTCCAGTTCATCCGGGTCGGGCAGAAACCGGTTCTCGGCCCGGCACTGGTAGTGCACCGCCCGGCCGCCGTTGAGTACGGTCGCGGCCGTCCACAGCGGATAGTCCGGCGCCGGTATCAGCACCTCGTCGTCGGGCTCCAGCAGCGCCCTGAGGGTCAGGTCGACCAGTTCGGACACGCCGTTGCCGATCATCACCTGGCCGAACCGGGTATCGACCAGCCCGCGCTCCTGGAACCGGATGGCCACGGCTTCGCGCGCCGGAAAGATGCCGGTCTGCGGGCCGTAGGCATCGCTTTGCTGCAGGTTGCGCACGATGGCCTGGCGCATGGTCTCGGGGGCGTGCAGGCCGAATGCGCCGGGATTGCCGACGTTGAGCAACAGGATTTCGTGGCCCTGGCGCTCGAGTTCGCCGGCCCGGCGCGCCAGCGGCCCGCGGATTTCGTAGCGGACGTCGGCGACCCGGCTGGCGGGTTGGATGCTGTTCTTGGTCATGTTGACTCGCAAGCCGTGTTCATTGACTGGAAAATGGCCGTTCCGGGACTGCGGCAGCGCCGCAGAGACCGCTATGGCCCGTACAATTGTCCAAGCATATCCGCTTGAACCGGGGTCGGTGCGGCCCAATCCAGCATACTGGCGTTCAATTGCACTCAAATTCCAGGAAATCACCATGGCAATAGCCCCCGAAATTCGCGATCGCATCCAGGAAATGGTCACCGGCAACAAGGTGATGCTGTTCATGAAAGGTACGCCCAAGATGCCACAGTGCGGGTTCTCCGCGCAGACGGCGGGCGCCCTGGACACGCTTCTGGGCGGTGAATACGCTTCATTCAACGTGCTCGAGGACAACGACATCCGCGAGGGCATCAAGGACTTCGGCAACTGGCCGACGATTCCGCAGCTGTATGTGGATGGAGAGCTCGTCGGCGGCTGTGACATCATCATGGAAATGTTCAACGCCGGCGAATTGCACGACCTGTTCGGCCTCGAAGCGCCGGACCGCACGCCGCCGGAAATCGAGATCACGCCCGCCGCGGCCGAGAAGATCGGCGAATTCCTCGCCGCCTACCCCGGCCAGCACCTGCATTTCAAGATCGGTTCGGACTGGGACGCCCAGTTTCACCTCGGACCGAAATCCGGCACCGAAATCGAATCGACGGCCGGCGACCTGACGGTGCTGATGGACCTTGCATCGGCCCAGCGCGCCCGGGGCGCGCGAATCGACTGGGTCGAGACCATGCAGGGCGAGGGACTCAAGCTGGATTTGCCCGGCGCGCCGCCGCCGGTCAGGCAGCTGACGCCCGAGGAACTGCAGCAGCGCCTGAACCGTGGCGAGCGCGTCGTCGTGGTCGATACCCGCAACGAGCTGGATCGTGATCGCCAGCCGCTGGAGTTCGCGCGGCCACTGGACGCCGGCCTGATGGCCGAGCTCAAGGACGCCGACCGGAAGACGCCACTGGTGTTCGTCTGCAACAAGGGGCTTTCCAGCCAGGAAGTTGCCGAGCACTACCGCAAGCAGGGCTTCGGCGAGGTCTACAACCTGAGCGGCGGCGTGGAGAAACTGATCGGTTGACGTAGCCCGGTACTTTTTCCGGGGAGCGGTCGATTGCGGTATCCTGCATCTTGATCACTCACGAATACGGGAGAGCAAGCGTGGCTTCGAATTCCATCCAGCAAGTGTTGTCCGACGCGCCCGTTTTCAGCGGCATGAGCGGTGACTACATCGAACGTCTCGCAGGTCACGCCTCGACGAGAAATGTCGAAAACGGCGAAGTGCTGTTTCGCAGCGGCGAGCCGGCCAGGCACTTCTACCTGCTGATCGACGGCGAGGTCTCGATCGAGATCCCGGCCGTGACGGGGCCTACCCTGCAGGTCCAGCGTCTCAAGCCGATCCGCGTGCTCGGCTGGTCGTGGCTGCTGCCGCCGTTCAAGTGGAGCTTCAACGCCCGGGCCGAAACCGATTCGAAAGTGCTGGAATTCGACGGCGAGGCGGTGCTGAAGGATTGCGAATCCGATCCCGCGTTCGGCTATGAGGTCATCAAGCGGTTTTCGGCGCTGATGGCCGAGCGGCTGGATGCTGCCCATAAGAAGATGATGGAGCAGTGGTCGCCCGCCGGATTCGCCTGACCGCCCGATTGCCCGGCCCACTCTACTGCGGCGCGCCCATGCACTGCGGCTGCGGCGCTTTACTCGGTCGCGAAGTCCTCGACGTGACGCTGCCACGCCTGCGGTTCGCTCGGTCGTAAAACCCCGCAGCCACAGCACCTGAACGCCCCTCGCGACGAGCGGGCCGGGCAACCGGGCGGTTCGAAAACTTCTGCGCGCGCGCCTGACGGCGTCCGGCGGTGCTTGAATTCCTCATGTACACAATACGTACACTGCGGATTCTGCGCTCCGGCGGCCACCGTCAGTCACGCGCTCGCTACGTTTTCACGCGAATCCTCTCGATAAGAATTAAGGGCCGGCGGCGCTTGCACTCGAACTCGTGCTCCGAAAGATCAAGGGCGGTTTCGCCTCGCGCTGCGCGCTTGCAGGCGACCTACTTTTCACAGTCGCCTGAAAAGTAGGCAAAAGCGCTCTTACAGGCAGCAGGTGATTTGGGTGCAAGCCGGATCGAACGGGTGGTTTGGTGTCAGGCCCCGTCTTCGATGATTTTCCAGGACTTACGCCGTGCCAATTCGAATGGTTATGCTGGCGTGGCTTGATTTCCTGCCGGATGTTGAAATCGGGGCAGCGGCCGGAACCCCCGGTCTGACGACGGAACTGCGGGGTTTCGGCACGGAACGTTCGGAAACCAGTCGCTATCTGCACCCAACGTTCGACGCCCATCCATCTGCCTCGATGGCGCCGAGTATCGCAGCAGCGCTTGTCATGACAATCGGAGTTTTCCGGTTCGCATGTCTGAGCGACCGAAGGGAGCGAGTTCGGAACCGGCCGTTCGATGCGAGAAACGCAGGGCACCCGGCGTAGTTTGCCGGGCGCCTTCGCGGCATGGGCGGTTTTGGTTACTTTTGCCGCACCAATTGTCATGACAAGCGTAGGTCGCATCAGCCGGCGAAGCCGGCGGCGAAACGGCTATTGACTTTTTAGAAGCGCCAACCGCGCAGTAGCGGCGCCGGTCCGGCCAGAGCCGGCTCGGCTAAAGCGAAAAT
>Ga0209943_1000418_pt1 | contig 29731 bp, 28 predicted proteins | sample SalPonR1_B_D2_MG_FD_185698 | JGI IMG/M metagenome (GOLD analysis project Ga0209943, IMG submission 185698) | Salt pond soil microbial communities from South San Francisco under conditions of wetland restoration - Salt Pond MetaG R1_B_D2_MG... ... | reverse complement strand
ATGGATTCCACCTGTTAATACTGAAGACAAGAACCTTTCCGAGGCAATAAAGGAAGAGCGAAATCTCTTGGGGGAAAAGATCCAGTATATTGACAAAGAGCTGGAGCAGACAAGACATGACTGGGGACCAAAACTGGCCTCCCTTTTTATGCTTGTTGACGAAAAAGCAGAAGAAATGAACATAGAAGCAGGAAGTGAGGATGAAGGTCATTTCTTCATGATCGAGGGTTGGATACCTGAGGATAGCCTCGAGAAAACAAAAAAAACTCTCCAGTCGGAATTTGGAAATAATGTGTTTTTAAGATGGAGATATCCATCAAGTGATGAATGGCATACTGTTCCGACATCCCTTTCGAACTGGGCTGTCTTCAGGCCTTTTGAGGTTTTTCTCAAACTTATGCAGGCTCCTGTTTACAAAAGTTCTGATCCAACTCCCTTTATTGCTCTTTTTTTCCCTTTCTTCTCAGGTTGTATGGTCGGTGACATAGGTTACGGACTTGTAGCTTTGCTGATTGGCTATCTGCTTTTCAGAAAGAAACATAAAGCCCTTATGTCCGATATGGGTTACATACTGATAGCAGTTTCACTGTGGAGTATTTTCTGGGGATTTGCTTATGGTGAATTATTCGGAGATCTCGGCCTCAGGCTTTTTAATCTTCACCCATTATGGCTGGAACGATCCCATGCTGTTATGCCGGTACTTGTCTTTACTGTAAGTCTTGGATTAGGCCACGTTGTGATTGGTCTTCTGCTGGGTTTCTTCGAAGGACTGAGAAAAAAAGAGAGACACATATGGCTTGAAAAAGCCGGGAATCTGATACTGATCTCGGGACTTGTCACAGCACTTGTTGTATTTAGGGGTTGGCTTCCTGAAGAGCTATTTTCCCTTTCTTTATCTCTTCTGTTCATTGGACTGATCTTTTTGATCATAGGTGGAGGGATAGGAGGTCTTGTCGAAAGTTTCGGAACTATAGGTAATATTCTCAGTTATGTAAGGATAGCTGCAATAGGATTGTCTTCTGCAATACTTGCAGTAGTAGCATCAAAATTTATAGATGTCTTTGGATTGTCCATATTAGGTATTTTTATGGCCCTTTCAATTCATCTTCTCAATTTTGTACTTGCCATAGGTGGTTCAAGTCTTCATTCTGCCAGGTTGCACTACGTTGAATTCATGGGCAAGTTCTATGATGGCGGCGGAATACAATATAAACCATTTTCCCGAAGGAGGGGTACAGATTGGAAAAAGCACTAATAGCCTTAGCAGCAGCTCTCGCAGTAGGAATACCGGCACTTGCAACTGCATATGCCCAGGCCAAGATAGGTAGTGCAGGTGCGGGAACAGTAGCAGAAAAACCTGAAACTTCGGGTATTATGATAATACTTGAGGCCATTCCTGAGACAATGGTAATACTGGGTTTTGTCGTTGCAATTATGCTGATCCTGCAATTTGCATAGATGGGAGGAGTAAGTTGATCTCCGAAGCATCAAGTGATATCCAGTCTGAAATGGATATGGAGAAGTTTAAAAAAGCCCTTCTTGATGAGAAGGACAGAAAGCTTGAAGCTATAAGACAGGAAACGGAAAAAAGAATATCAGATCTTATCGTAGATAAAAGACTTATTGTTGAGAAAAAGGTCTCTTCCTTACGTAAAGAACAAAAAGAAAGATATGAAAGATTTATTAAACGTGAGGAAGAAGCGATCAATCACCTTGTACTTACTCAGGTAGAGGATTTTTCATCCGAACTCATGGAATTGATGGAAAAAAGGATCTTAAGTGGTTTTGAAGATCTTCTTTCCAATAAAGGGAAATACCGGATAGTTCTGAATAAGCTTGCAGGTGAAGGATTGCAGATCATAGATGGGCCGGTGGATATTCAGGTAGAACCTGGCCAGTCCGATCTTATAGATAGGTCTGACAGGATCGAAAATATCCATGAAAAAGACACCGGATCCTGCGGTGGATGTATTATTTTTTCTGCTGATGGCAGGATAATTATTGATAACAGGCTTTTATACAGGTGGAAACGTATTAAGCCCGAATATCTCAGGAGGTTGTCAGTCAAGATCATTGAAAAATCTCTTCAGATTCCTGGATTCTTCGAATAACTACGAATATTTTAATGCCATAATCAGAAGGAGGGTATCTCTTCTTCTTGATCATGGTGATTATGTCAAGATCGCAAGAGGCGATATTGACTCTTTTGAGCAGTTCCTCCTTGACAGTCGATATGCTGAAAGCTACAGGTCACAACTTGTAAGGACAAGAAGGTCTACACTTTCCCGTATAGAATTCGCAATAGCCAATCAGTTATCCAGAGAGTTAAACCATTCGAGAAAAATTGCAAAAGGTGAAGTACATGATCTTCTTGATGTCATACTTGCAAGAAGCGACCTTTACAATGCAAGACTTGTTATAAGGTCCTTATTCACTGGCACATTCGGAGGAAAAGAACCAATATGGCAGGATTTTGGAGCAATACCAATGGGTTTTTTCTCTGAACTCTGGTTGGAAGGCAGAACACCGGAAAAGATTCTTGAAAAATGTTACTCACAAGGGCATCCCATGGCCCTTGGTCTTGCATCATCTATTTCTGAGATTAAGCAGGGATACGATCTGCACCATGCAGAAAGAAAACTTCTGACCAAACATATTGCATATCTTAATGATTGTCTGAGCAGTAAGAACTCATCATCAGCAAAGGTGATCAAGGAATATATTGGTATGAATATAGATCTTTGGAATGTGGGTATATGGACAAGGGCAAATACCAAGGCAGGAAAGTTTTTAAAAAAAGAACCTGATTATATTCCCGGAGGTTTGTGTTTCAGCGTTTCTGAATTAAATGAAGCAAGGATTCTCGGAGTTTTGATCAGAGGATCAAGATGGTCAGGAGCCCTTGGGATTATGGGAAAAGACAGACATGGCAACATTCAACGTGCCATGCAGATACGGATGCTTGACTGGCAGAAAAAACTCTATAGATCAAACCCGTTAGGTATAGAGGTGGTACTTGGATATGTTGCAATGTACCTCATAGAATGGGAAAATCTGAACCTTCTGGCGGTAGGGCTGGCATCACGAATGAATTCAGAGGATCTTTTAAAAAGGATCATTACTGTCTGATGATCTATTACAGGGTGATTTAATGACAAATGGCAAACCTGCAATTGTAGTAGGACGTCAGTTATTTGTAGATCTCTGGGAAATATACGGTTTTACACCTGTGGTTTGTGAATCTCCTGGAGAACTCCCTTTATACCTTGATGATATAGCTGATATGGACGCAGCCATCGTTATTGTTGAAAAAAGCTGGTTTAATAAAACTCCTGTAAGTATTTACAGGAAACTGGCGATGAGTAAACGACCTGTGTGGGTACCATTTCCGGATATTGAACCGGTAAAAGCTGGAAGCGAAGGGTAGGTAGAGAATGTCTTCAAAAGGTATTATAACAGGGGTTTCGGGTCCTGTTATTCAGGCATGTGTTTACGGTAAAGTGAGAATGTACGAGGTCCCCCTGGTGGGTAATAGCAGGCTCCTGGGTGAAGTAATAAGGATCCAGGGGGATGTCGTGGATATCCAGGTCTACGAGAATACTGATGGCTTAAGGGCTGGAGAGCCTGTTGTGTTTACCGGTGAACTATTGTCTGTGAAACTTGGCCCCGGATTACTCGGAACTGTTCTGGACGGTATCGGCCGACCTCTTGAAGAGATAGCCGGACAGAATATCTATATACCCAGGGGTTTTCAGAGCGAGTCCATACCAAATGACAGAGAATGGGATTTTGTCCCTCTGGTAAAACCAGGTGAAAATGTCCACGGTGGTACAGTAATAGGAGAGGTAATGGAAGGATCCTACCTGAAGCACATGGTTATGATCCCTCCTGAGAAGGGATCACTGGTGGTTGACCATGTAAGTGGAGAAGGAGCGTATCGGGCAGAAGATATTGTTGCAATTCTTAGTGATGGTACAGAAATCAGACTTTCCCAGAAATGGGAGGTCAGAAAAAGCAGACCTTACTACAAACGCCTTCATTTTGATACTCCCCTTATGACAGGTCAAAGGATCCTTGACACACTGTTCCCACTGGCTCTCGGTGGAGCTGCCGTTCTTCCCGGTGGATTCGGAACCGGAAAGACAGTAACCCAGCAGTCACTGGCGAAATATTGTAATGCAGACATAATAGTCTACATAGGATGTGGAGAAAGAGGAAATGAAATGACAGAGGTCCTTGAAGAATTTTCACAACTTATGGACCCTTCACATGATGCACCTCTTCTTGAAAGAATGGTATTGATAGCCAATACATCCAATATGCCGGTTGCTGCTCGAGAAGCAAGTATCTATCTTGGTATGACCATTGCTGAATATTACAGGGATATGGGATATGATGTCGCAATGATGGCGGATTCCACATCCAGGTGGGCTGAAGCCCTAAGGGAGATAGCCGGCAGACTCGAAGAAATGCCCGGAGAGGAAGGATATCCAGCCTATCTTGGATCCAGACTGGCCCAGTACTATGAAAGGGCAGGGAGGGTAGTTCCTCTCTGCGGCGAGAATAAAGAGGGTTCTGTTACGATCATAAATGCTGTTTCACCTCCAGGTGGAGATTTTTCTGAACCTGTTACACAGTCCAGCCTGAGGCTGGCAGGAGCATTCTGGGGACTTGACAAGCAGCTTGCACAACAGAGACATTTTCCGGCTATTAACTGGAACAGCAGTTACACCCTTTATTCCTTTCAGCTTCAGGAATATTTTGTGAAACAGCTGGGTGAAGAATGGGAATCACTAAAGCGATTTTTAACGGTAACCCTCGATAAGGAGAAACGGCTTAAAGACCTGGTGCAGATCGTCGGAAGAGATGGTCTGTCCGAATCTGACAAGTGGGTTCTCGAGTTTGCGGACCTTGCCAAGATCTTCTTTCTACAGCAGAATGCCTTTTCAGAGGAAGATGCCTGGTGTGACCTTGAAAAACAAAAGTATATGATCACTGTCCTTAAAGAACTGAACAAGATGATCCTTGAAAAGATCGAAAAGGGGGTTCTTTTTGAACAGATTCATAATTTCCCTTTCAGAAAAAAACTTCTTGAACTTAGAAAATATTCAGCTGAAGAAATGGTAGTACATGCTGAAAAAATGTATGAGGAAATAGAAAGAACTGTTGTTGGGCAGGTGGTTGAATGATATTAGCAAGAGAAGGTTACAGGACCGTATCTTCCATCGAAGGACCCTTGCTCTTCGTTCAGGGAGTAGTAGAAGCCGGTTACGGAGAGCTTGTTACCATTGAATCTACTGATGGTTTTAAACAGGGCCAGATCCTGCAGGTTGACGGTGATATTGCACTGATTCAGATATTTGAGGGGACAACTGGACTTGATCGCCATGATGTCACTGTCTGGTTAGATCGTGACATCATAAGGGTGCCTGTAGGTCTTGGAATGAAAGGCAAGATCTTCAACGGAAGAGGAAAGCCTCTCGACGGAAACCCCTTTTCACTTGTGGAAGACTACAGGCCTGTTTACGGATCTGCGATAAACCCTGCGGCAAGACAAAGTCCTAACAATTTTATTGAAACAGGTATTTCAACTGTAGATATGATGAATACACTGGTAAGAGGTCAGAAATTACCTGTCTTTGCAGGTCCAGGATTGCCAGCAAATGAATTAGCTGCCCATCTTGTAGAGTATGCTACTATTCCTGGCAGAGAATCCAGTTTTCTGGTAATTTTTGCCGCAATGGGTATCACCGCAAGGGAAGCTGACTACTTTACCAGTACCTTTGAGAGATCCGGAGCTATTAATCACGGAGTGTTTTTCCTTAATCTTGCGAGTGATTCCGCCGTGGAACGAATTCTTACTCCAAGAATGGCTCTCACTGTTGCAGAGTATTACGCTTTTGAGAAAGATTATGATGTACTTGTAGTGCTCACAGATATGCTCTATTATTGCGAATCACTGCGTGAGATAAGTGCAGCCAGAGAGGAAGTACCAGGCAGAAGAGGTTTTCCCGGGTATCTCTATTCGGACCTTTCAGAGATATACGAAAGGGCGGGTTGTGTCAGGAACAAGAAAGGCAGTATAACACAGATCCCTGTTATAACAATGCCTGGAGATGATATGACCCATCCAGTAGTAGATCTTTCCGGGTATATTACGGAAGGACAGATCGTTCTTGACAGAGATCTTTTCATCAAGAGGGGTTTTCCTCCGGTGAATGTTTTGCCAAGTCTGAGCAGACTGATGAACAAGGGTATTGGTCCGGGAAAAACCTTTGATTATCACAGGCAAATGGCCGATCAGTTGTATGCATCCTATGCAAAATCCATTGAACTTTTCCGTCTCAAATCAATTGTGGGAGATGAAGGTCTTACAGAGACTGAACACAAATATCTGAAGTTCGGAGAAAAGTTTGAGGCACTCTTCGTTAAACAGGATTATACACGAAGGTCCATAAAGGAAAGCCTGTCAATTGCCTGGAAATGTCTTGAAGAGCTCCCCGAAGAGGAATTGTACAGAATTCCTGAAAAATATCTTTTTTCAGATTAGGATTGTTTTTCAATGACTGCCAAAAGGCCACCTACCAGGGAACAGTTACTTGATGTAATGCGTCAACAGGAAGCCGTAAAATACGGCAAAAACCTGCTTGAGAAGAAAAAGGATGTACTTCTTAGAAAACTTGAAGACGACCGAGCCCGCTTCAGAGAGCTTGAAGAGGAATTTACAAGGATGACAGATGCCCTGGGGTTTTATTATGCTTTAGCCAGAATGTATGAGGGTCAGGGAATTATAGAGATGCTAAAACCAGGGAAAAGGGAAGTCATGGTAGAAGAAAGGATAACAAGCCTGATGGGATGTTCCTACAGCCAGTTTACACCCCTTGATTATCCGGATGATCATGAAAGTTATCTCTATGATCCTGCAATGACGTCATTATATGTTGATGACCTTATAATAGCGATGGAAAGAACTGGAGAAATTCTTTGGGAATATATCAACATCAGAACAAGAATTGTTGCTCTTGAATCAGAGTTGAAAAAAAGCCTTTTAAGAATTAATTCTCTTGACCAGGTAGTTCTTCCACAGCTCGAAGAGGAAGAAAGCAACATTAATGAGGTCCTTGGTGAAAGGTCAAGACAGGAGCAGTATGCCATTAAAAAGATCAAAAAGAAGAACAGGCAAAAGAAAGAAAGAAAAAGAGAAAGCAAGTTAAAATGAAAATACTTCTTGTGGCTGTGGGAAAACCTAAGGAAAAATCAATAGAAACTTTGGTAAATAAATACCTGAAAAGAAGTAGACAGTTTACTTCGATAGACAAGGTCACTGTTAAGGATTATTCTGGGAAGAATCCTGTAGATAGAATAAAGGCCAGGGAGACAGAAAACATTTTCAAGGTACTCAAACCAAGGGATTATGTTATTCTTCTTGATGAGAAAGGGGAAAAAATGAACAGCAGGGATTTTGCTGACTGGCTTGATCTCTTGCTGAGGAAAATACCTGGAAGGCTGGTATTTATCACGGGAGGAGCCTACGGGACAGATCCTTCTTTACAGGAAAGGGCCGACATGTTACTTTCTTTATCCATGATGACCTTCCCCCATGAGTTGTGTTTAGTTTTTATAGCAGAACAGATCTACCGGGGACTTAACATAATAGAGGGAACATCATATCATCACTGAATCTGGAGGTAAAATATAATGAAAATGGATAATATTATGAAACAGGCACAGAAAATGCAGGCCGAGATGGCCCGTATTCAAAAAGAACTTGAGAATGAAATCGTCGAGGGTAATTCCGGAGGTGGAATGGTTAAGGTTGTTGCAAACGGACAGGGTGAGATCCGCAGCATTTCCATTGAACCAGAAGTGATCGATGTTGAAGAAAAGGAAATGCTTGAAGATCTCGTTCTTGCAGCAATAAACGATGCTCTCCAGAAAAGCAGGGACCTTTCAGCTTCAAGGATGGGCGGCCTCACTGGTGGTTTAGGCAACCTTGGCCTCATGTAGGTTCAGGTGTATTAGTTGCATTTACCTGAATCTCTGGAAAGGCTTGTTTCTCAATTCAAAAAACTGCCGGGTATCGGAGAAAAGAGCGCCAGAAGAATGGCCTTTTCTCTTTTGCAGGAACCTGAGTCATATGTGAGAGAACTTTCAGAGTCCCTTGTGGAGATGAGAGAAAAATTGCACCCCTGTCCTGAATGCGGCAACATAACTGATATAGATCCATGCAGGATCTGTTCCGATAATATGAGAGACAGAGATACCTTATTGATAACCGAGATATCTGAAGACCTTATCAGCATTGAACAATCCGGGGTTTATAATGGTTTGTACCATGTTTTAGGCTCGAGATATTCTCCTCTTGATGGAGAGGATATTGATCCAAAAGTTCTTGTAAAGCTTGAAAAACGAATAATTTCTCTCGGGATAAAGGAAGTTATTGTAGCTACAAGTCCAAGGATAGAAGGTGATATGACCTGTTTTGAGCTTATTGACGTACTGGAAAAGCTGGATGTAAATATTTCGAGACTTGCTTACGGACTGCCGGTGGGAGGTAGCATAGAATTTGCTGACAGAGTTACTATTCACGCTGCCCTTGAATCAAGGACCCGGCTGGATAGAAGCAAGAAATGAAAGGAGTGATAACATGTCCGAAGGTCCTGGTAAAATTGTTAAAACCGGTTATCGCCTGCTTCGTTTACTTCTTTTGATAATTGGTGGTATTATCGGTTATGAATTGAGCGTAAAAGTTTTGCCGAGTATTCCACAAGAGTGGCTCCAGTTTAATGTCCCCTACCTGTCGAGTCATGTAGTTTTTCACTTGATAAGTATATTATTATTTGCGCTTGTCGGTTTTATTCTTGCACCACTTGTTCTATCAGGTTTAGGCTTTATCGGATCTTTTTTCGAAAGACAGCTTCAGTCCACAAGTTGGCAGGATATAAGTTCAGCAACAATGGGGCTTATTATAGGCCTTCTCCTTGCAAACCTCATTGCTTTACCCCTTTCAGGGCTTCCATTCGGAAATTATTTTGCAGTTTTTTTAAACGTTATTCTTGGTTATCTTGGAGCACGTCTTATGCTTAAAAGACAGCAGGATATTGCCAATGTCTTTTCACCCATAAGGGGATTGAAAGAGAGATTACAAAATCTTGCAACAAAAGGACCAGGCAGAACTGAGTCCCTTGGATATCTGGGAGATATCTCTGAAGCAAGAAAGAAGATCCTCGATACAAGCGTTATAATTGACGGCAGGATCCTTGATATTGCAAAAACAGGATTTCTTGAAGGGGCTCTCGTTCTTCCGAGGTTCATTCTTATAGAATTGCAGGCTGTTGCTGATTCAACTGATCCTGCGAGGAGGACCCGTGGAAGAAGGGGGCTTGATGTAGTTAACTCCCTTCAGAAATTAAAATTGAACAGAATTGAGATAGTTGAGGAGAACCTTAAGGCATTGGGAGTTGATTCGGTGGATGAAGGACTGGTAGCACTTGCTGCAAAGACCGATGCTGATATCCTTACAACTGATTACAATCTGAACAAAATAGCTCAGATTCAGGGATTATCGGTTCTTAACGTCAATGATCTTGCCAATGCTTTAAAACCTGTGTTACTTCCCGGGGAAACTATAAATGTTGACATAATCCGTGAAGGGAAAGAAATGCACCAGGGTGTAGGTTACCTTGATGATGGAACGATGCTTGTGGTTGAAGATGGAGAGAACTATATAGGCAAAAGGGTGGAGGTAGTTGTAACTTCAATGTTGCAAACCTCTGCAGGAAGAATGGTGTTTGGAAAAATCCGAAAAGAGGTCAGGATTTGAAAAACTGCTCTTTTATAATTGCTGCAGCAGGAAGTGGGATAAGGGCGGGCGGAACTCCCAAACAGTTCCGCCCGCTTCAGAATATTCCTCTCTGGAAATGGAGCCTTCAGGTAGCTGAAAGACTTTATCGATCAGGTTATGTTTCCGAGTGTGTTATAGCTGCCCCCCGTGACAGGGTCCAGGAAGTTCAGGAAGCAGCTGACAGCTCAGATATTCCTGTGAATGTGGTAGCAGGGGGTAAAAACAGATCTGAATCAGTGACGAAAGCTCTCGGTGCAACAAGTTCAGATTATGTTCTCATTCACGATGCTGCAAGGCCCTTTCTCAAGGAAGATCTGGTTTTGAAGTTATTAAAAAAACTTACACCTGATTGTGCTGTTGTTCCCTGTATTCCTGTGACAGATGCTTTGAAAAAAGGAACTGAAGACCATTTTCTGTCCCCTGTTGACAGAAGTGGTCTTAAATTGACCCAGACTCCCCAGGCTTTCCATCGGAAGAAGCTTTTGAATATCCTGAAAGATTCCAGGAAGGCTTTTAGGGACGAAGCCGAGGCATGGCTTAATGAAGGACTTTCTCTTGCAAGTACTGATGGCGATCCCTTCAATTTTAAAATAACCTATTCCCGGGACTGGGATCTGGCTCTTATCATTTCTGGAAGTTATTATCCTGCTTCTGTAACTGGAATAGGGTACGATATACATCCTCTTGTACCTGGAAAAAAGCTCGTACTGGCAGGAATGGAAATTCCGAATTTCCCCCTTGGCGCAAAAGGAAATTCTGATGGAGACCTGGTCCTTCATTCTTTATGCGATGCTCTTCTTGGGGCTGCAGGTCTGCCGGATATCGGTCTTATCTTTCCTGGTGATGAACCTCGTTACAGGAATATTTCAAGTATTACCATACTGAATAAAGTTCTGGATATGATCAATGGGGATAGTTTGCAAATAAACTCCGTAGATATCGTTCTGAAGGCCCAGTTGCCAAAACTCGGACCTTATGGTGAAGGAATGAAAACAAATCTCAGGCTCCTTTTATCCAGAAAGTATCAGTACCCAAGAATATTGTCACTTAAATTTAAATCTGGAGAATCTCTTGGTCCTGCAGGACGTTGCGAATGTATGGAGGCGTGGGCTGTAGCTTCAGTTTTCCGATCAGTCGATAATCGCTGACCGGATCTTGAACTAAATATATGGTTGTGTCTTTTTCCAGAGAATCATACAATCTATCAAATATATTTGAGAGAACGAGATATCTTATCGGATAAAAATTTTTACTGGAGGTGTTTATTTTGAATCCGGAATCACGATTTGTTGATTATGAAGGACTTACTTTTGATGATGTACTTCTTGAACCAGGTTACAGCAGGGTAGTCCCTTCAGAAGTGGATTTCAGCACGGAGCTTGTCAGGGGAATCGAATTGAACATGCCCCTTTGCAGTGCTGCTATGGATACAGTAACCGAGGCCAGACTTGCTATCTCTATTGCCCGCGAAGGCGGTATAGGTATAGTTCACAGAAATAACACTATTGAAGCACAATGCAAGGAAGTAGATCTTGTTAAGAGATCGGAATCCGGGGTAATTGTTAATCCCTTTTTTCTACATCCCGATGACAAGGTTCAGGAAGCCGTGGCACTCATGGAACATTATCATATTTCAGGTGTTCCCATAGTAGATGAACAGCAGAAACTGGTAGGTATAATCACTAACAGAGACCTCAGATTCGTAAGGGATTACAGTCAGATAATAAGGGATGTCATGACCAAGGACAACCTTGTAACTGCCTCTGAGGGAACCAGGCTTGAGGATGCTACCGAAATTCTTAAAAAGCACAAGATAGAGAAACTTCCCATTGTTGACGGATCTTTCTGTTTAAAGGGACTTATAACCATAAAAGATATTCAGAAGGTTAAGGATTTCCCCAATTCATGTAAGGATAACCATGGAAGATTGAGAGTAGGAGCTGCAGTAGGTGTTGATGATAATTCTCTCCAGAGAGTGGAGGCACTTGTTAATTCCAGTGTCGATGTGATAGTAGTAGATACAGCACACGGGCACTCAGAAAAAGTTATCTCACAGATCAGGGAGATCAGGACTCTTTATCCGGACCTTCCACTTATCGGAGGGAACATCGCTACAGCAGAAGCTGCTGAAGCCTTAATAGATGCTGGAGCTGACGGAGTAAAAGTAGGCGTTGGACCAGGGTCTATCTGTACCACCAGGATAATAGCAGGAATAGGAGTACCACAACTTGCTGCAATTATGAACGTATCCAAAATGGCCCATGCAAAAGGAAAAGCAGTTATAGCAGACGGAGGCATAAGATTTTCCGGAGACGTTGTGAAAGCCATAGCCGCCGGAGCGGATTCTGTAATGATAGGATCACTTTTTGCCGGAACTGAAGAGAGTCCCGGTGAAGTCGTTATATACAGGGGAAGATCCTACAAAAGCTACAGGGGTATGGGCTCCCTTGCCGCAATGAAGGAAGGATGCAGCAAAGACAGGTATTTCCAGGAAAATTCTTCTTCAGAGAAGCTTGTACCGGAAGGAATAGAGGGACTTGCCGCACATAAGGGATCCCTTAGCGGAGTGGTCTATCAGCTTGCAGGTGGACTCAAGTCCGGTATGGGTTACGTAGGAGCTGGAACGGTCAGAGATCTTCAGGAAAAGACTAAATTTGTAAAGGTTTCGCCAGCAGGGGTCAAGGAAAGCCATCCCCATGATGTAGTTGTGACTAAGGAAGCCCCCAATTACTGGGTGGAATAAAATCAGTTGTGATTTAAGGCCTGACTTGTATTTTTATGCCCCTGCATGATATACTTCCACATGGACATCGTAATGTATCTATCCGAAGAGTGGGTTCAGCCCACTCTTCGTTTTTTGTGAGGTCCTTTATACATAGATCTGGAGTTGATATGCCTTGAAAAACAGGAATGTCAGTGAAACCTTTGAAGAAAACGTTCGAGAAGAAGTTGAAGGACTCGGATATGATCTCGTTGGCATTGAAATAGCAAGGGAACACGAAAGAAAGATCCTTCGTATTTATATTGATTCATTGGGTGGAGTAATGCTCAAGGATTGTGAAAATGTCTCAAGGGCAGTGAACAAGATTCTGGAGCTTAACGATGATCTTGAACCTGAAGAAAAATATTATCTTGAGGTAAGTTCACCAGGAATAGAACGTCCACTTTTCAATTTAAAGGATTTTGAAAAATTCAAAGGACATCTGGTTAGTATAAAGACCAGAAAGTCTTTTCCGGGCAAGAGGAAGTTCAAGGCCATAATTGTATCAACAGATAAAAATTCTGTTACCTTTGAGATTGAAAAGGAAGGTATTTTTTCTATTGGTCTTGAAGATATAGTTAAGGTTAATCTTGTCTGGGAAGGATTCGAAAAAAAATAGATAGGACATTTTAAACATGTTATTTTCAGAAAGGGGATAAGATAAATGATTCTTGGGCGTGATTTCGTCCGGGCTTTGAAACAGCTCACAAATGAAAGAGGTTTGCCGGAAGAGGTTATCTCTTCCAGCCTGGAAGCAGCAATAATATCTGCCTACCGTAAGTATCGCGGCGGGAACCAGAACATAGAAGTTTTTCTGGATCTCGATAATGGTGGTGTGTCCATATACGAAGTTAAAACTGTCGTAGATGAGGTAAAATCACCCGATACAGAAATGAGTATTGAGGAAGCCAAAGCTCTCGAATATCCTGATGTTGAACCTGGTGACCTTGTAAGAATAGAGGCTAATCCGGAGAACTTTGGAAGAATTGCTGCTCAGACTGCAAGACAGGTAATTATCCAGCGTCTCAAGGATGCTGAACGTGAGATCATTTTCAATGAGTTCGCTGACCGTATAGGAGACCTTGTAACGGGTATTATCGTAAAGGCAGAGAATGACCAGGTCCTGGTACGCCTGAATAACAGGACAGAGGCTATACTTCCCAGGGAAGAGAGAATAGTTAACGAAGACTACATACCAGGAGAAAGAAAGAAATTCTACCTTCTTGATGTAAGGCAGACCACTCGTGGACCAAGAATAGTTGTTTCGAGAACACATCCTGGTCTTTTGAGAAGGTTACTTGAGCTGGAAGTTCCCGAGATAGAAGATGATGTAATAGAGATAAAAGGAATTGTAAGGGAAGCAGGGGCAAGGGCCAAACTGGCAGTTCTGACATCTGATCCCAATGTGGATCCTGTTGGAGCATGCGTTGGAAATAACGGTGCCAGGATAAAATCCATAAGCCAGGAGCTATGTGGGGAAAAGATTGATATTATAATATGGAGCAACGATCCACTGCAGTATATTAGAAATGCTCTTTCTCCAGCAAAGATTGTTAAAATAGAACCGATGCTTGAGCAGGAGAAGGCTGTTAAAGTATATGCAAGGCCTGATCAGCTTTCCCTTGCGATCGGCAAAGCAGGCCAGAACGTAAGGCTTTCAGCAAGACTTACAGGTTGGAAGATAGATATTAATGCACTTGAAGCGGAGAAGATGCCTACTCTTCACGATATTTTCCAGGACATTTTCCCTGAAGATGAGTGATAGATATTGGTTATTAAAAGAGTTAGACCAAGAACATGTGTTGGTTGTGGCAAAGAGAAAGATAAAAGGGAACTTGTAAGGGTAGCGAGATCGCCTAAGGGTTATGTTGCAGTGGACATTACTGGTAAAGCTCCAGGAAGAGGGGCATATATCTGTCCCGACAGGGAGTGCCTTTCCAGGGCGAAGAAGAAAAAAGGACTTGAAAAAGCTCTTGGGGCCGAAATTACACCCGAGGTATACAGTCAGCTTGAGGAGGAGCTCAATCTCGAGAGTAGCCGAATGAAGGAAGAAGCGTGTAACACAGATATCCTCTCAATAATAGGTCTTGCTAAAAAAGCAGATCTGCTTGTTATTGGTTTTGATAAAATTAAACAGACATTATCAAAGGATGATCAGCTTCTGGTTATCCTTTCAAGTGAACATTCTGATAATGTACGCAGAACCCTGCAGTTCCATGAAGCAAAAAATAGATGCAGGGTTATTGTATTGGAAGGGTGCCGCAGAGAAAAATTATCCCGGGCTCTGGGGTCCCACAATGTCCAGGCTGTAGCTATCGATCTTGACTCCGGGATGTCTCAGAAGATACTTCAGTATGTAACTCAGGGAGGCGATGCCATTGAGTAAAATAAGAGTATATGAATTTGCAAAAATGCTTGGAAAATCTAACAAGGAACTTCTCAATATTCTGGATGATCTCGGTATTGAGGTCAGATCTCATATGAGCTCTATCGATACAGATACAGCCCAGTTGATCGAGGAATCTATAGGATCCGGAAAAAAGAAACCTCTTGAAGAAAAGGATGAGAAGGGTTCTTCTGCAGAAGATCAAAAACAGCAGGAGAGCATAAAAGTTCCTGCAGGTGCTACTGTCAAGGAAGTAGCTGACATGATAGGTATTACTCCTGCAGATGCTGTTAAGCAGCTCGTAACTGCAGGACTTATGGTACCTGCTACGATGCCTGCTTCCGAGGAGGTCCTGGTTATATTGTCGGACCATTTTGGAGTCGATCTGGAGATCGTGGAAGTAGAGGAGATCGAGGCAGAAAATGCTGCGGAACAAATGAAGGAAATAAGGAAAAAAAAGAAAGAGGTGATGGGAGATAATGCTACATACAGGTCTCCTGTCGTAACTGTAATGGGTCACGTAGATCACGGTAAAACAACACTTCTTGACCACATAAGAAAGACAAACGTAACTGAAAGCGAGGCCGGAGGGATTACCCAGCATATTGGTGCTTCAACTGTAGTCCACCATGGAAAACAGATAGTGTTCCTCGATACCCCGGGTCATGAAGCCTTTACATCAATGAGAGCCAGAGGTACCCAGGTTACAGATATCGCTATCCTCGTTGTTGCTGCAGATGACGGATTGATGCCCCAGACCGAGGAAGCAATTAATCACGCAAAAGCTGCCGGAGTTCCAATCATCGTTGCAGTTAACAAGATTGATAAGCCAGGAGCAAGACCGGACAGGGTGAGACAGCAGTTGTCAGACAAGGGTCTTGTACCTGAAGAGTGGGGCGGAAACACTATAATGGTAGATGTTTCGGCAAAAACTGGAGAAGGGATAGATCAGTTACTTGAAATGCTTCTTCTTCTTTCTGAAATGGAAGAGCTCAAGGCAGATTCTACTATCAATGCTGAAGGCACTGTTGTAGAGTCCAGGCTTGACAAAGGAAAGGGACCTGTAGCTACAGTACTCATCAAACAGGGAACTCTTTACAATGGAGATGTCATTCTTATGGATACTGCATGGGGGAAAATCAGGGCCATGCTTGATTTCAAGGGAGAACAGGTTAAATCAGCCTGTCCGAGCACAGCAGTAGAGATACTGGGGCTTAATTCCGTGCCCCAGCCCGGAGAGGCTTTCGTCAAGGTAGAAAATGAAAAGGTCGCAAGAGATGAAACTTCCACCAGGGAACAGGCACGTCGCGAAGATCAGAAACTCTCAGGCAAAAGGATGACCCTCGAGGAACTATATGCACAGATGCAGGATGGTGGAGTTCCTCAATTGAACCTTGTCCTGAAATGTGATGTCCAGGGATCGATCGAAGCCGTAGAGTCTTCTGTGAACAAGCTGGTTACCAGTGAAGTGGGAATAACATTTGTACATAAAGGTGCAGGAAGAGTTTCAGAATCTGACGTTATGCTTGCTGCAGCTTCCAATGCCATAATCATCGCTTTTAACGTAAGACCCGATAATAATGCCAAGAAGATTGCTGAGCGAGAGGGAGTCCAGATCAGGACTTATAAGGTGATTTATGATCTAATTGATGATGTCAAGGCAGCTCTCGAAGGCATGCTTAAGCCTGTTATACGTGAAGAAATCCTTGGCCAGGCTGAGGTTAGAGAAATATTCAAGGTTCCAAAGATCGGAAAGATTGCAGGTTGTTATGTAACTGAAGGTGTTATAAAAAGGAACGCAAAGGCAAGAGTTATCTCTGATGGTGTGGTCAGATGGGAAGGGGCACTGGACGCTCTCAGAAGATTCAAGGATGATGCCAGAGAAGTTAGCGCTGGATATGAGTGCGGTATTAACCTGCACAATTTTCAGGATCTCTCAGAAGGGGATATAATTGAATCTTTCCAGGAAGTTGAGGAACGAAGGACTCTGGATTAATGAATGTTACAATACCGGAACTTTATACTGGAATGCTCCTTGTCCAGTTGCAGGTTCCCTTAAGCAGGAGTCTGAAAGATAGAAGGCATGTGGTCAGATCCATCTCGGACCGGGTGAGGAATAGATGGAATATTTCAGCAACAGATCTGGGACCTGATGGATCATGGACCAATGTTTTTATATGTTTTACTCTTGCTGACAGTACATCAGAAGAAGTCAGAAAAAGACTGGATTCGGTTCTGTCCTTTATTTACAAAATGGAAGACCGGAAAGGATTCAGTGTAATTAATAAGTGGTTAGAGGTTGATCTTTATGACTAGTTATCGTTTGGATAAAATTAACAAGCAGTTTCAGAGAGAAATTGCTTTGCTCCTTGAGTTGAGGATAAAAAAAGAAAAAGTGAAATCAGCAGTTATCACAGGAGTGAAATGTTCTCGTGATCTTTCAGTAGCAGATGTGTACTTTACTACCGTTGAGAAGGAAAATAGAAGTGAAGTCAGAAAGGAACTTCAGGCTGTCTCTGGAACCTTGAGAAGTATGCTTGGGAAGATCTTGCATTTGAAACAGATACCTGAACTTCATTTCACTGAAGATAAAAGCGAAGAGTACGGCAGGTATATAGATAGCTTGTTGGACAGAATAAAGCAGGAAGAGAAAAAAGAAGATTCATGAATAGCGTTGGTACTTCAGAAATGCGGCAACTCTATGACAGAATAGGAAGTCTGCTTGAAATTTACGATAAATGGATACTTGTGGTTCATCACAGACCTGATGGGGATACCCTGGGATGTGCCAGCGCTTTTGCCAGTCTTGGAAGTGATCTTGGCAAAAATGTTTCCTGGTACGGAAAAGATCCTGTACCGGATAATTATCAGTTCCTTGCCAATGTTTCCAGATATAAAAAGGTTTCAGGGTCAGATCCTGTTGATAATGCTCTTATTATTGTTCTCGACACGAGCAACGTAGAAAGATCAATAACTCAAATTGACCAGAGCTGCAATAATAAAAATGAAGTTATAAACATAGATCATCATGGAGATAACTCCCTGTATGGGACTGTAAATCTTGTAGATGGTTCCGCAAGCTCAACAGGAGAGATGATATGGAATTTCTTTAAATACCAGGGATATAGAATCTCGCAGAACATGGCTGAGGCATTATATGTTGCTGTAATGACAGATACCGGAAATTTTTCGTATGGAAATACTACTTCTGATGTTCTTACAGCAGCCGGAGAACTTGCAAAACATGGAGCAAGACCATGCTATCTCTATGAAAGAGTATATAATAATCAGTCGCTTGAGGCTTTAAAATTGTGGGGAAGAGCTTTCGCCCATGCAGAATATCTATTACCCGGGGTCATTCTCGCCTGGCTTGACAAAAAAGATTTTAAAGAGACAGGAGCCTTTGCAAAAGATACGGAAAATCTCGTCAGCAGAATACTTGAGGTAAAAGATGCTGTTTTTTCGATCCTGATCGTGGAGGAAGAGAAAGCTTCCAGGTGCAGTTTCAGAGCCTGTGATAATGCTATAAATGCTCAAGAGATTGCTTCCATCTTTGGTGGAGGCGGTCACAAACAGGCTTCAGGTTGTGTGATGGATCTTCAGTTGTCTGATGCTCTTAAAGAAATAAGAGAAAAAGTGAAGGATTATGTTGAACGGAATTCTTCTTGTTGATAAAAAAAGTGGAACCAGAAGTACAGAGTGTCTTAACAGCATCAAGAGATCTCTTGAGAAAAAACAGAAGGCTGGGCATGCAGGGACCCTTGATTCTACAGCAGAGGGTCTGCTTGTTGTCTTGCTCGGATTAGCCACAAGAGCAAGTTCTTATATTATGGCACTTCCCAAGACATATGAAGTTGTCATCAGATTCGGTAAAAGAACAGATACTGATGATTATGAAGGGGATATTTTAGATGAACATCCTACTGATGATCTCTACATGGAGAAAGTAAAGGAAAGACTCCCCTCATTTTCTGGAAAGAGAATGCAGTATCCACCAAAAATATCCGCAGTTCGTTTTGAGGGATCCCGATCACATGAACTCGCCCGAAAGGGAATAAACGTGGAAATTTCCCCCCGCCCCGTTACAATCACAAGTATCAAAATCAGCTCTGAATTTATTGATAATGGTTCTGTAGCAATGAGAATAAACTGTCACAAGGGTACCTATATACGAAGCTTTGCAAGGGATCTGGGTGAAGCCATGGGTTGTGGGGCACATGTTGCTTTTCTCAGAAGAACTGCCATAGGTCCTTTTTCTCTCGATGACAGGTATTGTATAAGCGTGGGTAGTGACATACCATCCATAGATGAAGTTGCATCTTCTGTAAAACCACTATCCTCTGTCTTAAAGGGCTTCACCAGTTACAGATTGACAGCTGATCAGGAACTATCTGTAAAGAATGGGAAGAAGCTACCCCTGGATCATTTGAACAGATCAGGATTCGGAATAGTCCCATCCACTGATGGCATTGCACTTGAAGGGGAAAGACTTATCTCTTTCGCTTCATTGACAGTCGGTTCTGAAAAAAATACTCTTTATCTTCATCCTGATACCAATCTTTTTCTTCCGGAGTAGAGCAGATGATAATTGTGATAGGTTCATTTGATGGTTTTCATACCGGGCATCAGACTCTTTTCAAAGAAGCAGCAATACTTGCCAGAGAGCTTGGTGTTGAGTGGAGAGTGCTGACCTTTTCTCCTCATCCCCAATTGTTGTTTCCAGTAGAGGACAAAAGACTCCTTTTTACCGAAAAAGAAAGAGAATCTATAGCAAATTATCTTTCCATTCCAGGTATTATCAAGATCCCATTTACTGAAAAGGTGGCAGGAATGGATCCTGAGGAATTCGTTAATAATATCGAAAAAGAATACAGAATCCATGGAATAGTCGTAGGCAAAAACTTCCGTTTTGGCCACAAACGTCAAGGCAACGTTGACTACCTTGCTTTAATGGCAGATCGCAAAGGTTGGGCATTCAGGTCTGTTGATATTCTGAAACAGGACGGTAATCCTGTTTCAAGCACAATGATAAGAGGACTGGTAAGTTGTGGATTGATGGAAAATGCCCTGAAACTCCTTGGATATCCCTTTTTTATAAGAAACAGTGTAGTAGCAGGAGAGCGTCGGGGGCGACTGCTGGGTTATCCTACTGCAAATATTGATGTTCCTGATCAGAAGGTGATTCCTCCAGATGGAGTGTATGCATGTTCTGTTATTTTTAAGGGCAAGATCTTTCCGGCAGCCTTAAACATAGGTTTCAACCCCACCTTCTTTGATGTATCTTCAGTGAGGATAGAGGCCCACCTGATAGGTTTTGATGATAATCTTTATGGGAAGGAAATTAATATTGTTTTCTGGAAAAAGATCAGGGGCGAGATTTCTTTCAATAATATTGAAGATCTTTCATTGCAGATCGGTATGGACGCAGATGAAGCCCTTAAAATTTCAAATGAAAACGTTAAAAACTGTATTAATTTGCAAAACCTGAGTAACTGAAAAATATTTCATGAATTGTAAATTACAGGTTGAACAACTTGGCTACAGATGGTAATATATTCGCCGTTTCCACGGGCCTGTAGCTCAGGGGATAGAGCGAGTGCCTCCTAAGCACTAGGTCAGGGGTTCGAATCCCTTCAGGCCCGCCATTTTTTTCAGTTAACTGGTAATGCTAAATAAAACAGACTAATTAACGTGTTAGATGGCATTGATTTAAATGGTATACAACGGCTAAGCACTAGGTGCTGAATAATAGACTTCCCATAGAATTATGGGAGGTTTTTTTAATTGTGGGGAAGGACCTGCATTTATCTGGAAAAGAAGTACAAATTCAATAAATTAAGATAACTTTTTTAAATCCCTGTTTTTTCTAAAAGGTTTTTGGGATATATGTTGCCCTGGAATCGTTTCAGAGTACAATATATCTGTGATACAATTCAGTGGCGCAGAGAAGGAGTTATGCACACGGAGCTTACATTTACAAGGAAGGAAGTACATGGATGAAAAGATCTATTCTGAAAGTCATTTTATTTTCAATATGTTTTTTCTCTATTCTTTTTCTTCTATTTACGCCTGTACTTAATTTAAATATCAGTGACAGTGATGAACTTCTTCTTTCACTACCTGTGCATTCCGGAAAAACCCTTACCACTGGTTATATACATTCAGTACAATTAACTCCTGTAGAAGACGATTACCGGATAATAGATGATTCCATCTGGCTCTGGGAAGAAAGAGTAGTTTCCCATAATGCTGGTCTGCCCGTTGAAGCTCCTCGTAATGGAAGATTCTTTCAGGATAAGTCATGGATGTATGTTCAGGGTGGAAGATATAGCTTTGATAAGATCATGCTGAGAGTTGGGGATTCTGACCTTGGCAGAAACTGGATTAAGCTCGGAAATGCTCCTGAAATTCCTCTTTATAAAAAACATCCCTTATCACTTCTGAAAATCTATGTAACAGAAATGCCTTTTGTTTTTTCATGTATAAATAAACGAGTTGACCTTTTACAAAACAGGTAATGACATATTACAATTGTCAGAAGTTAAAGTGAACCTGAAACAATTTAGTGCGATCTATCAATATTTTTACAGGGGGGATAGGTTTCATGGCAGAAGACACCAAACCTATACAAAACGATGAAACGACGGAGATCGATCTTGATGAGGTGAGACGGCAGTTTGATACCGAATCAAGGTTCAGGGAGCTTATGGGATGGCAGGGATGGCTTATCACCACCATAGCTGTTGCAATGTCTTTATTCCATATTTATACTGCAGGTTTCGGCCTGTTGAATGCAATGATACAGAGGGCTACGCACCTTGCCTTTGTACTTGTTCTGGTCTTTCTTCTTTATCCTTTTTCACAGAAAAAAAGTGCAAGAGACAGGATCCCGTGGACTGATTTTATTTTAGCCCTTGCTGGAGCCTACGTTACTCTCTACATGGTCTTTAACTTTGAAGAGCTGGTAATGCGTGCCGGGTTACCAACAAGGATGGATCTTATTGTGGGGTTCCTGGGTATAGCACTTCTTCTCGAGGCTACGAGAAGGGTTTCAAGTCCTATTCTTCCCTGCATTGCATTATTCTTTCTTTTTTATTGTTTCTTTGGAAGATATTTTCCACAGATGTTCCAGCACAGAGGCTTTAATGTTATCCGGGTTATTAATCACATGTACATGGGTACGGAGGGAGTATTTGGAATTCCCCTTGCTGTTTCTGCGACCTTTGTTTTTATGTTCATTCTTTTCGGGTCGTTTCTTGAACAGACAGGAATGGGAAAGTTTATAATCGATCTTTCCATGGCGCTCGCAGGGCATTCTACTGGTGGTCCAGCAAAGGTAGCTGTTTTGAGTTCTGGTTTCATGGGTTCCATCTCAGGTTCTTCCGTTGCAAATGTCTGTACAACTGGAATGTTTACGATACCACTTATGAAGAGTGTAGGTTACAAGCCCTACTTTTCAGGGGCAGTTGAAGCTGTTGCTTCTACAGGAGGCCAGATAATGCCACCAGTTATGGGAGCTGCAGCTTTCATAATGGCGGAATTTCTTGGAGTTCCTTACCTTAAAGTTGCCCTTGCTGCAATAGTTCCAGCTTTTCTTTATTATTTTGCTGTAATGGTACAGGTACATCTTGAAGCTTCGAGACTTGGCCTTGAAGGTCTTCCCAGGGAACAGCTTCCCAAGTTGGGTGCACTTTTGAAGAAGAAAGGTCATCTTCTGCTTCCTCTTGCAGGTATTGTATATTTCCTTCTTTCAGGATATACACCTCTTAAGGCGGCATTCAACGGTATACTAATAACTGTTGCAGTTTCATATCTCAACAGGGAGACAATGCTGACTCCGTTGAAGTTGCGTGATGCTTTGGAGAGCGGAGCAAGAGGAGCTCTTGGAGTAGCCTGTGCCTGTGGAACTGTAGGTATAATCGTTGGTACAGCGACACTTACAGGTCTTGGATTGAGGATCGCAAGTGCAATAGTTGCCATTTCAGGTGGTTTGCTTTTGCCGTCACTTATTTTGACCATGGTCGCATGCATTCTTCTCGGAGCTGGTCTTCCGACCACTGCCAATTTCATAGTTACCAGCACTATGTGTGCTCCTGCGCTGTTCAAACTTGATGTACCACCTATGGCAGCCTATATGTTCGTTCTTTACTTCGGTATTGCTGCGGATCTAAGTCCACCTGTTGCTCTTGCTGCCTACGCAGGTGCAGGAATAGCCGGCGATGATCCGATGAAAACAGGTGCAACTGCAGTAAAACTTGCTTTGGCAGGTTTCCTGGTACCGTATATATATGTTTACAATCCCATGCTTGTACTTGTTGGTTTCAAGGCGGTTCCATTTACAATTGCCATCATTACGGCTGTTCTTGGAGTCTTTCTTCTCGGGATGGGGTCAATCGGTTACTACAAGATCAAGATGCAGGCTTGGCAAAGGGCGCTTGCATTTGCAGGAGCTCTTACCCTCCTTGTACCTGGTATACAGACCGATATAATTGGACTCGCCATACTTATTTTCATGCACTTACTGCAATCAAGTAAAAAGAAGAAAAAACTGGCCGGAACAACATAGCCTTAAGTAGTGTTTTCTTCCACGCTTGTGATACAATCCTTGCGTACATTTAGCCGTCTCTTATTTAAGAGACGGCCTTTTCCTATAAATTGAGAGGAGAGTTACCTTAATGACAAAAGATTACAAAGAAACGCTGAACATGCCAAAGACATCCTTTCCGATGAGGGCGAATCTTGCAAAGAGAGAACCTGACTTTCTAAAATTCTGGGATGATATAGCTCTTAATAACCAGTTAATGGAGAAACGGGCTGACTCCCCTGAGTTCATACTTCACGATGGTCCTCCCTATGCAAATGGAAATATCCACATAGGTACTGCCTTCAATAAGGTACTAAAGGATTTTATTCCGAAATATAAATGGATGAGAGGATACAAGGCACCTTATGTACCGGGATGGGATACGCATGGTCTGCCTATTGAGCTCCATGTACTGAAGTCAAAGGGTATTAGCCTTGAAGAAGTAGATCCAGTTTCTCTCAGAAAAGAATGCACAGATTATGCATATAAATATCTTGATATTCAGAGAGAAGAGTTCAAGCGCCTTGGCGTCCTTGGATTCTGGGATAATCCATACGTAACCCTTAAACCTGAATATGAAGCTGCTGAGATTGGTGTTTTCGCAAAAATGGTAGATAAGGATCTTGTTTACAAGGGACAGAAACCTGTCCACTGGTGTATTGACTGCCAGACCGCACTGGCAGCTGCTGAGATTGAATACTGGGATGAAAACTCGGATTCCATTTACGTTGGTTATACTCTCCCTGATATTTCAGAAAAATATGAAGTGCTTAAAGGAAAGGAAACTCAGATCATTGTCTGGACAACCACTACTTGGACTTTGCCTGCAAGCATGGCGGTAGCGATAAATCCAAACCTTGACTATGCCTTTCTTCCTGCAAATGGAAAAATTTACCTTTTTGCCGAAGGTTTGATAAAAGATGTAGCCGAAGCAACTGGTCTCGAATTTGGCGAGCCGGTGCTCAAAGTCAAGGGAAAAGAGCTGGAAGGTGTTATTTCGTTACATCCCTTTTATCCTGAAAGGCAAGAACCTCTTGTTCCTGCAGATTATGTGCTTCTTGAACAGGGTACGGGTTGTGTTCATACTGCACCTGGACATGGTGTTGAGGACTATGAGACGGGTATAAGATATGGTATAGAAGTCTACAATCCTGTCGATGAAAAAGGTGTTTTTGTTCCTGAAACGGAATTGGTGGGAAACCTTCCTCTTGCAGAGGCAGAAAAAGTTATCCTTGAAACTTTGACCGGAAATGGCAGACTTCTGGGTAAAAACAGGATTCTTCACTCTTATCCACACTGCTGGAGATGTAAGAAACCTGTTATCTTCAGATCTACGGATCAGTGGTTCGTGAAGGTCAGCCAATTCAGGGATCAAACCCTCAATATCATCGAAAAAGAAGTTCAATGGATTCCGGAGTGGGGAAAAGAACGGATATATAACATGGTACGGGATCGTTCTGACTGGTGTATAAGCAGGCAAAGGGTTTGGGGAGTACCTATCCCGGCTTTCTATTGCAATGACTGTGGGAAGATGATACTTTCAAGCGACAGGATAAAATGCGTTCAGGATATCGTAAGGGAGAAGGGAAGTAGCATCTGGTGGGAACTTTCTCCGAAGGAACTTTTAGGAGATCTTGCTGTCTGCCCTGCATGTGGAAGTGCAAATCTGCGGAAAGACGAAGATATCATGGATGTGTGGTTTGATTCCGGTTCAAGTCATGCTGCTGTTCTTGAAACCAGAGACGACCAGAAATGGCCCGCAGATCTTTATCTGGAAGGCAGTGATCAGCACAGAGGATGGTTTCAGACATCACTTTTAACTTCTGTAGCAACAAAAACCCTGCCACCTTACAAGGCTGTTCTTACCCATGGATTTATTGTCGATGGTGAAGGAAAGAAAATGTCCAAATCCCTCGGTAATGTAATAAAGCCTCAGGAAATAATAAGCAAATATGGGGCTGATATATTGCGTTTATGGGTCGCATCCACAGATTACAGGAACGATGTAAGAATATCTGACAATATTATAAAAAATCTTACTGAATCATACCGTAAGATAAGAAACACCTTCCGGTTCCTTCTTGGTAATCTGTGTGATTTCGAGCCTTCACTGGACAGTGTCGGTTATGAACAGATGGATGATATGGACAAGTGGATACTGTCCCTTCTGAACAGGCTGATCGACAAGACAACAGCAGCTTACGAAAGATATGAATTCCATATGCCTACTTTTCTCATTCACCAATTCTGTGTAAATGAGCTCAGTTCTTTCTTCCTTGAAGCGAGTAAGGACAGACTCTACGCCGAGGAAAAGATGTCTAATACAAGAAGAAGCTGTCAGACAGCTATGTGGCATATTGTTCTGGTTCTCTCTCGTCTTCTCGCTCCTGTCCTGACCTTTACAACAGAGGAGACATGGCAGGAACTGAGAAAGATAGATAAGGATCTTCCAGAAAGTATCTATCTTTCTGACTGGCCAGAGGTTGAAAAAGATGTGATCGACGAGAAACTCGAAAAGAACTGGGAGAAAGTACAGCTGATCAAGGGAGCAGTAAGTCGTGCTCTTGAGAAGGCCAGATCAGAGAACTTGATAGGTCACCCACTGGAGGCTCACGTCAGGGTTGAAAAAAGAGGTTTAGGTGAAAATCTTTCCTTGTACTCTGAGGAAGATTGGGGCAAGTTCTGCATTGTTTCAAAATTTTCTACTACAGATTCTCTTGCTGACAGCAGTGAAGCTTTTCTTGATAACGAGACGGGCCTTGGTATAATTGTTTCCAGAGCACCGGGCGAAAAATGTCCCCGATGCTGGAAATATACTGAATCCCAGAGAAACGGGCTTTGTTTGCGTTGCGCCGACGTTATGGACAATATTTAAACAAATTACTACATATTTTATTGATACAGAGCCCCTGCTTTGCAAGTTATTATGCAGGGGCTTTCCCTTCAGGAGGGATCCGGAATGGACCTGAAATATTGGGAAGAATGTCTGTTTAACAGAGAAAATGAACTGAAAAGGAGCATTGAGGACCTTTCATCTGAGATCTCGGGAAACGGATCTTCCGATGCGACCGATATGGCTAACAATGATATTGCTGATGATGCATGGAGGCTGGTTGATAACGAAAGTGCCTTTTCTGAAATAATGGAACTGAAAAAAGAATTTTTTGAAGTAAAACATGCTCTGTTCAAAGTTAGAGAAAAAAAAGACAGATACGGGATATGTGAGAAATGTAACAAATCCATTGACCTTGATAGACTTCGTGCAAGACCCTGGGCAAGGTATTGTTATAACTGCCAGGTCAGGATAGACGGGAATCATTAGTCTTATGTCTTTTATAGAGTCAGAAAATCGATTTCCAGAAGGATAATCTTTTTTTAAATGGCGAAGTTATCAGAGAATAATTCTGGAGATAAAGCAGACTATACTGTTAATGAAGTACGTGTCGAAACGTATCAGGAAGGGATGAGGCTTGATGCTTTTGTCTCTGCTGTAACAGGTTTTTCTCGTTCTTTTATTCAGCATCTGATAAATGAAGGTTTAGTTGTCTCTTATTGTCATCAAAAAGGTTTAAAACAGTCCACAAAGGTAAAAGCAGGGGATGTTTTTCAAGTGAAGATCCCACCTCCTGTTGAGCTTGAAATAACACCTGAACCTGTAGATTTTAAAGTTATATATGAAGATCCTCATATTATTCTTCTGGACAAGCCTGCTGGACTTGTTGTACATCCTGCACCCGGGAACTGGGAAAAGACACTTGTTCACGGTCTTCTTTATCGCTATCCAGAGATAGGCAGGATCAACAATGTTATAAGACCAGGAATAGTACATAGACTCGATTCTACGACTTCAGGTCTAATGGTAGTTGCCAGAAACGAGGAAGCTCTTTCCGGACTTCAACTTCAGTTCAAAAAAAGGCTGGTCACAAAAATTTACCTGGCCCTTGCGGATGGTAAACCAGGAAATGCTGAGGGTCAATTGAATTACCCTGTGGGTAGAAGCAGGACAAACCGTTATAAAATGGCTGTTACGGGAAGCGGAAGGCCTTCAAGAACTGATTACAGGGTTTTGTGGACAAAAAACAATTTCAGTCTCATTACCTGTAAACTGCACTCAGGAAGAACTCACCAGATAAGGGTCCATCTCAAGCAGGCATGTTGTCCGTTAGTGGGAGACAGACTTTACGGAAATAAAGACCGAACCAGGTCTATGGATCATCTCGAAAGGATTTTCCTTCATTCCTGGAAACTCGGTTTTGAACATCCTGTAACAGGTGAAAAACTTCTATTCATATCCAGCCTTCCAGCAGATCTGGTCAATTTTCTGCGCAGGATTCTTTCCAGAAATCAGGTTCCACATATAGAGAATCCGGGTAATAGTATGTAACCTGGGCAATTCCACCACCCTTAATTGGCCTTACGTTTTTTTTCCTGGTGTAGATTACCCTTACTTTTCCTGAGTTTCTGTACTTGCTGTAATAGGCTGCAAGTGAGGCTGCAGTTTCGATAGCGCTGTCCAAAGATCCTTTGTCCAGCTCTTTTTTACCTGGAAGTTTTAAAATTACATGAGAACCGGGGACTTCGTAAGCGTGGAACCATATATCTTCCGGACCAGCTTCGTTGAAGGTAACATACCTGTTTCCTTTTGCATTTAATCCCACCAGAATTATGAATTCCCCCAAAAATTTTTTCAGGTGTGGGGGAAGATAGGATTTATCCTGTTTTTTCTTTATTTCTAATGTTGACATCAGATTAAGTTCCTTTGCTATGGACAATAATTGTACAGGGTGATCTACAAGTTCAATTGTTTCTTTCTGTTCACTGAGTTCATCGATACGGGATTCAAGAAAAAAGATCTTTTTGTCGATACCTTTCAGGTTTTTTTTATATTTTTTATATTGATTGTAGTATTTCTGAATATTTTCTGAAGGAGAAAGCCTGGGATTGAGAATTATCTCAACATTTTCCCCGTTATTTTCATAATCCGGAAGTAATACAGATTCCTGGCCTCTTGACAGCTGGTAAATACTGGACATAAGAAGATCGCCCTTCTTACGGAAATTCTCCGCTTCTCTGGATCGTTCTTTTTTTGAAAGCAAACCATCAAGGTGTCTTTTCCGGCTTTTGATCTGTTTTTCATAAAGATTTCGTATTTTTGATTTTATCTGGTTTGTTTTTGCTTCGATAAGCGGTTCGATAACAGCAAATTTTCCGGCTTCAAGGAAAGATCCATGGACCTTTTCACAATTGGGAAGTACCTCAGGAAAAACTGTTAGCATTACTTCGTTTCTCTGTGGAAGGCAGAGGAATGGTTTAGAGTAGATATCGGCTAACAAATCTGCCCATTCTTCTAACTTCCTGATATTAGAATTTTCCAGAACGAGTTTAGATAGATCCTTACCTATACCTTTAATAGAACTGACATCCTTTAGAGTCGGAGCAAGTCCAAATGATTCAAGGCTTATGCCCTTGAAAGGAGGTGGAGGTATGTAATTATGGTCGGGTGCAATTGTTCTATAACTATTCATATAAGGAAGAATATGCTTTGCTGATTCAAGGATGCGGTCTTTTTGATCGGAAATAACAAGATTGCTTTTTGGTCCAACTGCTTCAAGAATTATATTTGTGTACACTTTAACTCCAGCCGAAACCCTTTTTTCGAAGTAGAGTTTAATTATACGGTCTCTTCCGATCTGTTCTGCCTTTATAAATATCGCATTCTGCAGGTGTTTTTTTAAATAGGCACTTATATTTGAGGTATAATTTCCTGAGAGCAAAAGGAATTCATACTCTATGCTGTTAATATGACAGCATCCTGCATTTCTTGAAGACCAGGTAAGAAAAACATTGTCCCTGTTCCCAAGGGTAAGAATTATCCAGTCGTCCCTTCCTGTAACATCAGTTACTTTTTTCCCCGTAAAAGTGGAGTTTAACTCGAAGCTCCAGCAGTTTATCATCTCTGGTCCTATTCTCACATTGATCACTCCTGACAGTACAGGTTTAAGGTTATAGTTTATTTTAGTGCTTGACAAGTGTTGATTACATAACTACAATGGTCGCCGTCGGTTCCGACGGGGCTGTAGCGCAGGGGGAGCGCGCTTCCTTCGCACGGAAGAGGCCGGGGGTTCGAATCCCCCCAGCTCCACCAGGATAAAAGTG
>Ga0209943_1000417_pt1 | contig 29777 bp, 28 predicted proteins | sample SalPonR1_B_D2_MG_FD_185698 | JGI IMG/M metagenome (GOLD analysis project Ga0209943, IMG submission 185698) | Salt pond soil microbial communities from South San Francisco under conditions of wetland restoration - Salt Pond MetaG R1_B_D2_MG... ... | reverse complement strand
GGGCCGGGCGGCCAGTCGGTGAACACGACCGACTCCGCGGTGCGCGTCGTCTACAAGGCGGGCACGCCCGAGGAGATCGTCGTGACGTGTCAGGACGGCAAGTCGCAGATCAAGAACCGCGAGAAGGCGATGACCGTGCTGCGCAGCCGACTGTTCGAGCGTGAGGAACGCAGAAGGCTCGAAGAACAGATGAAGGCTCGCGGCGAGCAGAAGGCGATCGAGTGGGGCTCGCAGATCCGCAGCTACGTGCTGGACAAGCAGTACGTGAAGGACCACCGCACCGGCGCGATGCGCCACGATCCCGACGCCGTGCTCGACGGGGACATCGACGATCTGCTCTGGTCGGGGCTCGAGTGGCAAGCCTCGGAAGCGGTCCTGGCGGCCGACTGACCGTGCGCCCTACGTGGACGGACGCGGCTGGACGGTGAGGATCCTCGCGATCGCCGACACCGTCTCGCCGTTCGTCTACTCCGAGAACTTTCCGGACAACCTCCCTCCGTTCGACGTGGTGCTGTCGGCCGGCGACATGCCCGGCCACGTTCTCGAGTTCATCGCCACGAAGACCACGGTGCGGCCCGTGTACGTACTGGGGAACCACGGCAACGGCTACCTCCAGCACGCGGACGGCGGCCCACCGACGTTGCCCGGGGGCTGCACGAACGCCCACGGCCGCGTGCTGGAGCGCGCCGGACTGCGGATCGCCGGGATCGAGGGCAGCGCGCGCTACCGGCCCGGTCCGCATCAGTACTCCGAATCCGAGATGGAGCGGTTCGCGCTGCGGCTGGCGCCGCGCCTGGCCTGGCGGCGCTGGCGCGACGGACGGGCGCTGGACGTGCTCCTGACGCACGCTCCGCCCAAAGGTCCGCACGAGGGCGAGGACCGTCCCCACCGGGGGGTCGCCGCGTTCAACCGGATGCATCGCTGGTGGCGCCCCAAGCTCCACGTCCACGGCCACGTGCACCTGAGCGGCGCCAACGCGCCACGCGAGTACGTGACGGACGAGGGCGTGCGCGTCGTGAACGCGTTCGGGTTCGCGCTGATCGATCTCTGAGCCCGACCGGACGGGGGCGTCCGCGTCCCGGCGCGACGATCGGCTGCGCCGTCGCGCGATAGCCTCGGCGCGATGGAGATTCCGCCCCTTCCCGACCCGTCCTCCTGGAGCGCGCTTCACGACGGCGCCATCGTGGTCGCGCTGCCCTCCGTCGGCTCGCTTCGCATCGTCGGCGCCGACCGGATCGCGTTCCTTCACGGGCAGCTCGCCAACGACGTGCGCTCGCTGCCCGCCTCCGGCGCGCTCCGGACCGTGCAGCTGAACGCCAAGGGGCATGCGCTTGCCCAGATGACGCTCCACCGAAGGGACGACGACGTGCACCTCGCCGTGGAGGACGGCGCCGCGGAAGCGGTTGCGCGCCGGCTGCGCGACCACGTCGTGTTCGACGAGGTCGAGATCGAGGATCTCGGGGGCGTGCTCCGGACGGTGACGGTGCAGGGTCCCGCGGCCCGGAGCGTGATCGAGCGCGCGTTCGGCGAGCCCCCACCGCCGGGCGCGTTCGCCTCGGTCGCGTTCGGGGACGCGTCGCTCCTCCTGAGCGCGTCGCGTCGGAGCGTCCCCGGCGGCGTCGACGTGCACGTCCTGGCGCGCCAGGCGGACGAGGCGTCGCGCCGGCTCGCGGACGCCGGCGCCGTCCGAGGCGACGTCGCGTCGCTCGAGGCGTCGCGCGTGGAGGCGGGCGTGCCGCGCGCGGGACGCGACGCGGGTCCGGGCGTGCTGCCCCAGGAGGCGGGCCTGGACGACGCGATCAGCACGCGCAAGGGCTGCTACCTGGGACAGGAGACGATGGCCCGGATCGAGGCCAGGGCGCAGGTGCGCCGCGGCCTGGTCCGCCTCGTCCTGGGCGACCCCGCCCAGGGCGATCCCGTCACGGGCGCCGAGGAGGCCGGCATGGAAGGCGGCGCGGAGGACGACACGACGGCGCACGACGTGCGGGCCGACGGACGGGTGGTGGGACGCCTGGGCACGATGGCCCGTCATCCGCGCTGGGGCCTCGTGGCGCTCGCGGTGGTTCGGTCGGGCGTGGGACCGGACGCGACGCTCGTGGCGGCGGGCCGGCCTGCTGCTATTCTGCGTCCATGACGCCCGCACCTCGAGGCCCCCAGCCGGCGGTCGCGCCCATCCGGGTGCTCGTCGCCAAGCCGGGTTTGGACGGGCACGATCGTGGCGCGAAAGTGATCGCGCGGGCGCTGCGCGACGCCGGGATGGAGGTCGTCTACACCGGGCTGCGCCAGACGGCGGAGATGATCGTGGCCGCTGCGCTTCAGGAGGACGTGGACGCGATCGGCCTGTCGGTCCTGTCCGGGGCGCACATGCACTACTTCCGAGAGGTGCGCGAGCGCCTCGCGGACGCCGGTGCCGAGGACGTGCTGCTGTTCGGCGGGGGCATCGTGCCCAGCGCCGACGCGGAGGAGCTGAGGAGGCTCGGCGTCGGACGGGTCTTCACGCCCGGAACCGCGACGACGGAGGTCGTCACGTACCTGCGCGACGAGATCGCGAAGCGCAGGGCGACCGCTCCGTGACGACCGAGGGAGCCCAGGCTCCGTCGCCCTACCCGGCGGCCGCTCACGAATCTCTCACGCACGGCGTCGGCGGTCCGTGTACGCTCGAACGAGTGTCGTACCACCGTCCTGCACCCGTTCTGATCCCCGTTCGCAGCATCGTCCTCGCCGCGTCCCTCGTGTTCGCGGCGTTCGCGCAGGCCGACGGCTACGCGCTTCGCACCGTCCGGCCCGGCGACACGCTCGGCGCCGTCGCCTCGCTCTACGGCCTGCCGCTCGAAGCGCTGCAGGAGGCCAACGGCCTGAGCGGCGTTCTGGTGCATCCCGGCGACGTGCTTCGCATCCCGCTCGGGGAAGCCACCGGCGGTCTGGCCGACCCCGCCCCCGAGCCGCCGCCCGGCTTCGGCCGGCACGTGCTGGCCCCCGGCGAGACGCTGAGCGAGATCACCTCCGCTTACGGCATCGACCTCGAGGCGCTCGTCGGCGCCAACCCCGACCTGAGCTCGCTCGATCGGCTCCCCGTCGGCGTCGAGCTGCTGATTCCGCCCGGCCACGGCCTGCTCGTGACCTGGGAGCCCGGCCTGGACCTCGCCGAGCTGCTACGCGAGCACGGCGCCGACCCGGTCTCGGTGCTTCGGACGAACGCGATCCACGCTCCCAGCGACCTGCGTCCCGGCATGCTGCTCTGGCTGCCCGGCGTCGAGCCGTCCCGTGCGCTCGATCGGCTCGCCCGGGTCCGAGAGCTCGAGAACCGCTACGTCTGGCCGGTCCACGGCCGCATCACCAGCTACTACGGACGACGGAACCTGGGACTCGGAACGGCGAGCTTCCACCGCGGGCTGGACGTCGCGGCGCCCACCGGCACGACGATCGTCGCGTCGCGCAGCGGCACCGTCTCGTTCGCCGGCTGGTCGGGCAGCTACGGGTACCTGGTCCGCATCCGCCACGCGGGCGGCGACGAGACCTGGTACGCCCATCAGAGCAGCATGCTGGTCTCCGTCGGCCAGTGGGTCGAGCAGAACCAGGCGATCGGCCGCGTCGGCTCCACAGGGCTGTCGACCGGACCGCACATCCACTTCGAGATTCGCCGGCACGGCACGTCGCTCGATCCGCTGGGCGAGCTGAACTGAGCCCGGGGCGCGGCGACGCCGCGCCCTCAGCCGTCCTTGGCCCAGAGGATCCGACCGCACGACGGGCAACGCACCACGGACGTCGCCTTCTTCGCCTTCTGCACCACGTGAATCGGGAGCTGCACGTTGCAGCCGCCGCAGCGCCTGCCGGCGGCGAGCTCGACAAGGCCGACGCCGCGCTTGGAGCGGCGCACCTGCTCGTACTGCTTCAGGAGCGGGGTGGTCACCTCGGCCGCCAGCGCGTCGCGCGCCTGCCGCAGCTCCACCTCGCGAACGTCGATCTCGGCGAGACGCTCGGCCTCCGTCGCCTCCATGGCGTCGTGACGCGGCACGAGCTCGGCGAGCTGGGCGCCCAAGTCGGCGACGACCGTCTCGAGCTCCTCGAGCTCGACCATGAGCGGGAGCGTGTCCTCCTCGAGCTCCTGCGCCCGGGTGGAGAACTGCAGCTCCTGGTTCTGGAACTGCGCCGCCTCCTTGGCGCTGTCCGCCCGTAGCGACGACTCGGACGCGATCTTGACGCGATCGCGCAACCCCTGGAGCTCGACGTCGGCGGCCCGTACCCGCGAGCGCAGCGCATCCCGCTCGGACGCTCGGTCGGCGAGACGGGACTCGAGCGCGCGACGCTCCTCACGGATCTCGACGAGCTCGGTCGGCACTTGCGCCCGCTCGGCGTCGAGGGAATCGAGCTGCAGGTCGCGTGCCTGCACCTCGCTCAATCGTTCCAGCATGGGATCCTCCAGAAAGATGCTGCAGCGACGCCCCCGGGATGCGCGCCTGAGGCGGGCGCCCAACGAAAACTCCGTCCGGCGTCGGCCGAACGGAGGAGCGTCCCGTCCAATTGTGCGGAGGCTTCGGTCACGCCGGCCAGAATAGCACGCGCCCGGGGTATGGTCGTTCCATGATCGAGGACGGCCCCGACGCGTTCATGAAGCGCTGGCGCGAGTACGCGTCCGACGCCGTGCTGTTCGCACGGGCGGAAGGCAGCCCCCTGCTCGAGGCGGAGGTCGGCGGCACCGTGGTGCAGCTTTTCGAGCGCACGAACCCGTACCTGGCGAATCCGGGCGCCGCCCGCGTGCTGGTGAACCCCACGGCGACGCTGATCGAGGCTGTGGACGAAGGGACGAGGGAGCTCGTCGTGCCCACCCGCGGGACCGTGGCCGGGCGCGGCCGCGTCGTCGACGCGGAGGGGCGCATCGTCGTCGTGGACGTGGGAACGCCGATCCTGGTCGCGTGCGAGCAGGCCTCCCTCGACGACGTCGCGACGATCGGCGCCTGGGTGCGCTTCGAGGCGGCTCTGCCGATCCACGGCTTCGTCGTGTCCGGTCGTCCCCGGCCGGGTCCCGTCGAGAGCACCCCGGTCGACGAGGCTCACTGACCCGCCAGGCGCTGGACGGGAGGCGCCCGGACTGTCGTCCTGGCGGGCCCGGGCGTCGCTCCGCTCTGCTACCGTGGCGCGCATGCCGCTTCCAGATCCCCTGAGGCCCACCCCGACGGTGCACCGCGTCACGCCCGGCAGCCCCGCCGAGCGGGCGGGCGTTCGTCCCGGCTGGCGCCTTTGGGACGTCGCCGGAGCGGAGATTCCCGACATCCTGGCCTACCGTCGCGAGCTGGCGCGCGGCACCGCCGAGCTCGCCCTGCTCGACCCCGACGGGAACGAGCATCGGCTGAGCGTCGCCTGGGAGGATCCCGGGCTCGAGTTCGACGACGTGATCTTCGACGGCATCCGCCGCTGCGCGAACAAGTGCGAGTTCTGCTACGTGCACCAGATGCCGCAGGGGTTCCGCAAGAGCCTCTACATGATGGACGACGATTTCCGAACCAGCTTCCTCTACGGCAGCTTCGTGACGCTGACGAATCTCAGCGACGGCGACGTGACCCGCATCCTCGACGAGCAGCTCAGCCCGCTGTACGTCTCGGTGCACACCGCCAACGAGGACCTGCGCGCCGACATGATGAAGTGGTGGCGGCTGAAGGTGAAGGATCCGCGGGCGACCCGGATCCGCGACATGATCGAGCGCCTCGAGCCGATCGACCTCTACACCCAGATGGTGCTCCTGCCGGGACGGAACGACGGCGAGCATCTCGAGGAGACGCTCGACTACCTGGCGTCGCGGCCCAACGTTCAGGCGGTGGCCGCCGTGCCCGTGGGGCTCACCGATCACCGCACGAACCTGCCCGAGCTGCGGCCGTACCGGCCGGACGAGGCGGAGGACGTGATCGTCCGGACGGAGCAGGTCCAGCGGCGCATGCTGGCCGAGCGGGGCTCGCGCTTCGTGTTCCTCTCCGACGAGTTCTACCTGACGGCGGGACGCGCGCTGCCCGCCGAGGAGGCGTACGAGGGGTACCCCATGCTCGAGAACGGTGTCGGCATGGTTCGCGACTTCCTGGCGCGTCCGCTGCCACCGCTTCCGTCGGCGCTTCCGGAGCCCCGCAAGGTCCTCCTCGCGACCGGTCGGCTGTTCGCGCCCGTGCTCGAACGGGCGGTCGAGCCGTTGCGGGCCGTGGGCGGCCTCGAGATCGAGGTGCGCGCGCTCACGAACCGTACGTTCGGCGAGGTCACCACCGTCGCCGGCCTGCTGGCCGGACGCGACGTCCTGCTCGGCGTCGAGCCGGGCGAGGCCGACCTGCTGCTGCTCAGCCCGAACGTGCTCAAGTACGGCACGGAGACGCTGCTCGACGACCGCACGCTCGACGACCTGAGGCGGGAGCTGCGGATGGCGGTCGAGCCCGGAGGCACCGACCTCGCGGAGCTCGCGACCAGCGTGCTCACCGGGGCGGGGGAGCGTCACCTGCCGCAGTTCGGTTTCTCGACGCACGCCATCAAGGAGAGCGCCAAGCAACACTGAGCGGCGGTCGACCGGCCCGCGCGCCCACGGGCGGTAGCATGACGCCATGATCGACATCGACCTCCGAAACCTGTCCGAGAGCCGGATCGGCCCCGATCGGGGCTTCGACCTCGACGCCGAGTCGACCGCGCTGGCGCCTCACCTGGACCGCGACGCGGACGCGCTCCGCGGCCGACGGAGCGATCCGGCGCAGATGCTCGGCTGGATCGACCTCCCCACCGAACAGGACACCGTCGTGGACGACATCGAGGCGTTCGCGGAGCGTGCGCGCGCCCGCTTCGACGACCTCGTGGTGTTGGGCATCGGCGGCTCGAGCCTGGGGACGGCGGCGGTCGTCTCCGCCCTGCAGCACCCGGCCCGCGCGCTGCAGGGCGCCGCCGGCCACGGCATGCGCGTCCACATCGTCGACAACGTCGACGCGGACGTCGTGACCGGCCTGCTCGAGGTGCTCGATCCCGCGCGGACCCTCGTGAACGTGATCAGCAAGAGCGGAACGACGGCGGAGACGATGGCCGCCTACCTGGCGTTCGAGTCGTGGCTGCGGGCGGCGCTGGGCGACGGGTTCCGCGACCACGTGGCGATCACCACCGACCCGGAGACGGGGATCCTGCGGCCCCTGGCGGAGCGGGACGGCATCCGGGCGTTCGCGGTGCCCCCGTCGGTCGGGGGCCGCTTCAGCGTCCTTTCGCCGGTCGGGCTCCTTCCGATCGCCCTTGCGGGCCTGGACGTTCGGGCGTTGCTGGCGGGCGCCGCCCGCGCGAACGACGCCGCGTCCAGGCCGCTGCACGAGAGCGCGCCGAAGCAGGGCGCCCTGGCGCAGCTGCTGGCCGCGCGCCGCGGCGCGTCGATCAGCGTGCTGATGCCGTACTCGACCCGCCTGCGACGCCTCTCGGACTGGTTCGTCCAGCTCTGGGCCGAATCGCTGGGCAAGGCGGTCGATCGTCGCGGCGCGCGCGTCCACGCCGGCACAACCCCGTTGCCCGCGGTGGGGACGACCGATCAGCACGCGCAGGTCCAGCTCTTCAACGAGGGGCCGTTCGACAAGGTGGTCGCGTTCGTGCGCATCGGCGAGCCGGACCAGGACCACGCCATTCCGGAGCCGCGCGAGGGGCTCGGCGCGCTTTCGTACCTGGGCGGACGGCGCTTCCACGAACTGATGAACGCCGAGCTGGCCGCGACCGCGCACGCGCTGGCCGCGCACCGCCGCGCGAACTACACCGTGCGCATGCCGCGGGCCGACGCGGAGCACCTCGGAGAGCTGCTTCAGACGCTGATGTGGCAGACGGCCCTGGTCGGCGAGCGCTGGGGGGTCGACGCGTACGACCAGCCGGGCGTCGAGCTCGGCAAGGTGTACACCTACGCGCTCATGGGCCGCGACGGCTTCGACGAGGAGCGTCGCGAGCTGGCCGACGCCGGCGTGGACGTCTAGCGACGTGTCGACCGCCCAGCCGCGGCGCGACCTCCGCACCTTCCTGTCGTTCGTGAAGTTCGAGCACACCCTGTTCGCGCTGCCGTTCGCGTACGCCGGCATGGTGCTGGCCGCTCGCGGCTGGCCCGGCATCGCGACGTTCGGCTGGGTCACGCTGGCCATGGTCGGCGCGCGGACAGCCGCCATGGCGGTCAACCGCGTGGTCGACGCGGCCATCGACGCCCGCAACCCACGGACCGCGGACCGCGAGATCCCGACCGGACGGCTGAGCCGGCGCGACGGCGTCGCGCTGGCGATCGTCGGCTTCGCCCTGCTGATCACTGCCGGCTGGGCCCTCAACCCGCTCACCGCGGCGCTCCTGCCGGTCGCGGCGGCGTTCCTGATCCTCTACCCGTGGACGAAGCGCGTGACTTGGCTCTGCCACGCCTGGCTGGGCGTCACGATCGGAGCCGCCGCGGCCGGCGGGGCGATCGCCGTCACCGGCCGGTTCGACCTCGAGGCGGTGCTGCTCTGGATCGCGGTCGGCGCCTGGATCGCGGGGTTCGACGTGATCTACGCGCTGTTGGACCTCGAGTTCGACCGTGAGCACGGCGTGCACAGCGTGCCCGCCCGCTTCGGCGTCCGCCGTGCGGTCACGATCTCGGCGTTGGCGCACGGCGTCGCCGCTGCCGCGCTGCTGGCGCTCGGGGCGGTCTCGCCGTTGGGCTGGCCGTACCTCGCGGTGGTGCTCCTCGGCGTCGTCCCGCTGCTGACCGCGCAGCAGCTGCTGGTCCGTCGGCGGGGCGCCGCCGCCGCGCTCCGCGCGTTCAACGCGAACCTCTGGGTGTCGGCCCTCGTCCTGATCGGCGTAGCGTTGGATCTGGTACGGATCTAGCGGCCGTCGCTGGTAGCCTGGGGTCGTGGACGAACTCGCGGTCTTCCCGCTCGGCATCGTCGTGTTCCCCGGCATGACGGTCCCGCTCCACGTGTTCGAGGAGCGCTACAAGCGACTCGTCAAGCACGCGGCGTCTCTCGAGCCCCCTCGCTTCGTGATCGCTCCGCCCCCCAGCGAAGGGCTGGAGGACGAGGGCGCGGCCCGCCCCGGCGAGGTGGGAACGATCGTGGACGTGCTGGACACCACGGAGAACCTGGACGGATCGATTCGCCTGCTGGCCCACGGTCGGGAGCGTTGCCGAGCCCGCTACGTGCGCGAGGAGCGCGTGCAGGAGCCCAGTGGAGGAGAGCGTCCCCTCTGGTTCGCCGAGGTCGAGCCGTGGCCGGTCGAGCGGGGCGATCCGAACGAGGAGCGCGTCGCCGCGTGGGACGCGCTCGAGGCGTTCGATCAGTACGGCTCGGTGTTCTTCGCGCCGCAGGCGCGCGACCAGGCGTCGAACGCCATGCCGGACGATCCGCTGTACCAGGCGTCGTTCATCTGCGCGAACCTGAGGCTCCCCACCGACCGCGCGCAGCGATTGCTCGAGGCGCCCACGCTGGTCGATCGCTTCAGGGCGGCCCGGGCCGCGATCGACGCCCGCATCGCCGCGCACGACGTCACCGGACCCGAAGACCCGTTCGACCTCGGCGAGCCCAGCGGCCGCGCGTGACGCCGCTGGAGCCCATCTTCTCCTGGGACAGACTGCCGCGCGTCGCCGGCGATCTGGCGCCGACGGGCGGGACGATCCGGGGGTCTCCCGAGGAGTTCCGGGTCACCGAGATCCCCTCGTACCTGCCCGAGGGCCGCGGTTCGCACCTCTACCTCCGCGTCCGAAAGCGCGGGCTGACGACGCGTGACCTGGTCGTCGCGCTCCGCGACGCCGGGATCCCCGACGCGCGGATCGGCGTCGCCGGACTGAAGGACAAGCACGCGGTCACGGAGCAGTGGCTTTCGCTTCCGTGGGGAATGCGCGAGGCGGCCTCGGCGCTCGCCGAGCTGCCGGGCGCCGAGGTGCTCGAGCGCTCGAGACACCGCAACAAGCTGGGCGTCGGCCATCTGCGCGGCAACCGCTTCGAGATCGTGCTGCGCGACGTCGAGCCTGGCGCGGAGGTGCGGGCGCGTGCGGTCACCGACCGGCTGGCGGAGGTGGGGGTGCCGAACTACTTCGGCCCGCAGCGCTTCGGCCGCTTCGGGCGCAACGCCGTCGACGGCCTGCGCCTGCTGGCAGGCGAGAAGGTTCCCGGCGACCGCAGGCTTCAGCGCTTCTTCCTCTCCGCGGTCCAAAGCTGGATCTTCAACGAGCTCCTCGCCGCGCGCGTCCGTGACGGCCTCTACCGGACGGTCCTGCCCGGCGACTGGGCGCGGCGGCACGACAGCGGCGGCACCTTCCGGGTCGAGGACGCGGCGGCCGACGCGCCGCGCGCCGCACGTCTCGAGATCAGCGCGCTGCTGCCGCTGCACGGCCGCAAGGTGCGGATCTCGGCGGGCGAGCCGGGACGCCGCGAGCAGGCCGTCCTGGACGAGCTGGGCATCGCATGGACCGATCTGACCGGACGCCGGGGCGACCGACGGCCGTCCCGGGTGATCGCCGAGGACGTCACGATCGAGGCGACGGACGACCGGCAGCTGCGGGTCGGGTTCACGCTGCCCAAGGGCGCCTACGCGACCTCGTTCCTCCGCGAGCTCACCGGCCAGCCCGTGGACGCGCCGGCCGCCAGCCCGGGCGGCGACGACCGTCGGAACGACGGCGACAGCGATGCGGGCGGCGACGAGGACGGGGACGAGGACGCCGCCTAGGCACCGACGCCTAGGTACCGACGTCTAGGTACCGACGCCTGCCCCGACGACGCTCGGCCGCTCGGCGCTCCGCAGGCCGGCCGGCTGCGCCAGCGGCGCAAGCGGGATCAGCGCGGGGTGTCGGCGCGGGTCAGCGGCGGGCGATCCGGCGCCACGCCAGCTCCGCGAGCAGCAACGCGCCCGCGATCACGGCTGCCCACGGCGCCAGCGAGCGGGGCGTGGGCGCGGGGCCGGGGTCCCACGCTGCGAAGCCGTCCAGCACCGTGCCGCCGCTGGCCTCGGCCAGCGCGCGGAGCGCCGCGTGACCGTCCCCCGCCCGGAACTCGGGATCCTGCGCCACGAAGCGGGCCCGTGCCACCACCTCGCGGCCCTCGGCGACCACGACCGGCTCGCCCGCCGCCGAAAGCGGGAGCGGGGCAGCGTAGCGGCCCGGGCCCACGGCCCGGAGCGGAAGCTCCTGGCCCCCCGTCCGCGCGACGAGGGACAAGCCGTCCAGGAACCGCCCGTTCTCGACCGCGTCGACGACCAGCGTGCCGCCGTCCGTCCCGGCGCCGGCGTCGATCGTGGCCGCGAACCGATCGGGGCGCGCCGCCAGCCAGCGCACCACGTCGCCCAGGAGGCCGGGGAGCGGCTCCCACGAGCCCAGATCGCCGGCCCAGGCGGAGAGGTCGGTCGTGAACGCGGCGGTCCGGCCCAGGCCCTGCCGTCGGACGGAGAGGAGCGTCTCCTCGTCGCCGTAGCTCCACAACGCCTCGGCGTCGGGCTTCAGCGTCGTCGCGACGTACGCGTCGGGTCCCGGCGGCGCCGACCGGCCCGCCAGCAACGGGTGCGGCCGAACGGCCGGAGGGCCGGGCTCCTCGCGCACCAGCGAGCGCGTGGCCGTGAGCGCCTCGCCGGCGAAGATGCGGGGCAGCGTGGCGACGTCCAGCGCCTCGTAGTAGCGGCCCCCGCCCGCCCTGGCCAGCGACCGGAGCCGGTCGAAGTCGGCCTGGGCGCCCACGGCGATCGTGCTGATGGTGATCCCGTCGTCCTGCGCGGAGGCGGCTTCGGCGTCCAGGTCCAGCGGCGGACCGCCGAACGGGCCCTCACCGTCGTACAGCCGGCCGTCCGTGAGGACGATCACGTGCTTGATCGCGGCGTCGCTGGCGCGCAGGGCACGGGTCGCGTCGCGCAGGGCGGGGCCGAGCACCGTGCCGCCACGCGTCGTCAAGGTCCGCACGGCCGCCAGCATCTCGAGCTTGCCGCGGGCGGTGGCCGGCCGCAGCTCGAACACCCACTCGCGCTCGTCGCTGAACGCGATCAGGCCCAGCAGATCGCGCTCGAACGCCAGCTCGACGACCTCCGCCGCCCCCTGCCGCGCCAGCGCGATCTTGCTGGGCGAGCCGCCCGCCATCGACTGCGAGCGATCGACCACCATCACCATCGCGACCAGCGGGACGCGGACGTCGGTGCGCAGGTCGCCGTCGACCGGCAGCGTCGCCTCGATCGGCGTCCGGTACCAGCCCCCCAGCCCGAAGCTCTCGGGGCCACCGGTCATCATCAGTCCCCCGCCGTCGTCGACCCAGCTCGCGAGCGCGTCGAGCTGCGAGCTGGTGAACGACGTCGCGGGCGCGCGGATCACGACGGCGCCGGCGTCGATCGGCAGCCGTAGCTCCCCGGGCGCGAGCTCGACGACGTCGAGTCCCTGCGCACGGAGCGTCTCGGCCAGCGCGGGATCGCCAACGACCCGTACCGGATCCCGCGTCGCGAGATCCACGCTGGCGGCCAAGGCATCGTCGGCGCTGGGCTGCGCCCACGGCACCTCGAGCGTCGCCTCGACCCGGGCCGGACCGTCCACCGGCACCTGGATGCGGAACGTCTCGGACGTGCCGTCCGGACCGACCGTCGTCGCGCGGCGAGCGACCACCTGGCCTCCGACGCGCAGCGTGATCACGCCCTCGCCAGGCCGATCGGATCGGACCCGCACGTCCGCGCGCACCGTCGCGCCAGGCTCCGCGTCGACCGGCAGGTCCAGGCCCTCCACGCGGGCGTCGTCGCGGCGCGTCACGGGCAGGACGTCCACCGGCACGGCCGGACGCGCCGCGATCAGGCCGGAGCGCGTATCCAGGCCGTCGGACACGAGCAGCACCCGGCCGACGCCGCGCGCGGCGACGGTGGCCAGCGCCCGCGCGAGGTCGCTGCGACCGGGCTCCAGGACGGGGTCCACCTCCGCGTCCAGGGCGTCGACCTGCGCGGCCTCGCCGGCGGCGTACCAGAGCTCGACGTCGTCGGGCAGGCCCGTCTCCATGACGGCCCTGGCGGCGGCCAGCGCCGCGGGACGCGCGCTGTCGGAAACGTCGACGAGCAGCGCGGTGCTCTGGGCGGGGCGGGGTGCGACGGGCTGGGCCAGCGCGACGAGCAGCGCGGCCAGCGCGGCGACGCGGAGCACGAAGCCGCGTCCGCGCGGGAGCCAGGGGAGCGCCAGAAGCCCGAGCAGCCACCACGGATGCGCGAGCGCCAGCGGAAAGCCGTCCACGGCGACATGCTAGCAGCAGACGCCGACGGTCCAGGTCCCGCGCCGCTTGCTATGATGCCGGCGATGGACGCGTCTCGCTCTTCGGCGGCTGGGAAAGCCACGGTGGTGCTCGCGACCGACGGCGAAGCGCGTGGCGTCGGTCTTCGTCGCGTGACGGACGATCTGGGGTACGCCAGCGAGGTCTTCACCGACGTCGAGGCGCTTCTCTACCACACCCGCGGGAGCGTCCCGGAGGCGCTCGTGATCGAACAGGCGCTGATCGACCGCGTGCCTCAGCTGGACGTGCTGGTGCTGCTGCGGCGGCGCACCGCGCTCGCGGAGGTTCCCTTCCTCGTGCTCGGAGCGGACGACGCGGAGCGCCACGAGAGCGCCATCGCGTCCGGCGCCGACGTGTACCTGTCGCTGCCCACCCGGCCCGCGGTGCTCCGCGCGCACCTGACGCGACTCATGGACCGCCGACAACGCGACCGCCAGCTTCGTGCCGCGCTCGAGCGCGCGCGCAGCTTCGAGCAGGCGTACAAGGACGCCGAGCGTGTCAAGGACGACCTGACGCACATGCTCGTGCACGACCTGAAGAGCCCGGTCGCGAGCGTGATGGGCCTTCTCGACCACAGCATCGAGATGCTGGCCGCGGACAGCGGCGACGCGTCGATCTCCGAGCTCCTGGCGTTGGCGCGCAACGAGTCTCAGCACCTCCTCAACCTGGCAGCGAACATTCTGGACGTGCGCCGGATGAAGGAGGGGCACATGCCGTTCGCGCCCGAGTCGCTGCCCAGCCTGACGGACCTCGCGAAGGAAGCGCTGGGCGACGTGGCGGGCGGCCCGCGCGAGAGGAACTTCGGCTTCCTGGTGCGTCCCGAGGCCGAGATGCTGGACGCCGATCCGAAGCTGCTGCGTCGCGTCATCGCCAACCTGCTCGCGAACGCGATCAAGCACACCCGGCGCGGAGGCTACATCGACTTCCGTGCGTGGAAGCAGGACGACGGCTACGTGCTCTCGGTACGCGACGACGGCGAGGGGATCCCGGAAGCCGATCAGAAGAGGATCTTCAACGCCTTCGAGCAGTCCCGCCACACGATCCACGACCGGTTCGACACCGGCATGGGCCTGACGTTCTGCAAGCTCGCCGTCGAGAAGCACGGCGGCGCGATCTGGGTCGAGTCGAAGGTAGGGAAGGGCAGCACGTTCTTCTTCACCGTGCCGGCCCAGGTGCCCGAGCCCACCCTGGACCCTCCGGTCGACGTCGTCTGATCGTGCTCGGAAGCGTGCCTCGGGGCGCGTCGTGACGTCGCCTAGCGACCCTCCTGCGGCGCCGGGCTGGTCGTTCGAGGCGCGGCTGTGGGCAGCGGGCCACACGCCGGTGGCGGGGATCGACGAAGCCGGTCGGGGAGCCTTGGCCGGCCCCATCGTGGCGGCGGCCGTGATCCTGCCACCCGGCGAGCATCCGTTCCGCGACTCGAAGACCGTGGCGCCCGCCGTGCGGGAGCGGCTCGCCGCAGAGGTCCGCGCGTGCGCCGTCGCGTGGGCCGTCGGGCGCGCCGAATCGGACGAGATCGACGCTCTGGGGGTTCCGGGCGCGACGGTTCTGGCGGCCCGGCGTGCGCTGGCGGCGTTGTCGACGCGTCCGGGCGGACTGGTGACGGACTGGCTGGACGTCCCGGGCCCATGGGCGGTGCTGGCGCCGGCCCGCGCCGACGCCCGCAGCGTGCAGGCGGCCGCGGCGAGCCTGCTGGCGAAGACCGAGCGCGACCGCTGGATGGTCGGGACCGCGGACGTCCGCTGGCCGGGCTACGGCTTCGCGCGCCACAAGGGGTACGGGGCCCCCGCGCACCTGCGCGCGCTCTACGATCTGGGCCCGTGCGCCACGCACCGCCGCCGCTTCGGTCCCGTCGCGCAGTCGTCGCTGTTCCGGCCTTGAGGGTCACGCCGTCGTGCCTGCGCTTGGGGCCTGCCGGCGACCACGGTATCGTCTGACGCGAGTCGACGTTCGCGAGCGACGCGGCCCCGCCGCGCGAGGAGGCATACCGTGGCCGAGTGCATCGGCGTCAAGTACGACAACGGCCCCAAGATCCACTGGGTCACCGCGGCCGAGACCGTTCCCGAGGTCGGCCAGCGCTGCGTGATCCGTAGCCGGCGCGGGCTCGAGATCGGCCGGGTCCGATCGGGTCCCAGGTCGCAGGAGCGCAGCTCGGGCGAGCTCCTGCGGATCGCCGACGAGCAGGATCTCGCCACCCACCAACACCTGGCCCAGCGGGCCGAGGACCTCACCTGGCTGCTGCGCGCCCGCGCGCGCCAGAGCGGATCGGACGTGAAGATCGTCTCGCTCGAGTTCACGCTCGACGAGAGCGTGCTGATCGTGCACTACGCTTCGGAGAAGCGTCCGGCGCTGCGCGTGCTGGCGCAGGAGCTCGTGAAGCACACGCCCGCTCGCGTCGAGTTCGTGAACGTGGGACCCCGCGACGAGGCGCGCATCCTGGGCACGCTGGGGGCGTGCGGAAGCGGCTCGTGCTCCTCGACCTGGCTGCAAGGCTTCAGCTCGGTGTCGATCCGCATGGCGCGCGACCAGCAGCTCCCCCTGAACCCCGAGAAGATCAGCGGCCCTTGCGGGCGACTGATGTGCTGCCTGCAGTACGAGCACGACATGTACAAGCAGCTGCTCAAGCGGCTGCCCAAGCGCGGCGGCAAGGCGTGCCACACCGAGTCGGGCGCGTGCGGACGGGTCGTGAAGCTCGATCCTCTGCGCGGAACGGCGGACCTGAAGACGGACGACGGCTACCTGGAGAGCGTTCCCGCCGACGAGCTCGAGCGTCCCACGAACCGGTGAGCGGGCCGCCCCCGAGGCGGCCCCGGCGCTGTGCGTCGGCGCAGTCGGAAGGCTTCAGCCCGCCGCGCGTACCCGCAGCGTGAGGGCGTGCGCCACGACGGTGCCGGACACGTACGCGCGCCGCGCATCGTCGGCCTCCCGGACCGCTTCGAGCGCGGCGGGGTAGCGATCCGGCGCGTCGCGGCGGACGTGCTCCAGCAGCACGTCCGCCGGCGAGCGCTCCTGGTGCGCCGCCCACGCCGCCAGCCACGCCTCGCCCGCGGCCAGCGCCTCGTCCAGCGGCCCCTCGAGCGCGGCGACCCAGGCGGCGGCGGCCTCCCGTAGCGCACGCTCCGCGTCGGGATCGTCGCGGGCGGCGCGCAGCCGACCCAGCTGCCCGGTCCGCAGGGCGGGATGCGGCGCGAGATCGTCGTACCCGTCGGTCGGTGCGGCACCGAAGCGCACCACCAGGCAGCGCGACGCAAGGGTGGGCAGGAGCGCGTCCGCGCTGGGCGCCACCAGCACGATCGTCGCCCAGCCGGGCGGCTCCTCGAGCATCTTCAGGAAGGCGTTTCCGGCCGCCTCGTTGAGCGTGTGCGCGGCGTCGATCACGCCGACGCGCCGGCGGAAGCGGGGTCGCTGCTCGAGCCAGCGCGACAGCGGCTCGGGATCGGCCTGGGGCCACGATCGCGGCACCATCTGGTCGATCGTCAAGGTGGGCCTGAGCGATGCCCTGCCGCTCCGCGTGGTGGCCTTCGGGGCCTTGACCATCAGGTCGGGATGGGCTCCGTGGCGGGCGGCGAGGCAGCTCTCGCACGCCCCGCACGGATCGTCGCCTGGACGTTCGCAGTTCAGCCAACGCGCCCACCAGAGCGCGACGGTCCGGCGTCCTACCGCCTCGGGGCCGACGAACGCCAGCGAATGCGCCGAAACCGTGCGGAGCAGATCACGCGCCTCCTCGTGGCCGACGACCTCGCTCACCGGCCGACCGCCAGACGCGCGGCCAGCGCCTCGGGGTAGCGCGCCTCCCGCACGGCCCTCTGGACCTTGACGATGTCGAACGCGACCCGGATCACGTCGAACCGGCGGCGCTCCGCGTCGTAGAGGCCGTAGGAGGCCAGGGGCACGCTGTCGCGCGGCTGGCCGACCGAACCGGGGTTCAGGAAGCCGGTGGCCCGAGGCGGCATGCGGTACGTGCCCTCCTCGTCGCGGAACGTCACCTGACGCCACAGCTTGTGGCCGTCTGGCGCGGTCGCGGCGGCCAGCACGCGAGGAACGTGCGTATGGCCGACCAGGCACACGGGCCGGCTCAGGTAGGGGAGGTTCTCCTCGGCCTCGGCCAGTCCGTGCAGGTACTGCCACGGCCGGACCAGCCCGCCGTGGACCGCCTCGAACCCGTCCTCGACGTGATGCGCCTCGAGCGACCGGAGCCAATCGAGCGCGGACGTGGACACCCCCTTCGCCTGCCGCTCGAGGACCGGACCGACGATCGCGCCGCCGCCCATGCCGCCGGGCCCGGACGTCCCGTCGACGACGGAGAGGAGCTGGGCGTCGTGATTGCCGAGCAGCCTGGCGACGGGGTTCAGCTCGCGCAGCGTCGTCACGACCTCTTCCGGAGCGGGGTAGTACCCCACCGCATCGCCCAAGAACACGGTGGCGTCGAAGCCCCGCTTCCGGGCGTCGCGAAGCACCGCGTCGAGGGCGACGGCGTTGCCGTGGACGTCGCTGAGGACCAGGTAGCGCACGCCGAACGATATCACCGCGCTGGTCGGCGTCCTGGCCGTGCGCCGGGCCGGGCTATACTGCCGCGATGCCCGCGCGCTCGCTCGCTTTCGTGATTCGATCGGCGCTGATCCTCGCCGTACTGTCCGGCTGGGCCGCTGCGCAGATCACCGTCCCTCGGCTGGGAACGCGTGGCGACGTGCCCGTGGCCCTCGTCGACGCGGTCACGGCCGGGATTCGTGCGGGGCTTCTGGAGGCGGGACTCGAGGTACGCCTGGGCGAGCTGATCACGGCCGGCATCGCCGGCAGCCTGGAGCCCGAGTTCACCCGCCTGATCGGCGAGATCGACGGAAGCGCGTACGCGGTGTCCGGCGAGGTGGCCGAGGCCGCCCCGGACGCGGCGGCGCCGTGGCTCGTGAACCTGATCGCCGTCGACGTGGCGTCCGGTCGCGCGACCGACCTCCTCAGTCGTCCGTTGGTCGCCGACGGGGCGGCCGTCGGTCTGCGGCTGGCCCGTGAGATCGCGGCGTTCGCCCAGCCGCTGGCCCGGCTTCCCGCCGGCGACGCCGGCCTGTTCGTGTCCAGCGAGCCGCGCGGCGCCCGCGTGCTGGTCGACGGCATCGGCATCGGCGTCACGCCCGACGTCGGTCCGGTGATGCTCGCGCCAGGCCGCTACCTCGTCGAGCTCCGCTCCGACGGCTTCCTGCCCGAGACCCGAAGCGTCGAGGTGCGCAACGGCGAGACGCGCTTCGTGCACGTGGTGCTGACCGCCATCACCGGCGGCAGCGTGCGCGTCCAATCGGTTCCCGAGGCGCGCGTGTCGCTGGACGACGAGCCGCTGGGCAGGACGCCGGTCACCTTGCCGGCGCTTCCGGGCCGGCACGTGCTGCTGCTCGAACGCGACGGGTTCGCGCCCGAGCGGATCGAGGTGCCGGTCCGCACCTACCGGGTCACCCGCGTCAACGCCCAGCTCGCGCCGCTACGCGAGCCGATGGTGTTCTGGGAAGAGGAGCGTGGCACCGTCGTCCGTATCGACGGCCGGCTCCAGCTCGGCGGATGGGCCGAGACGATCGAGCCGGGGCTTCGTCGCATCGAGCTGATCCGGCCCACGGCACGGATCGAGGTGCTGCGAGCGGTCCCCGATCGCGGCGTGTTCGAGCTCGACCTCGAGACCGGCGACCTGCGGCAGCTCGACGCGTCGCCCCGAGCCCCCTGAACGATGGTTCGCCGCGATCACCTGTCGCGCCGCCATGCCGTCCCCCCGAGATCGCTTCGGTAAGCGATCCCTACGCTCCACGCCGCACCGGGCTGCCCGCCGGCCCGGACCCCGCCATGAACCTCGACGGTGCCGTCCCAAGCCGGCCGTCGCCAGTTGGCGTCCAGCGACCAGGGCGAGCGCTCCAGGCCGCCGGGCCTCGCGGTCGCGCTCCACGCCAGGCGGTCGTCCCCCAGCGCCAACACGCCCTCGCTCGAGATCCCGGGGACGACCCGCACGCCGTCCGCCGTCGGTCGCACGTCCAGCCAGACGTTCGCCGCGATCTCCGGGGCGCGCCGGGGGGCCAGCACGACGCCGGCGCCGAGGGCCGCCCGCCCGCCGGCTCGGCCGGCGAGCCTGCCCTGCGCCATCACGGTCAGATCGAGGTCGGGTCCCGCCGCCCGCCGGCCTCGGAGGGTCGCGTCCAGATCGAGGGCGCTCTCCCCGCCGTTCGCCCGGTCGCCACCGTCGCCGGCGCCGCGCCAGCCGGTCGCGCCGGCGGCCAGCAGCCAGGTCCGGTCCAGGCGGCCCTCGCCCGAGACGCGAAGCGAGGCGCCGCGGTGGAACGGCGCCCGACCGGTCGCGGCGGTCTCGACGAACCGCTCCGGCGGCGCGCCCCAAGCGGCCGCCCGGAGCGCCGCGGCGACGGGACCCAGCACGCCGCGCGCTGCGACCGCGAACCGTCCGGCAGGATCGCTGCCGAAGCGCGCGCTCGCGTCCGCCTCGAACACCAGCGTGCCCAGCGGACCGAACGCCTCGGCGCGGCGCACGCGCAGCTCCGCACCCGGATCGGACGACACGACGAGGACGGCGTCCACCTCGTCCGCCCCTCGCGGCACGGAGCTCACGCCGACCCGCAGCTCGGGCGAGGTGCCGCCGCTCGCCGAGAGTCGGAGCGCCTGCGCGGACGCGTACGGGAGCACGGCCGGAAGGAGGGTCAGGACGACGGCGAGCAACGCGACGCGGACCGTGACGATGCCGGGCATGCCGCAGGGTGACACGCCTGCTACGGTGTACCGGGACGCCGGTGGTACACTCTTCGCCGTTCTCGCTTCGCGCGTTCGGAATTGGAGAGCTTCATGAACATTCTCGGTCGCCTGACCGTTCTGCCCGACCTGCCCGAATCGATCGCCCATCTCGACGAGCTGGCCCGCAACCTGTACTGGACGTGGTCGCCGGAGGTCCGTGCCCTGTTCCGCCGGCTGGCTCCCGACCTGTGGGAGGCGTCGGGCCACAATCCGGTCATGGTCCTGCGCGACGTGCCGCAGGCGCGCCTCGACCAGGTGGCCGGCGACGACGCCTTCCGCGAGGAGGTGGCGCTGGCCTACGCCGCGTTCCGCACGTACATGGAACAGCCCCGCGCGGCGCTGGACGGTGCCGACGACGACCACGTCTACGCGTACTTCTGCGCCGAGTACGGCTGGAGCGAGGCGGTCGCGCTGTACTCGGGCGGTCTCGGCGTTCTGGCTGGGGATCACACGAAGGCCGCCAGCGATCTGGGCGTGCCGCTCGTCGGCGTCGGCCTCTGGTACCCCGAGGGGTACTTTCATCAGCGCATCGCCGCCGACGGCTCCCAGGAGGCGGTGTACGTGCGGAGGGAGCCGGACGAGATGCCGCTCCACGCCGTTCTGGACGAGGAGGGCGAGCCGGTCCTGGTGCGCGTGCAGGTGTTCGGTCGCGACGTCGCGGTGCGCGCCTGGCGGACCGACGTCGGCCGGGTGCCGGTGTACCTGCTCGACGTCGACGTCGAGGGGAACAGCCCGGACGACCGGCAGCTGCTCAGGCGCCTGTACGGCGGCGACCAGCGCACCCGCATCGCCCAGGAGATCGTCCTGGGCGTGGGCGGCGTCCGCATGCTGCGCGCGCTGGGCGTGGCACCGACCTCGTGGCACATGAACGAGGGCCACAGCGCGTTCATGGCCCTCGAGCGCAGTCGCGAGCTGGTCGAGAAGGGGATGACCTTCGACGCCGCGCGCGAGGCCGTGTCGGCCAGCACCGCGTTCACCGTCCACACCCCGGTCGCCGCAGGCAACGACGCGTTCCCGTTCGACCTGGTGAACGAGGCGTTCTCGGGCTGGTGGGGCGCGCTGGGAATCCGGCAGCACGAGTTCTACGACGTGGGTCGCGGCGACCACGGCTGGGGACCGGTGTTCAGCATGCCGGCGCTGGCGTTGCGCTTCTCCTCGGTCCGCAACGGCGTCGCCGAGCTGCACGGCGACACGAGCCGCCGGATCTGGAACGACCTCTGGTCCGACGTCCCGACGGAGGAGGTGCCGATCGACCACATCACGAACGGCGTGCACGCCGCGTCGTGGATGGCGCCCGAGATCGCATCGCTGCTCGACGACGTGCTGGCCGAGGGGTGGCGCAAGCGACTGGACGATCCGGAGGTGTTCGCCGCGGCGGAGGCGCTCGATCCGGTGGAGCTGTGGCGGGTCCGACGCTCGCTCAAGGCCCGCTCGGTGCGGTTTCTCCGTCGTCGCGTCCAGGCGCAGCTGACGCGCCAGGAGGCCAGCCCGACCGCGAAGCACGACCGCGAGACGCTCTTCGACCCCGACCACCTCACCATCGGCTTCGCGCGGCGCTTCGCGACGTACAAGCGCGCGACGCTGATCTTCCGCGACTTGAGCAGGCTGGAGCGGATCGTGAACGATCCGGACCGTCCGGTCCAGCTGGTGTTCGCCGGCAAGGCCCACCCCGCCGATCAGGAGGGACAGGCGCTGATCGAGCGGATCGACGAGCTGAGCCGCGATCCGCGCTTCGCCGGCAGGATCCTGTTCGCCGAGGACTACGACATGGCGCTCGGACGCGCGCTCACGCGCGGCGTCGACGTGTGGCTGAACAACCCGCGCCGTCCGCTGGAGGCGTCGGGCACCTCGGGACAGAAGGCCGCGATGAACGGCGTGCTGAACCTGTCGATCCTCGACGGCTGGTGGCCCGAGGGCTACGACGGGACGAACGGTTGGGCGATCGGGAACGGCGGCGCGTACGCCGACCCGGAGCGGGCCGACGAAGCGGACGCCGATGCGCTGTACGACCTTCTCGAGCGCGACGTCGTCCCGCTCTACTACCACCGCGACGAGGCGGACGTCCCGACCGAGTGGATGAAGCGTTCGGCGCACGCCATCGCGACGGTGACGCCCGAGTTCAACGCCCAGCGGATGGTGCGCGACTACGTTCGCAAGGCGTACGCGCCGGCCTCGCTGCGTGGCGCGCGGATGATGAAGAACGGACATCAGCCTGCGGCGCGCCTCGCGGCGTGGCGGAAGCACGTCCGCGAGGGGTGGAGCGAGGTGTTCTTCTCCGCCCAGCCGGCCGACGGCGGGATCCGCCGGATCGGCGAGACGATCGAGCTGGACGCGGTCTTGAACCCACGCAGCCTCGCCGACATCGACCTGCGCGTCGAGGTCGTGTACAGCCCGGAAGACGAAGCGCTCCGGCACGACCTGCACGTCGTGCCGATGGAGGAGGTCGAGCGCTACGACGACGGCGGCATTCGCTACCGGGCACGGTTCGTGCCCGAGATCAGCGGTCGACTGGCGTACGGCGTCCGCGCCTACCCGCTGCACGAGCACCTCGCGAACCCGTTCGACGCGCATGCGATCCGATGGGCCGCCTCCAGCGAGCGCCCCTGAGCGTCGCCGGTCGGCGGTCGCCCGGAGACGCCCGCGTCCGTTTCCCACGTCCGGCGCGCCGGGTCGCTCGCGCGGGGTCGCTAGCTTCAGGTCGCTAGCTTCAGGTCGCCAGCTTCAGGTCGGTGTAGACCCTGAGCTCGTCCCAAGCCGTGATCGAGGCGGCCGGGACCTGCTCCGGGTCGCCTCCGGCCAACGTCGCGAGGAGCGCGTCGCGCTTCGCTTCGCCCGACACGACGAACCACACCTGCCGCGACGAGGACAACGCTTCGAGCGTCAGCGTCAGGCGGGCGTTCGGCTGCCCTTCGGGCCGCACCGCGGTCGCGGCGCCGGCTGCCCGGGTCGCGCCGCTGCCCGGGAACAGGCTCGCGGTATGGGCGTCCGCTCCGAGTCCCAGCAACGTCACGTCGAACCAAGGCCCCGAGCGCGGATCGCCGAAGGCTCGATGCAGAGCCAGCGCGTAGGCGTCGGCCTCGTCCGCGGGGTCGGCGTCCTCGACCCACGGCCACGCCACGATCTGGTCCTCCGGAACGGGAACGTGATCGAGCAGGGCGTCGCGGGCCGCACGCTCGTTTCGGTCCGCGTGGTCCGGCGCCACGTCACGCTCGTCCCCCCAGGCGATCCACACGTGGCTCCAGGGAAGATCGTGGCGACGGGCCAGCGCCCGGTAGGCCGGCAGGGGCGTGCCGCCGCCCGCCAGACAGAGCACGGCCCGCCCGCGCCGACGGACCGCCGTCACGATCGCGCCTGCTAGGTCGGTAGCGAGGGCGGATGCGACGTCGGGCACGGTACGAAGCTGGGTACGGTCCATGCCCGGAGCGTACCCGGAGCCGCTCGGCGACCGTGGTAGCGTCCCGCATGAGCTCCGAACCCACCTTGCGGGACCGTGCCTACGGCCTGATGACCGAGTGGACCCCTTCCGAGGCGCTACGCCGGCACATGCTCGCCGTCGAGGCGGCCGTCGTCGCGTACGCCCGTGCCGAGGGGGCCGACGAGGACCTCTGGGCCGCGACCGCGCTGCTGCACGACTTCGACTACGAGCGCCATCCCGATCCCGCCGAGAACGGTCACCCGTACGTCGGGGTACGGCACCTGAGGGAGGCCGGCTGGCCGGACGAGCTGTGCGAGGCCATCCTCGGACACGCCGACTACACCGGTGTCGAGCGGACGTCGCGCCTCGCGCAGGTGCTCTACGCCTGCGACGAGATCACCGGTCTGATCACCGCCTCGGTGCTGGTGCGTCCGGACAAGGACATCGCCAACCAGACGGTCAAGAGCCTGAAGAAGAAGTTCAAGGACAAGGCGTTCGCGCGCGGCGTGCACCGGGACGAGGTGCGCCGCGGCGCGGAGGAGCTCGGCGTCGACCTGTGGGAGCACGTCGCGTTCGTCCTGAGCGCCATGCAGGAGCGCTCGGCCTCGCTGGGACTGGACGGCAGCGAGGCGTAGCCTACGGCGCGGTCGCGGCCGGGTCCTCGGGAACGGCTTCGAACGCCGTGGGCGGCGTCAGGCGCCGCCAGTTCCATTCGCCGTCCCGCCGCGGCGGCCAGATCACGGCCGTGGCGCGGCCGGCGATGGTGATCTCGTCGATCGGACCGAAGTAGCGCGAGTCCTCGCTTCCTCCCGCCGACGCCTGGCGGTTGTCGCCCATCACCCAGTAGGTGTCTTCGGGAAGCACGATCTCGTGCAGGAACGGCTCGCCCTGCGGCGCATCCGCCGGGATGGGCCGCAGGGCGTCGACGACCTCGCCGTAGTACAGCTGCAGGCGCGGATCGGACAGCGGCACGGCCGGCGGATAGCGATCGTCGATCGGGAGCTGCGGCACCGCGGTGCCGCCCAGCGTCGTGGCGAACCGCACGTTCACGCCCGCCAGCTCGCCGTCCCGCACCGTCACGACCGGAAAGTCGATCCGGTCGGGCGTGATCTCGCCGCTGGCCGAGATGAAGCCCTGGTCGACCTCCACGCCGTTCACGATCACCCGGCCGTCGTCGATGCGGACCGAGTCGCCGCCCCGCGCGACGACGCGCTTGATGAAGAACGGCCGGCGCTCGCGCTCCTGCGCGGTGGGCGCGTTGGGCGGCTCGCGCACGACGACGACCTCGCCGCGCCGGTACGGCCCCAGCACGCCGGCCCGGCGAAGCCAGGTGTCGTACTTCGGGATGAACACGCGGTCACCGGTCGCGAGCGAGAGCAGCACGTTGCTGCTCCCCACGCCGCCGTTCAGGTTCGGACGCATCGAGCTGCCGACGACGCCGACCGTGTTGAACACGAACGTGACGACGAGGAAGGCGATGGCCAGCGCCTCGGCGTAGCCGCGCACCTCGGTCCAGAAGCGTTGCGAGAAGGACGGCTTGGCTGCGCGTCCGGGCGAGGTCTTGTCGGAGCGTGCGTTCGACGCGCGGCGCGATTCGGGCATGCCGGAGAGTCTACCGCGGACCGGCGTCGGGGCCCCGCTTGCGCCGAGACGACGACGTACGCGCGGAACGGTGGCCAGCGGCCTGCTCGTCGGCCTGCTGGAGGCCCTGGTCGCCGGTCTGCTCCGAGGAGCGGTGCTTCGGCGGCAGCTTGTCGGGTCGCTCGCGGGCGAGGTTCTCGAACGTCCGCTCCGCCGTCTCGCGTCCGGTGGCGACGATCGACTCGAACTCGCGGAACGACTCGATGCGGTATTTGGGCATGTCCAGCGCGATCCGTACGTCCGCCGGGTGCAGCGTGTACTGCAGCTCGGTCAGGATGGCCTGCATCACGTCCGTCGACCGCAGCAGCATCTGCGCCATCGGGCTCCGGCGCTCCAGCCGCACGGTCGCGACCATCCGCTCCCACCAGCTTCCCTCGCCGTCGTCCAGGACGAACGTCGAGCGGCGGGGCGGGGTCGCGTCGGACGCGACGACGTACTCGCAGCCCAGCAGACCGGCCGCCGCGACGGGCAGGTTGTTCACGATGCCGCCGTCGGCGAGCGTCCGCCCCCCGATGACCACCGGCTCGAACGCGCCGGGAAAGCTGCTCGACGCCCGCACGGCGTCGGCGAGCGGACCGTCCAGGACGATGTGCTCCTCGCCCGTCTCGACGTCGGTCGTGGTGACCGCCAGCGGGATCTCGAGGTCGGCGAACGTCGCCGGCAGGTGCGCCGCCAGGAACGCCTGCAGCTTGTCGCCCTTGAGCAGGCCCGCTTGCAGACTGAGATCGAGCACGTCGCGCCAGCTGAGGGCGCGGGCGAGCTCGTAGATCTCGTCCGCCGAGCGTCCCGCGGCGTGGAGCGCGCCCAGGATCGCGCCCATCGAGGTGCCGGCCACCGCGTCGACGCGGACGCCGCGACGCTCCAGCACCTGCAGCACGCCGATGTGCGCGAACCCCCGCGCGCCCCCGCCCGACAGCACCAAGCCGACCCCCCGCCGCTTCCTCATGCGGCGACCGTAGCATCGTCGCGCGACCCCGTGGGGCCGCGCGACGATCGATCGTACAGAGACGTGAACGGATCGCTCACTCGGTCTCGGGGCCCTCCTCGGGTACGACCGAGAGCGTGACGTCGACGGTGATCTCCTCGCCGTCGCGAAGCACGGTGAGCGTGACGGTGTCCCCGGCGTCCTTGGCGAACACGGCACGCTGGAGGTCGCGTGCCGCCGTCACCGGCTCGCCGTCGATCGCGGTGATCACGTCTTCGGGGACGGGCAGCGTCCGCCCGCCGACGTCCAGCGACATGCCGCTGGGCCGCAGGCCGGCCTCGTCCGCCGCGCTGCCCGGCGCGACGTCGATGACGGCCACGCCGTTCTCGGGCAGCGACAGGCGGTCGCGGACCTGCCGCGGGTAGGCGCCGACGTCCTGCACGGTGACGCCCAGCCTGGGCCGGGTCTCGACGCTCACGAAGCCGCCTTCGCGCAGCTCGTCCAACGTCTGCGCCAGGATGGGGCTGGGGACGGCGAAGCCGATGCCCAGCGAGCCGCGCTGGCCGGTCGCGCCGACGTTCGGAATGATCGCGGTGTTCACGCCGATCAAGCGGCCGCCGGAGTCCAGCAGCGGGCCGCCCGAGTTGCCCGGGTTGATCGCCGCGTCGGTCTGCACCAGCGACACCGAGACCTCGCCGACCCCGGGGAGCGTCCGGCCGATGGCCGAGACGATGCCGGTGGTGACGGTGGACTCGAACCCGAACGGGTTCCCGATGGCGATCGTCTTCTGGCCGACGCGCGGGAGCTCCTCGCCCAAAGGAATGGGGTTCAGGTCGCTCGGCAGGTCTTCGGTGTCCTCGAGCGCCAGCAAGGCGAGGTCGTAGAGCGCGTTCGCGCCGACCACCCGAACGGGCACGGTGGAGCCGTCCTGGAAGCTGATCGTCATGTCGGCCTCGTCGAGCATCGTGACCGAGTCCTCCTCCAGTGCGGCCTGGATGACGTGGTAGTTCGTCACGATCGAGCCGTCGGCGTCGACCACGAAGCCGCTGCCCGATCCGCGCCTGGGTGGCTGGCGCTGCTCGAACTGGGGCAGGAACTGGCGGAACATCGGTGGGATCTGCTCCTCGGGAACGTCTTCGAGCGGATTCGTGACGCGTCCCTCGACCGTCACGTTCACCGCGACGACCGAAGCGCCGTAGCGCTCGAAGATCTCGACGGTGTTGCGCTCGTCTTCCAGGAGCGGCCCGTCGGCCACGGTCTCGGTGTCGTCCTGGGCGGCCACGCGCGTGAGCGGCGTCAGCGTCCACGCTGCGGCCAATAGGGCGGCCGCGAGAAGCGATGCGAGGATGATGCGCGTTCGGGGGGTTCGGGTCATGGGTCGTCCTCCTCGTCGAAACGGCGCTCGCGCACGAACGCCGCGGTGTCACGTACGTCGAGGATAGACGCCTCGTCTGAGATGTTCGTTGCCTGGAGATGAACATGTTCTGAGCGTCGGCCGCTCAGGCTCGCTCGTCCGCACCCGGCCGCGTTCTGCCCCTGACGTCGCCCCGCGACCCGTCCCTGGCCGGTTCGGCGTCGCGGCCGCCATCGTCGTCGCTCGAGGCGCGCTCGATCGCCACCACGACGCCGATCGCGAGCGCGACGAGCGCAGCGGCGGCCACCGCCTCCCACGCCCCGGGGGGGAGCTCGGCGACGCTGCGCGCGCCCTCCATCCGCTGCCACGGCCACACCTTGCGGAGCGAGCCGGCCAGGAACCCCGCGAGCAGCCCGAGCACCGCCGCCGGCCAGCGGGCCAGCATCGTCGCCAGCAAGCGCGAGAACCCGAGCAGCCCGACGACCATGCCCAGCCCCAGAGGGACCAGGACGGACGCGTCGAAGCGCGACACCGCGGCGAGGACCGGCTCGTACTTGCCGAGCAACACCAGGATGAACGCGCCCGACACGCCCGGCAGGAGGAGCGCGCTGACGGCGAGCGCACCGGACAGCGCCAGCATCGCCGGCGTGTCCGGCGTCGAGGCGGGCACCACCCCGACCAGCGTGAACGCGAACACGGCCCCGAGAACGGCGAACCCGGTGGCGACCCTCCGGCGGGACCGGATCCTGCGGACGACGACCCCGACCGACGCGGCGATGAGGCCGAAGAACACGGCGTACACCGAGATCGGATACGTGTCGAGGAGTCCGTGGAGCGCACGGGGGAGGGCCAGAATCGCGGCGGCGACGCCCGTTGCCACGGCGAGCAGGAACCCCCCGTCCACCCGCCGCCACGTCTCGCGCAGACGCCCGCGCAGCAGCGATCGCCAGGTGCCGGCTGCCGTGAGCGCGCCCAGCGCCGCGATCAGCCGCCGGTAGATGCCGAGCACCAGCGCCATCGTGCCTCCGGAGACGCCCGGCACGAGGTCCGCCGCTCCCATGGCGATCCCCCGCAACGCGACGGCCCAAAGGCGGTGACCACGATCCGGCTCGAGCACGGACCCGACGCTAGCACGCGCGGCGGCGGGCGCGGGCGCCCAGGCAGGTGCGACGACGACGACGCGACGCGGCCGGGTGCGGTAGGCTCGGACCTGCCGATATGGACGACGACCCGCGCCACGACCCCAGCCGCGACCCAGGCCGCGACCCCAGGCACGACCCGCTCACCGAGCCCGCCCGCGACGGCGCGGACGATCCGGTGGAGCACGGAGCGGAAGGCGGGACCGAAGCGGCGAGAACCGACGCGGAGAGCACCGACGCGGAGAGCACCGACGCGCTGGACGCTGCCGCCGAGGCGGCGATCGATCCGGCTCTCCTCGACGGCCTCGCCGGTCAGCTGGTGTGGCGCATCGGCCGAGCGGCCGAGGACGCGCCGGTCACGGTACGCGTGGGCCTCGCCAGCGCGGCGCCGGCGTTCGCCGAGCTGCCGCGTCTCCGCAACGCCACCGACGCCGAGCTGCGCGACGCCGTGGACGCCGGCGACGTCCGTGTCGAGTGGGTCGGGACGAAGGGACGTTGACCGTGCGGCTGGTGCGACATGTGGCGTTCGACGTGTTCTCGACCCTGGATCGCGCGTCCGCCGTGTCGTTCGTCCGCGACGTGCGCCGGAGCCTTTCCCACGCCGAGTTCCTCGAGCGGCTCGACAGCGACGCCGAAGGCATCGTCACCGCGCAGCTTCCCGTGAACGCGGCGTTGTTCGGTCAACAGAAGCTGCGCTTCAGGAGTCGGCTCGTCCCGACGCCGACCGGCGGCGTGCTCGAGGGCCTCGAGCTCGACGACGTGCCCGGCTGGGCGCGCGTGTCGGGCGACGCGGTCGTCTCCGCCGCGCCGGGCGGAAGCCGCCTGCGCTACCGCTTCGAGATCGAGATCCACCTCGCGCTGCCCGAAGCCGAGCGCTGGGGCGGCCGGGCACTGGTCAAGATGATCGAGGTGACGGCCGACCAGGTGCTGCGGCGCGTGGGCGAGCGGTTCCCCGACGCGGTCGAGTCCGCCGCCCGGGCGTACGAGGCGACCGTCGCCGCCTGAGGCGCCCCACCGCCCGCGCGCGCCGACGGCGCGCGCGTCACTTGCCCACGCAGAAGTTCGCGAACACGTGCTCCAGCGCGTCCTCCGCGATGTCGCCGCGGCCCGTCAGCGACGCCAGCGTGGCCAGCGCGTCCTGCAGGTCGAGCGCCATGAGGTCCTCGGGAGCGGCGGCGGCGCGCTCCAGCGCCGCCTCGGTGCGCGTCAACGCTTCGACGTGGCGCTCGTGGGTGATCCACAGCTCCGTTCCCGCCGCATCGCCCAGCAGGCGCGCGCCGATCGCGTCGCGAAGCTCCGGCAGGCCGTCCCC
>Ga0209943_1000416_pt1 | contig 29806 bp, 20 predicted proteins | sample SalPonR1_B_D2_MG_FD_185698 | JGI IMG/M metagenome (GOLD analysis project Ga0209943, IMG submission 185698) | Salt pond soil microbial communities from South San Francisco under conditions of wetland restoration - Salt Pond MetaG R1_B_D2_MG... ... | reverse complement strand
TCAGCCCTCAGTCGTCTGACGAGTTTTCCTGCCTCGAATCCTGGTTCCTGGCCACACTAACTCGAATCCCGCTCCAATCCACACCAACCCGACAGTCGAAAAAAGCAATCGACGGTCGGGGGATCGGCATCACTCCGCCAACCCTCTTCTTTTCAGCAGGTTTGACACATCCGGTTCCTGACCTCTGTAAGCTTCGTATAGCTCCATCGCATCCCGGCTCCCTCCTTTTGAAAGAATATGCTCCCGGTAGCGATCGCCATTTTCACGTGTGAGTCCACCCTGCTCTTTCATGTATGCGAACGCATCTGCTGCCAGAATTTCACTCCAAATGTAGGCATAGTAATTCGCTGAGTAACCGCCTGAAAAAACGTGTGAAAAATAGGGTGACTTATATCTCGGAGGAATTACCGGGTTATCGAGGTTGTGTTTTGCCAGTGATTCGTCTTCGTATGCGATTACATCATCCGGAATATTACCTGGACTCAGAAGGTGCCATTCCATATCAACCAGCGTTGCGCCAAGATACTCGTAGGTATCAAAACCCTGATTGTGCTCTCTGGCCTCAACTAGCTTGTCCAGCAGTTCTTGAGGAATACGTTCTCCAGTTTCGTAATGTATTGCATAATTTTCAAGAACTTCAGGCAGGATTGCCCAGTCTTCCTCGAACGTAGATGGAAACTCGACAAAATCGCGGGGCACCGATGTACCTGACAGCGACGGATAGGTCACATCAGAAAAAAGGCCGTGTACTGCATGGCCCATTTCATGAAACATGGTCGTGACGTTGTCAAATGTAATGAGTGCAGGATCGCCCTCTGCCGGCGGCGTAATGTTCAAGACATTCATAACCACGGGCTTGTTATTCAGCAGTTCCGATTGTGATACAAATGAGTTCATCCATGCACCCCCGCGCTTGGAATCACGAGAGAAGTAATCGCCATAAAAGAGACCTAATTCTGATCCATCTCTATCATATACGGTAAAAACCCGTACATCTGGATGATAAACAGGAATATCATCCCGCTCTTCAAATGTGATGCCATACAGTTGTTCCATAGCATAGAAAACACCGTTTTTCAGCACCGTATCGAGTTCGAAATATGCGCGCACCTCTGAATCATCAAATGCATATTTCTCAGCCCTCACTTTTTCTGCATAATATTCCCAGTCCCACGGCTGAAGTTCATCTTCGATTCCGTCTCGCTGCATCATCCCTTTGATTAAATCAGATTCCTGATTCACGTTTTCATTAACCGATGGAATCAAACCGGAAAGCATTTCAAGTACAGCCTCAGGATTTCCTGCTGTTTGCGGGTCAATTGCATATTCTGCATAAGTATCATAGCCAAGAAGCGAGGCTCGTTCAGCCCGGAGATCAGCGAGTTCTAAAACGATTGGACGCGTGTCTATACCGCCATCACGGCCAATTCCTCGATAAGCAGATGCTTCCCAAAGCCTTTTTCTTAGGTCTCGGTTATTCAGAGAAGCCAGTAACGGGTGCCGCGTTGTATTGCTAATGGTAAGAACATAGCTATCCTCATAACCACGGCTCTCTGCCGCTTCGCGTGCTGAAGCAATCCGATTAGCACTGAGCCCATCCAGCATTTCTTCATCGTCTACGACAACCACACGCTCCCGGGTCATTTCAAGCAGCTTTTCCTGAAACTCCGTCGTTAGAGAAGAAACGCGCTCGTTAATTTCCCGCATACGTGTCTGCTCGTCTGGAGTCAGCCTGGCACCAGCCCGGATAAAATCAAGATGAGTGTCCTCAAGAAGTTTCATTTGTTCAGGATTGAGATCCAGAGACTCTCTGTCCTGGTAAAGTTCATCCACCCTGGCAAACAGATCGCCGTTTAAAAGAATGTCATCACTGTGTGCTGCAAATACTGGAGCAAACTCACTCTGAATAGCCTGGATCTCATCGTTTGTATGAGCTGATGTGAGACTATAAAAAACAGATTGAGCTCTGTTTAAGAGCTGGCCAGACCGTTCCATTGCTACTACTGTATTCTCAAACGATGGTTCATCTGTATTAGATGCAATTGCATTAATTTCTTCCAGATGTTCTTCTATACCTCTCTCAAAAGCCGGCACATAGTGATCATTGGTGATTTCAGTAAAATCAGGAGCCTCGAACGGAAGCGTACTTTCTTCAGAAAATGGATTGTTGCTCATAGTGTTTTTTTGAGTGCATCCAGCCAGAATAAAAGCGGCTATCAGCAGAATCAATGATATTTTATAGTTCATGATGATTTAGTTTTTAATTTGTGTTCGTAACCAATTATAGAAGTATTCGAATTTTTTCAATTAATCAGGATAGATGGATTTCTTAGCCGCCAGAAGCGTGTTTTTCATCAGCATTGCAACCGTCATCGGCCCAACGCCACCGGGAACCGGTGTAATCCAGCTGGCTTTCTCTCTCAGCCCGTCAAAATCACAGTCACCCACAAGCTTATAGCCTTTCTCCGTGGTTTCATCAGCTACGCGATTAATACCTACATCAATAATCACAACACCCTCTTTAACCATTTCAGATTTGATTAACCCGGGCTGACCCGCTGCTACAATCAGAATGTCAGCATCGATCGTGTGCCGCGTAATGTCTTTGGTATATTTATGGCAAATAGTGGTGGTAGCCTTACCGGATGAGTTTTCACGTGATAACATAATCGCCATCGGAGATCCTACAATGTTGCTGGCTCCTACTACTACGGCGTGCTTACTTTTAACCTGAATGCTGTAGTGTTTGAACAGTTCAAAAATACCGGCGGGTGTACAAGAGCGAAAGGTTGGCTGATCGACTGCCAAACGACCGACATTCATAGGATGAAATCCATCCACGTCTTTTCGATAGTCAATACTTTCAATGACATCGTGAGTAGACAGGTGTGATGGGAGCGGAAGCTGAACAAGGATACCATCGATAGAATCATCCATGTTGATTTTGTTAATTTCCTCCTTGAGATCTTTCGCTGAGATTGTGTCAGGCAAATTCAACGTTCCCGTATCAATTCCAACATCACCGCAGGCTCTGGTTTTTGCTCGAATGTAGGTTGAAGACGCAGGATCTGAACCAACCTGCAGAACCTGGAGAAACGGCGGCCGGTTACCCTGATTAACCCAGTTTTCTACATCCTCCCGAATCTGGTCCCGTGTGATTTTTGCAACTTTTTTTCCGTCAATAATTTGTGATGACATAAGCGTAGTTACCGTTCTATATCGTATTTTTTCATTTTATTGTAGATATGACTCCGCTGTATGTCAATTGCATCAGCAGTTGCCGAGACGTTCCAGTCATGATCCTCCAGCTTTTTGATCAAATAATAACGTTCAGCTTTCTCTTTATATTCCTGAAATGTAAGCGATTGGTCGAGAAGTTCCTCCAGCCTTTCATTGCCGTTTCCTTTCATGGTTGCCAGCCGGGTAACGTCATCACGACCGATCTCATCACCATCTGATAATAGTGCCATCCGTTCTACAGCGTTCTGCAACTGACGGATATTACCCGTCCAGCTAAGTTCTTTCATCTCGTTAAGAGCTTCATCAGAAAATGATTTACCTGCATAAATAATCTCTTTTTGAGCCAATTTAGAAAGGAACCATTTTGCAAGAACGGGAATATCTTCTTTTCTCTCACGCAATGGAGGTACATGAATGGGAATTACATTGATGCGATGAAACAGATCTTCCCGAAAACGATTCTCACGAATTTCGGTTTCAAGATCCCGGTTGGTAGCCGATATCAGTCGTACATCCACATTAATACGCTCACTTCCGCCCACTCTGGTTACCTGGTTTTCCTGGAGTACACGCAACACTTTTGACTGCGCATCTATACTCATGTCTCCTATTTCATCAAGAAACAGCGTACCTCCATCAGCTTGTTCAAATTTTCCAATTCTCTGTTCAGAAGCACCTGTAAAAGCACCTTTTTCGTGACCAAACAGTTCACTTTCTAGAAGGTCAGCTGGAATAGCCGCGCAGTTAACATCAACAAACACTTTTGATGCACGCTGACTCTTTTCATGAATCCATCGTGCCACGAGTTCTTTACCCGTTCCGTTCTCCCCGGTTATAAGTACACGGCTCGTACTGGGGGCTACCTTTTCAATAGTTTTTTTGATGCGGTTTATAGCTGCACTTTCACCCACCATTTCGGTTACGTTATTGAGCTCCGACCGTATCCTCTTATTTTCCTGAATAAGTTCATTACGTGACAGTGCATTTCGAACGCTAATCAGCAGCCGATTGAGATCCGGTGGTTTTTCGATGAAGTCGAAAGCACCCATTTTAGTTGCCTCCACTGCAATTTTTATAGTCCCGTGTCCGCTAATCATTATTACCGGCAGGTTTGGCTGAATCTCCTTTACCTTTTCAAGAACTTCAATTCCATCCATTCCCTTCATTTTTATATCAAGGATCATCAAGTCAATATCTGTTGACCCAACCCGGGAAACCGCACTCTCTCCACCTTCAGCTTCAATCACTGTATAGTTTTCAAACTCGAGAATCTCACGCAAAGAATTGCGGATACTCTTTTCATCGTCTGTTACAAGAATGGTTGGTTTGGAAGCTTTGGGCATATCTTATTTTCAATACCGGGAATATAAAAAGTCCAGAATTTGCTGGTGAACCCTGTCCACAACGGCTGTTTTGACAGTGTAATTATTTGTGGCAATGGTCACAATCACTCTTTTACCGCTTTCAGTATTAAGGTAACCACTTAGTGAACGAACTCCCGACATAAATCCGGTTTTTCCGTAAAAATTATTTGCAATGTTACTGTTGTAAAATCGATTTTTCAGCGTTCCATTTTGTGCTGCAACAGACAGACTGTTATAGTATTGATCGAAGTAGGGCTTATCTTGAATATCAGTTAGAAAGCTATTCAGATCTGATGTTTTTACTAATGTTGCAGGAGCCATCCCTGAAGCATCTCGCAGCTCCACAGCTGTTGTATCAAATCCATGCTCATTCATAAATTCTTTTACCATCTCAAGGCCCAATTCCGTAGATCCCGGAACACCAAACTCTTCGGCTACCATTGTCTTTAAAAGCATTTCCGCATAATGATTGTCGCTTTCGCGGTTTAAATGATTAACCATGGTATGAAGCGGCTTTGAACGGTGTCGGTCAATTTCAGTTAGCGATTCATTGCCCCAATCCATGGGTTCATCTGACACCAGCAGCTGTCCTTTAACCCTGATACCCATCAGCTGTAAATAGCGTTTAAATGTATCAATAAAATAGAGAGAAGGATTATGAATGCTCAGAGGCTCAGTTTCATAATGCCCAACCGGCAGGGTACTTCTCAAATAAATCGTATTACTGCCGAGTTCACGCCTGTATGATTCATCAAATGACGTATTTTCCGGTGTGATTCTCTGTTCGTTAATAAAACGAACATAAGGGGTTTCGAAAGGAAACCAGGTAATACTGGGCCTGGATCCTGGTCTGCCATCTGCTCTTACTTCCAGGTCTACAACATTTTGATTGAATGAAAGGGCACTTATTTCAGGCGCATAGTAGTAGCTCAAATCGTCCCATTCCCATCCTCTTGGATATGGAATGTCATCAAAAAAACCCTCATGCCCCACGATATTACCTTCAATTACTTCTATTCCCATTGAGTCTAGAGTAGAAAACCAATGCTGGAATAGAAAAAGAGGATCATCGTAGGCTTCAGCGTTAATCGATGGATCACCTGCACCGCGAATATACAGATCACCGCTCCATTGGTTCTCTTCCTGTAAACCTGACCCGTAAAGAACCGTTTCAAATTGGAAATCAGCGCCAAGCCTGTCAAGATAAGCAGCTGATGTTACCAGCTTCAGATTTGATGCAGGTCGAATTAAATAGTCACCATTATATTCTTCAAGAATTGCGCCATCTGCATCACGAACCTGGTAAGACCAGAAAGATGATGACGCAGCACTGTTACTGATAAGTTTCTGAATAGGGCTTATATCTTGAGAAACTGCAGAACGGGTCTGAAGAGACAAAATCATCAGTATAAGACCCGTAAATTTCATCGTCCGGCTTAGCACGATTGACATTTCAAATCCCGAAATATTCTTTCTCTTCAGCTTTAAATGTCTCAAATAATTCATTGGAATCTTCACACTCCAAAAGTTTTTCCCTAAAAGCAGAGCTGTTCATCAGACGGGATATTCTGCTCAGCAGTTTTATGTGCTGGCTTGATTGATTTTCGGGCCCGACCAGGAGAAAAACCATTTTAACGGGCTCATTATCGATCGAATCGAACTCAACTTTGTTATCTAAAACAGCAAAAGCGGCTAATATTTCATTAAGTGAGTCGCATTTGCCATGAGGTATTGCCAGCTCTTTACCAATGCCCGTAGACATTATTTCTTCGCGCATAAATACAGCTTCCCGAATTTTATCGAGCTGATCAGAGCTAACTTTAGGCTCCAGTAAATCCACCAATTTGTTGATAAGATCTTTTTTATTATCAACCTCAAGGTCTTTAACAATGGCTGAGCGGTCTAAATGTGTACTTATATCCATATAAAAATAGCAGTCAGGGATGCGGTTAGATTGGCAGAGACTATAAAATTTAAATCTCATCGAAATTAACTAAATAATGACACAGTGAAAAACTTCAAAACAAATATTAATGGTCGTCATTTATCTAAGAATGTCTTTTTTAAACAATCAGGATCACCAGCTCAATTCTTTAAAAAAGGTTTCATCCCCCCTGCTCTTTTTCCCTACCTTAAGTGTCAGATAAATAATGCATCGGCAATGATAAAACCATCATTTACAATACTGAAGAAAGAGATCGCTGTTGAGCTCCGAACACGGTATGCTCTCAATACGCTACTTGCATTCACCGGAGCGTCTCTGCTATTGATTCTGTTTACTCTGAGGGCAGATCAGATGAATCCTACACCTAAAAGCGGGCTGGTTTGGATTGTCATTCTTTTTGCAGCAATCACAGGAATGATGCGGTCTTTTTTACAGGAAGCAGATAAGAAAACCTGGGATCTGCTGAAGCTTCATGCTCAGCCCTCAGAAATTTTTACCGGTAAAATACTTTACAATTTTTTATTTCTGCTGATCCTTCATGCTTTCACTTTCTTCTTCTATCTATTTATGATGAACATGTCGGTTGTTAGCGTTCCTTATTTTATCGCTGCGATTTTATTTGGCTCAGCAGGGCTGGCATCGGTTACGACTTTAACATCAGCTATGATTGCTAAAGCAGATCGTCGCGGGTCAATTTTTTCAGTATTGTGCATCCCGCTCCTGGTTCCACTGCTCTTAATATTAACATCTGTGACTAAAAGTGCCCTTATTGAAGGCGCAACACCGGATTCCATTGATGATCTGATGGCCCTCGTAGGCTATTGTGGCGTGACTATTACGGCTGGTATTTTGCTTTTTGATTATATATGGGAGGATTAAATGACAATTATTGATAAAAATGTTGAGCTTGGTGATCGCCGAATTGTAGGACAGAAACATGCGCTCGGTCAAACCAAACAAATATTTGATAGTGACCGGCTCAGCCACGCTTACCTTTTAACCGGTCCAGCTGGGTCGGGTAAGACGGCATTTGCCCTTATGATGGCAGAAGCAATTAACGGAGTCGACAATCTAACGGACTTAAAGGGAACGGCTAAGAGTAAAAAATCAAGCTGGTTCTCACATCCCGACATCCACCTTTTTATTCCGCTTCCAACCTCTGCAAGCATTACTGAACTTACAGATCGTCAAAAAATTCTTGCCGAGGATCCGTACGAAGTTGTTGATTTCAGACTGCGGCCCGAACTCGGTAAAGACAGCAGCTCCAAAAATAAACGGGCATTTTACTTTATCGACTATTATCGGGAAGAAATTCGCCCTAAGACCGTTCTTAAACCCAATGAAGGGCGACGAACAATCATGGTTTTGACGGGAATTGATACCATGAGAAAAGAAGCCGCAAATGCTTTTTTAAAACTGCTTGAAGAGCCGTCCGGGAACGTAATGTTTATTCTGACAGCAGATAAAACAGACCAGCTGTTACCAACTATCATGTCTCGCTGCCAGCAAATCAGGCTCTCTCCCCTTTCGACGGAAGAAGTTCGTGACGGACTCATAAAGTATGATGGCTATAATAGCGAAGATGCTGAATTTTTAGCGAGAATATCAGGAGGTAACTATTCGTTGTGCCGTTTTCTTGATCTGAAAACATTACAACGAACCAGGGAACAAACAGTCGATTTTTTGCGGTATTCGTACTCTCAGGATGCCAATTCACTTGTCAAACTGATTGAGGGGTGGCAGTCAGAACTAAATCTGGAGAGCCAGATTGCTCTTTCAAATACACTCGAACAGCTTCTGCGAGACATTATGGTTTACAGAGAAACCCAAAATAAATCACTGATTACAAATATTGATCAGCTGGATGTTATCAAAAAATTCTGCGATAGCCTGGGTGATGCCAAACTTGAACGTATGATTGAAGAGCTGCAGGATTTGAAGGGGCTGTTCTATCATAATGTTCAATTTAAACTTATCTTTACAGCCCTGGCATTTCGGTATGGAAGCCTGTTGCGCGGATCCGAACCACTGATAACTTCTGAAACCGCGTGGAAGCATCTGCCCGCATTTAGTGAAACTTAAGATGACAAACCTACAAACCATCCCATTTGTAAAAATGCACGGAGCTGGTAATGACTTTATCTTGTTCGATAACCGGTCATTAGGGCTTTCCGATCAGCAAATTGAAGATTTGACACCCCGCCTTTCAAACCGGAAATTTGGAATTGGATCTGACGGAGTCATAGCTCTTAATTACGATCAGAAAAAAGAAGCTGACCTCGTAATGACCTATAAGAATCCCGATGGAAGTGATGCCGGAATGTGTGGAAATGGAGCCCGATGCTTTGCAAACTATGCCGTGACACTCGGTGCCCCTACCGAGTTTACTTTTAGGGTACACGATAAAGTTTACAAGGCTAAAACCAATTCCAATTCAGCAATTATTCATTTTCCGCTTAAAACTGAAATCAAAAAGCAGACCGTTGATGGACACGAGCTTCTGAATGTTTATACTAACACAGAACATGTGGTTTGCCCGGTTTCAGGAGATATGCTTGCCAAAGAAGATAAACTTATTGATGAAGGTCGATCTCTGCGGTTTCATGAACAATTTCAGCCCGCAGGAACAAATGTAAATTTTATTTCCGGGACCAACTCTACTTCAGTTTCACTTCAAACGTATGAACGCGGTGTTGAACAACTTACGCTTGCATGCGGTACGGGTGCAATAGCTTCAGCCCTGGCATGGCATCATCTTCAGGAGGCGGGCGAAGGTGATTTCAGTTATCAAATAAATGTTAAAGGAGGCACGCTACTGGTGCATTTTACGTTTTCAGTGCAGGAAGAAAAATACACCTCAATAAAACTTGAAGGTCCAACTGAATTTGTATTTGATGGCCATTTCTATCTTTAAAAATTTTTCAATCATACTACTTTGCTCTTTGTTTTTTATTCAGTGTGTCTCCACTGGTAATAGCAATCAGTCGAATGGAAAACCGGCTTACTCACCACCTGAAAACCAGTTTACGGTTCCCGGCCAAATTAATGCAAGCGATCTGGTTTATTCTCTCGAACTTCATCAAAAAGGCAGTCCTATAGCAGCACCCATTCTTCAACTCAATAGTTCGCAGCAACTTCAGCTGTCATTTGATCTTCTTGAGTTTGAATCACGTCAATTTTCAATTTCTTTTACGCATCACAATCCCGACTGGTCACGTTCCGGTCTTGCTGAAGATATCTACAAAGATGGCTATTACAATCTAATGCTCCCTTTTGGTAAGGTCAGCAGAGCCAACAGACCAAATTACAGATCATACGAATATGCATTTCCCAACGAGGATATTCAGTTCTTAGTGAGCGGTAATTACATGCTGAAAGTTGAGGATTCTGATACAGGCAACTTGTTATTCACCATGCCTTTCTTTATTACTGAAAATGAGGGTGATATTGTATCCCGGGTCGAAACTATTACTGTACCCCGCCGGGAAGGCAGAATATCACATCTGCCTGTCAGCATTTTTGAAACGCCTGAGTATATCAATACCCCGCAGTTTGATATGGAATTTTATTACGTTCAAAATCAATTTTGGGGACGTGCAACGAGAGCTGAAGAAATCGATATCTCTACTCCCGGGGAAGTTAATTTTGAAATTGCCCGTACTAAGGCTTTCGTGGGCGATTACGAATTTCAGCTGTTTTCGCTGCCTGAGCTCACTCAACAAAACCCCAGCGTGCTTGAATATGATCCGTCGGAAATTCCACCCCGAATTGTTTTGTTTGAAGACGTACAGGGCTTCACGGCTAACAGAAGTCAGGTACCATTAAGTAATATTGGCAATTTTGATTCATCATTAAATGCACAATATGCAAATGTCTATTTTAGGCTCGACACCGATCGTGAGATTATGACTACTTCTGAAATTTATCTGGTTGGAGATTTCACAAACTGGGCAATCAGATCAAATTACCGTTTGGAGTATAAGCAGAATAGTGATCGCTGGGAAGTAAATGGCATCTTAAAGACAGGTACTTATGCCTATAAGTATGTAATACTGGAGAATAATACGATTTTAGATCTGACACTGGATGACTCTTTTACACGAACCCGACAGGAATATCATGCTTTAGCGTATTACCGCGATCCAAATCGCTTCTACTATCGTCTCATTCAAACCAATAATTTTTATAAATAATCTGATTAACTCATTATGGCAAGAGTATTTAAATTTTTTGCCGCTTTTTTTGTAACTGCATTAGTGATATTCGGTGCCATACTTGCATTTAACTGGGATGCATTTAACACTTTCTACGACAACCGGGATGCTATGGTCGAAGGAAGCCGTTGGGTCGAAGATACATACTCATTGCGTGGTCTTTCTGACTACATCGATAAAAATCCGGAACACGTCTCTCTGGTGAGCAATGTTATCAACTCCCCTGACTCTACGATACAATATATGGAAGATGTCAGGAGGCCAATGGGAACGACGGCAAACTTCTTTATTCTGCTTGTTATAGCTGATATGATAAGCTCAGGAGAAGTATCCGCAGATTCACCGGTAAGCTGGACGCGGGTTACTGATCACCTGCTTCCCGGAGTAAACCGTTCAGAGCATGAACAAAGCTATTCATCAGCAGTTGCGCGGGACTGGATCAATAATAGTGATGAACTCACCCTGAATCACGCGATGCGTTTACTTGCTGAAAATAATGCGTTGTCACTGGCTGATGAACTTTGGTGGCTCATAGGTCCTGAGCGATGGCAGACGATGGGCGAAACTCTCGGACTAAAAGACACGGATATGCCTTTGCCCTATTCCGGACTGTATCTGACTCTATCCCCCGGCATTCGAAATATGCCTGCTCAGGAGATTTACGATCTCGAACTGGTGAAAGAAAAACAGGATTTCAGATCGTCTGTTATTGAACGGTCACGCAGATTCATAGATGATGCAGAATTTCGCGAAAACACGCTTACTTATATGGAAGAAAACAGGCTGGGCAACACTTTTATGCAGGAACGTGATGCATTGGCCCTTTTCCCAAAAACAACCGCTTCGGAAATGACGGCTATACTGGAAAAATTGGTTAAAGATGAAATGATCTCGGCAGATGTAAGTCAGAGAGTAAAAGAGTGGATGCGATGGCCAATGGATCAGCAATCAGGTATTACTCGTGATTTTGCGGATTATGGCGCCATTTACGATAACAGAATGGGGCTTTTAGCCGGTATCGATTTCGGTACATCTAAATACACTAATGACACTACTGTTCAGGCGGTCTTTTTTGATCGTATTCAAATAGCTTTTTGGTTTCATATGTCAAGCAATCATATGCACCAGGATTTTCAGCAACGGCTGATTTATGATCCTGCAATGATCGACCAGATGAATAAGGTTGAAACAAATCAGCAGGAAGGCACATCAGCACAAAATAATTCACTAAACACAACCGATGAATAAATACTATTTCATATTTCTTATCTGGCTTTTACCGGCTTACTTTCTTTTCCAGGGCAGCTATCAGGTGCTAACATACTATGGCGTTGAGAAAACCTATCAAGATGGTGAAAGTTATGTGGCTGAAGTGTTGGAATTCGATGTGAAACAGATAGCAGCGCAGACAAATGGATACGTCATTATTCGATTTACCACTCAATCGGACGAGACGATTACCGAACAACTTGCGCTTCCGGTACAAATGGCACAGGTCATCATGGAATCAGAGCAGATTCCTATCCGATACCTGGAAGATTCATTTAAACCTATCGTTATGTTGACGGTCTATGAGCTTCAAAAATCGGTGGTGCTCGTCAATATGGCGGTCTCATCACTCGGATTTTTGGTGACTCTGCTGGTTGCTCTTTATGCAAGCAGATTTGCGCTTAAACGAATTCGATACGGAGAACAAACACTGGAAATTGAACGATTAGATACCGTAAATGCCTGATTCATCCAATAACACGCTTTATCTTATACCTACCCCGATTCATCGCCGAAAGGAGAATCTTGTACTTCCTGAACATACCCTTGAGACGATCCGATCTTTGAAAACATTTATTGTGGAAAAAATGCAGACATCACGCAGTTTTTTACAATGGATCAAGCATCCCATTCCAGATTATGAACAGACATTTCGCGTTTTAAACAAAAAAACCCCCGATCACGAGATCATCAGCTTTCTGCAGTTTTTAGAGGAGGGCGATGTTGGTTTGATGTCGGAAGCGGGCGCGCCCGGAGTTGCTGATCCCGGAGCCAAACTTGTAAATCTTGCACATCAAAACAACTTTACCGTTATGCCCCTTGTGGGGCCTTCATCTATACTGCTTGCACTTATGGGCTCTGGCTTGAATGGCCAGTCATTTGCTTTTCATGGCTATCTGCCGATCCGCGAAAAAGAGCGGAAATCATCGATTCAGGATCTCGAAAAAGAATCTGCCAGATCAATGCAAACCCAGATTTTTATGGAAACGCCCCACCGGAATAAAGTTTTACTCGACCAGCTTCTGCAGACATGCCAGCCCTCCACAAAATTATGCATCGCTTGTAACCTGACGGCCGATGATCAAATTCTTAAAACCCGCCGGATTATGGAATGGAAGAATGGATCGCTGCCTGATATTGAAAAAAAGCCCTGCTTATTTCTCCTCTACTCCAATTGAGCCTCTCTTTCTCATTATGAGCTACTCAATTACTTCAGCTTAATATCGTACGACTAATGCGATATATTTTTGTATGCAGCAGTAAATTCTCTCTCTCCCACCTGACTGTTTTTCTGTTTATTTCTCATAAAAAAGGTTAATAGATCCTGTCAGTAGCCGATAAATACTAAACGGAATTTTTTAGATGACGGCTCTCTTGATTTAACCGAATCATGACATCCTTTTCCGAACTTTTGCCTTATCCTCTGACAACGGACACAACTCAGGCCATGCATAAAACTCGATATCTGTTGCTTTCATTTTTTGCCATTGGTTTTCTTACTCAGTGCGAAACTCCCGAAAGTCCCGATTTTACCCTATCCAATAAAATTGATGCCCCACTTATAGCTGAGAGAAGCTTCCAGTTTTTCGGTGGCGAAAACGCACTAATTGATAGTTCAAGTGAAGACTTAAATAATCTGATTGTCATTGACGGCGATAATTTTATTACTCTTTCACAAGAGGAGAATTTAAATTTTGGTGCAATTGAAAATGCTATTCCAACTATTGAAGTTGCCCCAACAGCCATTACATCGGAAGTTGGTGAGATTGAGCTAAGCAATTTCTCATCACAAAACAGTGCCGGAAATGTAGGAGAAGCTAATTTTGCTGATTTAACCGGCCAGTCATCCATTCTGCAGGAAGGTGATCTTATCCCGGGCTCATCATCACCTTCCCCCGTAAATCTTACACTAAGCACCGATTACTTTGTAAGTGCACAAATTAAGGAAGGGGCTGTTGTTTTCTATTTTCGTAATCAGCTTGGCTTTAACTTAGATGAGCTATCGCTAGAGCTCTTCAGCGATACTCAATCCCTGGGAACTATAACAATTACCAATTTTGAACACCTGGGGTTTAGAATGGAAATTCTTAATCTGGTTGATGAAAGCCAAAGCACCTCTGGTATTGACCTGAGAAATCTGAATGTTGATATAGAAATTTCATGGAGTTCACAGCAGATGCAGGATAATCCCGGTGCCTTGATAATTGAAGATGTTCAAGGTGATAATCTTATTGCCACTCAGGTTGATGCAGCCATTCCATCACAAGAATTCTACACATTTGGAAACACATCATTTTCTGAAGATGAATTTCTGTTTAACGATACAGAACACTATGCTGAAATTGAAACAGGCGAGCTATTGATTAATGAAATAACCAATTCGATTGATGTAGATATTGAGCAGTTTCAGATATCTTTCCCCATGCTCCGTTTCCCCCCATATACTGAGGCAGATTCTCTTACAATACAGTTTAGCGGCGATACAAAAATTGAGCGCAATTCAACTATATCTACAACTAGATCTATTTCTCTTTCAGATGCACGAATTTATGCAACCAACAATGTAATTAACTACAATATTTTTGGAATCACTGAAAACATACAGCAGTCTGAAGGGGCAGATACACGTATCATAAATGCTACAGACGAATTAAATGTGGCTGTGGGATTCATAGATCTTGCAATCAGGGAAGCTTTTGGAATTGTACAAAATCGGCAGGTTCTTCTAAACCGCGATGTAGCATCAGATGGAGCCACTGCTGAACTAATGAATGATATTGAAGCTGAAATCATCACAATTGATGGAATTGACGAAATATCACGTCGCTTAGAGGGTATAGAATTTACGCAAGCCAGCCTTAATCTTTTTTATCAAACAAATCTCAATATATCCACCTCAATTATCGCTGCGTTCTTGGGAATTGACGCAAATGGTAATGAATTTTTCCTGACCGGAAAACCGGGAACACAGGCAGAAGTACCTGAAGGCTTTCAAACAGAAAAACTGATAATGAATAGTTTTCCTATAGAAAAAGAAAACCTTATAAAATTCGACATTGAAGGCACCCAGTCTCCTGATGAGGTCTATTCAATGAGATTTGACCGAAAGAATTCCAATATCACAGAGTTTTTCAATCGCCTGCCTGTTGAAATTCGGTTTATAGGATTGGCTGACATCAATAAAGAAGGTGAATCCGGCAGAATTACGAATCCGGTGGAGTTTTCTCCTACTGTAACAATTGATATACCTCTGGCGCTTCGTGCCGATGGTGCCACATTCACAGACACAACATCTGCAGATTTAGGCTACCTACCAGGTCCGGATAAGGAGTCCAGGCTGGAAGAAGGACTGATAAATATTCAATATTCGAATGGAATTCCCCTGGGAGTAAATTTACAACTCGATATGCTTGATGAAGCAGGAAACACCATTATCTCACTTCCACTGACAAACCAAATGCCGATAGAATTTAGAGCAGCAGAAACAGGAAGTAATGGTTTTGCACAAACAGCTTCCGAAGATAATGCAATCTTCAGCCTAGACCGTAGTCAGCTCGATCTATTAAATCAAACCCGTGATGTACGCCTTAATGCTGGCCTTAACAGCTATAGTAAGCAGGAAGTTAGAATACGAAATACAGATAGTGTGTCTGTTTCAATTAGCGGTAATTTTGTGATCAAAAATAAAATCGACTAAGAGGCAAATAGATTATGTTCAAAGTGAAACATCTGCTTACTGTATTTGCGGCACTCTTTACCTTAGGTGCATTTACATTTGCCTTAACTACTGATGCTCATGCACAGTCACGTCATCTTACTGCCCAAAATATTGGTTTGGGCGGTGGCGGAACGGCTTATCAAGACCTTTACCACGCCAATTTTATCAATCCTGCAAACCTGATGATTAACCACAGCAGGCGCCCTACTTTCACAATCGGACTTGCAGGTGGTATTTACTCAAACGTAGGGGGAAATCTTGTTAATGTTGAAACCTATAATGATTACCTCACAACGGGAAGAGTAATCGATGGTGCAACAAGGAATAGTATGCTTGATCAGTGGTTCGGAGAAAATTCTTCAGATTTCCGCAGCATGAATATGGATGTCGGTATCGTGCCTCTTGGATTTGCATACCGTAACAGTAAGTGGAGCGCAAGCATTACCTCCCGTGCCCGAATACTTGGGAACTCCGGTTACTCACGGGGTCTGGCTGATTTAGTATTCCGTGGGTTTGATGCAGACCATTTTTCTGAAGCCCGGGCCGTCAATTCTACTCAGGAATTTCTTGTCTATAATGAAATTTCAATCGGTTTTGCCACGACCGTCTTTACCCGGGATAGCTTTTTTGGTATTGGCCGTAATGTGAAACTTCATGTAGGTGCGGCACCCAAACTTCTTATGGGTATCAATTACGCAAGGCTAAACCTTGACTCTTCGCTTCAGATACAAGATGCATCCTTAACGCAAAATGCCAGTATTAATCATGATTTCAAATACTCCATTAAAGTAGCCGGCGACCTCTCCGACCAGCTTGCAGAGTTCAACAATGAACGAATTCTACAGACAAATCCAAATCTTGGCGATTATCTGGAACCAACTACAGACGATTTTACCAGTTTCAAGGGAAGCTCTATAGGTGTTGATATTGGAGCTACGCTGGAAATGGATATCGGCCATTTATCAACTTTTGATTTAGGAGCATTCCGCGGAAAGAAAAAACTTACAGTGGGCTTTTCAGTTACGGATATTGGACGTGTTACGATCAAAGACCGGGCTCGCACATTTTATGCTGAAGACAACTTTGTCTGGGAAGGCGCTTCGTATGACAGCGATATTATTGATCAAGAGTTTAATGGTGATGAAGGAGAATATTTTGAATCTGTACTTCAGGATAGTATTGGCAATGATATATACGGTAATTTGATAACATCTGAACAGTCGAAATTCAATAAATCGCTACCAACGATGGTGAATTTAGGGGCTCATTTATTACTGGGTAAATTCAGTTTTATGCTGGATGTGGGTGCCGGTTTTACCCCAATCGGTACTAACAGCAAGAAAATACATCTCGCACTTGGGTCAGAATACAGACTATTGAACAAAATCCCGCTGCGTGTTGGCTACAGAACGGGTGGCCATAGCAGTTCCACTTTTCATGCCGGCACCGGAGTGGAACTCAGAAATTTCGAGTTCACAGCAGGAATAGCCGCTTCACCGAACTCAAAGCTAAATGGTTCCAGTCTTGGAGCTGCCTGGTCAGGTCTTGTGGTCCATTTTTAGCTTTCGCTATTAAACGTTATCTCTTTTAGTCCTCTCCATTTCCTGTCTACCTGCAGAGCCAATGTATCAGGAAGCAGAAGCCCTGCGTTGAGTAAAATATGTGATATATTATTTCTTCACGAAGTAATCTGTATGGTCTTTCGCAAAACGTTTGACGTCAACCTGCTGGCTATCAGAAATCATTTTAAAATCGTCGGTGGGATCATGAACAAAATTTTTCGTCCAGTTTGAATTCATCAATGTCAGGTCATCAGCCAGCCAAACAGGTATCCCGGCCTCTTTAAGCCCGCGGTTATGTGCCTCGTGTGGAATATTGATGTATTTGATTTCGCGTCCCAGAGCTTCCGAAAGTGACTTGGCCATATCACTATAACTTATTGACTCTGGGCCCGTGATCGAATAGGTTTTGTTGTCCAGGTCATCTCTCACCAGACATTCAAAACTTGCTTGCGCGATATCTCGCGTGTCTATCATTGGGAGTTTTGTTTCACCGATTGAGTGATAAAAGCACCCGTTTTCTTTTATGGTATGCATCTGCATAAAAATATTCTGCATAAATGAATGGGGACGTATGATGATGTAACGGAGACCGCTCTCTTTTAGATGATCTTCAATCTGACCATGCCAGTTAGCCAGACATATAGTTGAACCGCTGTTTGCTCCTACGGCTGAGATCTTGACAATCTTTTGAACACCCGATTCTACTGCTAAATCAATCAGCTTGTTTTGGTGGTCCACTTGCTGTTCGGATGTACCCGTAAGTAAAAAAATGGTATCTGTACCTTTTAGTGCCTCGCTCACCGCAGGCCATTTTCCAAGTTCACCTTTTACAATTTCTACACCTTTTGCTTCCAGACGTTTAGCCTTTTCATCACCGCGAACAAGGGCTTTAAAATTAACATTGCCGTTACTCAGCAAATCGATTAAAGACTTGCCGATTGTACCTGTCCCCCCTATTATGAGAATTTGTTTTTGCATGTGTATGATGTATTTATGTTCTCATGATTTGATTATTGAACCTGTCTCTTTATTTATTCATTATAAGTATTCAGATAAAGATATTCATATAATTATATTTCTTGTTTTAGTAGCTGGTTCATTATTTAAAAATTACGCTTATGTCTATCATCCACGGCAATTGTTATTGCAACATTCGAAAACCTTTCTCCTGAACCTATATGATCTCATCAACTGACTTATACATACCTTCATTTGAGGACGTAAAAAAAGCCTCAGCTCGTATTAAACCTTATGCAAAAAGAACTCCTGTCCTCACCTCACGCACATTAAATGAGATAAGCGGCGGGAACATCTTTTTTAAATGCGAAAATTTTCAGCGGGCTGGGGCTTTTAAATTCAGAGGCGCTTGCAACTCTGTCTTTGCCCTTGCTGAGAATAAAGCTTCACAAGGAGTAGCAACTCATTCTTCCGGTAATCACGGACAGGCTTTGGCACTGGCAGCGCAAATGAGAGGCATACCGGCTTATGTTGTCATGCCAGAGAATTCACCGAAAGTAAAGCTTGACGCAGTAGAAGGCTATGGCGCAAAGGTTATAAGGTGCGCTTCTAACCAGGAAGCCCGGGAAAGTACTCTGGAAAATGTGGTAAATGAAACCGGGGCTATATTTATTCATCCTTACGATAACGAAAATGTCATTGCTGGTCAGGGAACATGTGCCTATGAGCTTTTAACTGATTATCCTGAGCTTGATATAATTATGGCCCCTGTTGGAGGAGGCGGATTAATTAGCGGTACAGCTATTACTGCCAGGCATTTAATGCCAGATATTAACGTGATAGGGACAGAACCGGAACAGGCAGATGATGCCTATCAATCTTTCAAAACAGGTAAACTGCAGAAGTTTGATACAACCAATACAATTGCCGACGGCCTGCGAACTACATTATGCGAACGAACATTTCACATTATCCAAAACAATCTTAACGACATTGTTACTGTGACTGATGAATCAATCATCCACGCAATGCGGACGATTTGGGAACGAATGAATATTATTATTGAAGCCTCGTGTTCAGTACCGGTTGCCGCTATTTTAGAAAAGAAAATTGATGTTACAGGTAAAAAGGTCGGAGTCATTCTAACAGGTGGGAATGTAGATCTTGATTATCTCCCCTGGCAAAAAGATTAAAATATATCGTTTCAGAAATTTTTGATTTATGGGACATCTCACTTGATTATTCTCAGAAGCGATAAACCATATCTTGCAGGTTATTCATTGAGTTGACAGACAGCCTCTTCCTTAAAGGTCTGCTCTCAAAAAAAGCGCTTTCCTGAACTAGAATCTTTTGTCATTAATTTAAAATGAACCCATCATCAGCAAGTCAGATGCAAGTTTAAATATCTGTAATTACTAAATTTACCTTGAATTAAAAGAAGTAATTGAGTAAATCGAACTCTCCAGGATTTCTAAATGTAAGCGTTTACATTTTTTTCATATTCATTCGTTAACTTGAAAGGACCGATGAAAAAGGCGTTCATTCACAATTTTCATAAACAAAGTTTACGAAATGAGTAAGCGCTTACATTTTAACGGATTTTTACTCAACAATTTTTAGATATCACTTTCATTTAGAAAACGAAAACCAAAACTCAGAGTAAATGAAACGAAAATTATTACTGATGTTAGTCATGATCCTGGGGCTAAGCATATCTGCAATTGATGCATACGCGCAGTCTCAGATCACTGTAAGCGGAACGGTTACGGAGGCTGAAACAGAAAACACCTTACCTGGTGTAAATATCTTTGTTCAGAATCAGCCGGATCGCGGTACTGCAACCAATATAGATGGTGAATATTCGATTACAGTAGCACCTGATGCCGTCCTGGTATTCAGCTACCTCGGATTTATTCGCCAGGAAATATCGGTTAACGGTAGAGAAACGATCAACGTGCAGATGCAAAGTGATGTTGAAGCACTCGATGAACTTGTTGTAATTGGTTATGGCGTTCAGGAACGGGGTGATAACACCGGTTCAGTAAACGTCATTAGTTCCAGAGACTTTAATGAAGGGGCCATCACCTCCCCTGAGGAACTCTTCCAGGGACGAGCCGCTGGTGTAACAGTTACATCTAATAGCGGTGCACCGGGAGCAGGTGCAACAATACGTATCCGCGGTGGGTCCTCACTTTCAGCGAGTAATAATCCACTTTTCGTTGTTGATGGCCTCCCGCTCGAAGAGAGCGGCATTTCAGGGATGAGAAATCCACTGAACTCCATCAACCCAAATGATATAGAATCAATTACCGTACTTAAGGATGCATCAGCTACCGCAATTTACGGCTCTCGTGCATCTAACGGTGTTGTGCTTATCACCACCAAACGAGGTCAGGAAGGTCAGCAGCTTCAAGTCAACTACACCGGTCGATATGCTTACCAGACAAACAGCGATCGTGTAGAGGTACTTGGATCAGAAGAGTTTCAGACGCTTGTAAATGAGCGATTCAGTGAATCTGTAGCCGGCAATCTTGGTGAAGACGCCACAAACTGGCAGGATCAGGTGTTTAGAGATGTATTCACTCAGGATCACAATGTAAGCGTAACAAACTCTTACAAAAATGTCCCATACCGGGTTTCTCTCGGATTTTCAGGAAACCAGGGTGTGCTGAAAACATCCTTCAATGACAGAATCAGCGGTTCTATAGCGCTGAACCCCTCATTTTTCGATAACTCTCTCAGAACTGAACTGAACTTCCGCGGCTCGCGAATCAACAACAGGTTTGCTGATGGCGGTGCCATTGGAACTGCCGTTTCGTTCGATCCCACGCAGCCTGTTCACGTTGAAGGCAGTGAACAGTTCGGAGGATATTTTACCTGGCTTGATGGCGACGGAAACCCGATTCCGATAGCTCCATCAAATCCGCTTGCACTCATTGAACAGCGAAATGATGAGTCAACTGTGCACCGTGCACTGGGTAACATCAAATTGGATTATGACCTTCCTGTTGCAGAAAACATTACAGCGACTCTGAATGCAGGATTTGATTATTCTGACGTCGGAACAGATGTTCTGGGCGTTTTGAACAGCTCAGGTCAGGTACGGGTCCCTGAAAATGCAGCGTTTGCATGGAACGGCGGAGGCCCGAATAATTCACGCGGTAATCTCACCGATTATACCCAAAGAAAAGAAAACGAGCTCCTCGACTTCTATCTTAACTACGCAAAAATTCTCGAAGACATCGACAGCAGCCTCGATTTAACACTTGGATACTCCTGGGAGCATCATGAAGAACGAGGGTCAAATTACTCCCGAAGTGCCAACTCAACGGCTGACGGCGAACCGGTTGAAGTATTTAACGACACAAATTACGCTACCGAGTATTATATCGTCTCATTTTTCGGACGCGCAAACTACACGTTCAAAGACAAATATCTCCTGACGGCTACATTACGAAACGACGGGACCTCCCGCTTCTCTCCCGACAACCGCTGGGGCCTGTTTCCGTCATTTGCATTTGCCTGGAAGCTGAACGAGGAGAATTTCCTTAGGGATACAGACTGGCTCAGCGAACTGAAACTCCGGCTCGGTTATGGTGTTACCGGTCAGCAGCGAATTGGCCAGGGTAACTACCCTTACCTGCCCGTTTATACAAGCAGTGAACCCACAGCGCGCTACTCATTCGGAAACAGGTTCATCACAACCCTCCGGCCAGAAGGATATAACGTTGACCTGAAATGGGAAGAAACCACCACCTATAATGTAGGTGTTGATTACAGCATTCTTGACGAACGGATTTTTGGTTCTGTAGAAGCATTTTACAGAGAAACTGAAGATCTGCTGAACGTTGTGCCGGTTCCGGCTGGAACCAACTTCACAAACCGGATCCTCTCTAACGTGGGTAACCTCGAGGTGCAGGGTCTTGAGTTTGATATTACCGGTCGATTACTGTCCACCGAGAATACATTCCTGCAGGTATCTTTCAACGCTACATACACACAGGATGAGATTACAAAACTCACCACGGTCGATGATCCGTCATTTATCGGGGTTGAAACCGGTGGAATTGCCGGTGGTGTTGGTAACACAATCCAGGTGCACAGCGTGGGCCATCCAAGAAGCTCATTCTTCGTTTTTGAGCAGGTTTACAACGACGAAGGATTGCCTGTTGAAGGTCTCTATGTTGACAGAAATGACGATGGCGTCATCAATGATGATGATAAATACCGTCTTGAGAGTCCGAATCCAGACCTTACATTTGGTATCTCATCCCGCTTTGAACATAAGAACTGGGATGCATCCTTTGCAGCACGAGCTAATGTAGGCAACTACGTTTATAACAATGTGGCGTCCAATAACGCCATCTTCAGCCAGATCACAAATACAACCGGGTTTCTCACAAACCCGACATCGTATATCTTTGATGCGCCTTTCCAGAATGCACAGTATCGGTCAGATCACTACCTGGAAAATGCATCATTTATTCGGCTGGATAATGTAAGCGTAGGCTATACCGTTGAAAACTTCCTGGATGTCGTATCGTCACTCAGAATTTCAGGGACTGTTCAAAACGTATTTACACTTACCGAATACAGTGGTCAGGACCCCGAAGTCTTCGGCGGTATTGACAATAACCTGTATCCGCGACCACGAACCTTCCTGTTGGGACTTAATCTCAACTTTTAATTGACAACATTTTAAATATGAAGATTATGTTGAACACAAAATTCAGAATACTAGCAGCTTTCGCTCTATTGGCGATGGTGTTTGGAATCGCGGTCTCGTGTACAGGCGACCTGTCTACCACGCCGATCGACGACAGTATCACGACATCGGCAGACGTATATGAAACGCCTGATGATTTCGAGCAGGTACTGGCTAAACTTTATGCCGGCTTTTCGGTTACGGGTCAGCAGGGCCCGGCCGGTAACGCCGATATTCAGGGTATTGACGAGGGCTTTTCAAGCTATGTTCGTCAGCTTTGGGTACACCAGGTACTGCCATCCGATGAAGGCGTTGTAGCATGGAATGACCCCGGTCTCCCAGACTTTAATTTCCAGTCATGGGGCTCATCCAATGACTTCGTGATGGGTATGTACAGCCGTATTTATTACGAAATTGCCCTTACCAATGAGTTCATCAGGGAAGCACAGAAGCGTGATGAAGCCGTAATTCAGCAGTATTTGGCTGAAGCCCGGTTTCTGCGTGCTCTGAGTTACTGGCACGGACTCGACATGTTCGGCGGCAACATTCCATTCGTAACAGAAGATGATCCGGTTGGAGCCTATCAGCCTGAACCAACTAACTCAGAGGATCTCTTTGCTTATATCGAAAGTGAACTCCTTGATGTAGCAGATGAACTTCCTGCCGCAAGTGCTGTTGAATACGGCAGGGCCAGCAGAGGTGCTGCATGGACGCTTCTCACAAAGCTCTACCTGAACTCAGAAGTGTATACAGGGACTGAGCGATACGATGAGGCACTTACATTTGCGCAAAACGTAATCGACCAGAGCGGTTACCAGCTTGCCGATAATTACGACCACCTGTTCATGGCTGACAATGACCGACCCGAAGTGAGTCGCGAAATCATCTTCCCTGTTCGGTTTGATGGAGATAACATGCAGACCTTTGGTGGTACAAACTTTATTATTCATGCTCAAATTGGCGGCAATATGAGCGCCGGTGATTTTGGAATGGATGGTGGCTGGGCCGGCCACAGGGTTACACCTCAGCTGGTCGAAATCCTGAATGAAAACCAGGTCGATCCATTTCAGGGTATTACCACTGAAAATCCCGATGGCGATCCTGAGATCTATGTACCTGGAGGATATCAGGCTGCCAGTGGCTACACAGCAGACTGGACACCGGCAGAAGCTCCACCGCTGGTAACTGACAATCAGGATGACATTTATACCGGACAGGTCTACTTTGCAACTGCTGGAGCTGAATTCAAATTCACAGCTGAACGTAACTGGAATAATGGTGACTGGGGCGGTTCAAACGGCACACTTGTACCTGGCGGTTCGAACTTGGCCATCGGAGATGCAGGACTGTATGAAATTACAGTAGACCTGAACGCGATGACCTACACCGTGTCACTTTTGGAAGCCTCTGCACCCGAATTCGCAGACAGCCGCACAAATATTTTCACAGATGGGCAAACGCTTGAAATTGAATCCGTTCAGGATTTTAACCAGGGATACACTCTTACGAAATGGAGCAACATGACCTCCACGGGTCAGCCCGGAAAAAATCTTGCCTACGCCGATACAGACTTCCCAATGTTCAGGCTTGCTGACGTATACCTGATGTATGCAGAAGCAACCGTACGAGGGGCTGCCGGCGGAGACATCAACCGTGCTGTAAATTTAGTCAATGATCTCCGGGAAAGAGCGTACGGCAATGAATCTGGAAATATTACGGCTACTGAACTTCAACAGGATAACTTTATTCTAGATGAGCGTGCACGTGAGCTTCACTGGGAAGCTCATCGTCGCACCGATCTTCGACGATACGGGCAATTTACAGGTGGTGACTATGTATGGTCATGGAAAGGCGAAACGCAGGAAGGATCTGCTACGCCGGATCACTTTCAAATTTTCCCTATCCCTTCAACCGATATCAACTCAAACCTGAATCTGACCCAGAATCCGGGTTACTAATCAGAACTTTACATGACGTATAAAGCCATGAAAAAACTAATTTTATCAACAATTGCGATTTTTGGGCTTTTGATCTTCACTTCGTGTGAAGACTCTGTCGGCCCGAATGTGAATACTAACGAAGACTCCCCTGCCCTTACATCACACCAGGGCGGTGAAAGTTTTGTACTCAGAGAGGAAAATGCAGATGAAAATCTGATGACCCTCAAATGGGAAGAACCCGATTTTGGTTTTGCTGCTGCTATTACCTACTTCATTGAAATAGATCCTGATGGATCTGATTTTGAAAATGCGGCTACTCTGGTGGAAACAAATCGCGACTCCGTAACATTGACGGTAGGCGAAGTAAACACCCGACTTATTGCTGCAGGCGTGCCATCGGGTGTAGAATCAGAAGTAAACATGAGAATAAGGGCACATGTGAACGACGACGTTGAAGATCGAATTTCCGAGACGTTCATGTTTGCATTCACGCCTTACACCGTTGTAATCGAATTTCCGGAAATCTACGTGCCGGGTGGCTATCAGTCTTCAAGCGGCTATACTGCTGACTGGTCACCCGCAGACGCACCACCGTTAACCTCCTTTGAAGACAACGACCAATACGAAGGGTATGTGTACTTCGCAAATGGCGGAGCCGAGTATAAATTTACGGCTGAGCGAAATTGGAATGACGGTGACTGGGGCGGTTCAGATGGATCTCTAGATCCGGGTGGTTCCAACCTGGTTATAAATGAGGCCGGTTACTACAAAATTGATGTAGATCTCAATAATCTGACCTTTACCACGCTAAAAACTGACTGGGGAATGATCGGAGCTGCAACACCCGTAGGCTGGGAACCTGAGCAGGATCTTCAGATGACGTACAATCAGGCTGAAAAAGTCTGGACCGTCACCACAGATCTGACTGCTGGAGAGTTCAAATTTCGGGCTAACAATACCTGGGATGATATTGATTACGGTGATGACGGAGGCAATGGCACCCTGGAACAAGGCGGCGCCAATATTTCTGTTGATGAAGCTGGTAACTACACTGTTATACTCGATCTCAGTACAGTTCCTTACTCTTACTCGCTTGAAGTAAATTAAGAGTAAACGATTTTATTCATCTTAAATAAAGTCTGCTTTCTGAATGGGAAGCAGACTTTTTTATTTTTATGTGCTTCTTGATAGTTGAGCTCTTCTGTAAAATAAATTATTTACTACTCGCAGAACCATTACAACCTTAGTTCGATTCTAAAATATCAAATATATACATTGGGTTGTCCAAAAAGGGCGTTTGTTAAGATATTTCATTCTCAATACCATCATGCCGGACCCCGATCCGGCATCTCCTGCCTTTATAACTATGGGAGATCCCGCATCTCCCGAGGGGATCCTGTTGGGGGAGCGCGGGATGACGCCTTTTTAAACGCCTCAATTAACATATTATGAATCGAACTCAGGTTTATAGAAGTCTACAATGAACGCACTTCATCTTACTTAATAGCACAGACTTAAGTGATCAAAAACCTGAAAAACGCTCTGTACTTCTTACCGATCCTTTTACGAACATCAATTTATCACCGTAAAGTACAAACTCCTGTTTTGCTCGGGTAATCGCCGTGTAAAGAAGTTCTTTGGTCAAGATTGGCACATCGTCTTTTGGCATCAGGAGATTCACGGTATCAAATTCAGATCCCTGGCTCTTATGAACCGTTAGAAAAAATGCCGGCTTGTAGTCCTGAAGACGCTCAGGCCGAATGGTTTTAACACCCGCACCTGACTGCACGTGAATTAAAAATCGGTCCTCTTCATTTGATTTCATACACACTCCGAAATCGCCATTGTAAACGCCCAGATCGTAATCGTTACGAGTGATAATGATCGGCCGACCGCTGTACCAGCCCTGATTCATTCTGACGGCTCGTTTGGTAGCAAGGGATTGTTCTGCAAGCTGATTGAGGCGTTCTGACCCGGACAGACCTCTCCTCAATACCGTGAGCCACATCTGCATTTTCCAGAAATCCAGCAGTGCTGATACATCAGTCATTGAAGAAGCTTCCCGTACACGTTTGGTCAGTGCTTCTATTATCGTCTCAAAATCATGCTTTTGATAATTAAATGCTTTCTGATCCACATCACTGAAACAATCAACTATCTGATTAAAATCTTCAGAACTGGTTATGCCTTTATTGACAGCTTCAGCAAGTGTTCCAATACCGCTATCGGAACTGAAGCGATAGCTCTTGGTCAAATAAACAATCGAATCATCAGCAGTAGACAAATCAGCTTCAAATCTTGATCTGTCCAACTCAATGCCGGCTGTATCAAGCAGACCCACTGTCTCTTCACGAAAAAGATTGTCTGCTTTGCCACAAAGATCTGCAAACACTGATCCTGCTTCTACAGATGCCAGCTGATTTTTGTCTCCTAATAGTATCAGCTTAGTCTCAGGGGCCAGATGTTTGGTCAGCCGGTTCATTAAAGAGAGATCAATCATAGATGCTTCATCAATGATGACCATATCATAGGGCAGTTTTTTCTCTCTTACCGGTGGAAGCAGCCCTCTCTCTTCAACACCCCGCAATAGTCGATGTATGGTCTGTGACTCTAATGGATATTTTTCAAGATCCTCATCAGACATATTGAGCCGTTTCATGCCGGCTTTCAACGCCTCTCCCATTCGTCCCGCAGCTTTGCCCGTTGGGGCAGCAAGGGCAACCTTCAGTGGCTTGCCAGATGAACGCTGGTGAAGCCCCAAAAGTCGTGCAACTGTTGTCGTCTTACCTGTACCCGGCCCTCCAGAGATAATCAGGAACGGTTTTATGGCCGACAGCAGAACTGCAACTTTCTGCCAGTTCGGTTCATCATTCTCATCTTTTGGTTCATCCTCAAAAAGCTCGTTTAAAATCTCAATCTTCTTATCAGAGAGTACACTTGATTGCAGATCGCTCTTTTGATTTATCCACTCTTTCAATGACCTCTCCATTTTGAAATATCGATGCTGATAAAGCTTATCACCATCCAGAACAAAAGGTGTTTCTTGATCAGGCTTGCCAATAATCGAACTCTCCGTTAATTGTAACGTTCTATCGGGAAGCATTCCCATGAGTTGCGAGTCAAGTTCAAGCATGTTTCCAAGCTCGCGAACTGTTTTATTGATTGAAAGGCAAACATGACCTGCCATTCTGAATTGAACTGTAAGAATAACGGCCAACTTTTCTTCCGTCGTCATCTCTCCATGTTCCTGCTCCAGAAAGCGAATGAGTTCTTTTTCCAACCGATCTGCAAGGAGGTCAGTCAGGTCCGAATCCAAACCTTCTCCAGTCTGATCTTTATCAGGCACGTCATCAAAGAGTGAAGGATTTCGCTTGGTCATGATTTTCTGCTCAACATATGTTCAAGTTTTAGTATCACATCTTTATCCGGCTTATGAAACCACACGCCGTTACTACTGCCTGCTTCAATTCCCCGCACAAACAGATATGCCACACCTGCAAAATCTTTATCGTAATCGAAATCAGGGATTTTACTTCTCAAATATTTTATCAGCGCTACGGTGTAAAGGTGATATTGAAGGTCGTATGATGCGTTTAAAATCTCTTCCTCCAGCCTCTCCGGGGTATAATCTTGCTTCGTATCACCCAGGTAATTAGATTTATAATCAATAATCATGTAACTCCCATTCTGCCGGGCAACAAGGTCAATAAATCCCGTCATGTAACGATTCGAATGTTCATTTTGAGAAATTTCTTTGCCTTCCCTGATAGTTTCTAAAAGCGCTCCGCCATCTGCGGCTCCTGCTGCAAAGTTAAACTCCATCTCCCGACGCTCATCTATTCTTGATAGCTTACTTAGGTCGAATCCAGGAATTTTGCAGTCCGCCACCTTCCTCATCATCTTTTGCAGAACGGGTGCCCATTTTTTATCGAAGCTGTAATCCTCTAAAATCTCATTAATTTCTGAAGCGTAGAGGCTGCTGTTGGCGCTACTAAACTCAAACGATTCAGCTTCAAAGAGTTTGTGAATCGCAGTACCGGCAGTGGCTCCTTTCGGGAAATCGAAAATTGTAAGTTCCCCCCTGAATTTTGTCTCCTCGCTTTGCTCAAAAGGAGCCGAAAAGCTATCGATCAGCTGATCATAATCAGGGGTGCCGGGATCTGAACTGTGGCCGGCCAGTGACGTAAAACTTTCAAGTCTGTTTTGAACCTTCAAGTCACTCGGTCCCTGGTAAGGATGAAACATCAACTCTTCTGATTCATCATCATGTACGAAGCTCCCGATCGCCATCTCTTCATCAGAGCTTAGAAGCTTCAATTCGATACTATTATCACTTTTGTCCTGAAGTGATTTAAACGCTGAAATGAAATCAGAATCTGATATTTCAGCACCCTCTTTTACTTTATATTTATTCTTGATGGACTCTTTAAGTCTATGTCTACCAACAATTGAAGCACCTAATCCTGAAACATTCGAATGTGTATGTGATTCCCATATCACAATAGACGCATACTGAGCTCGGGTTAGCGCGACGTAGGCTTTTCGCACATCTTCAGCCACTGATTCAATATCCGATAAGTACTCTGCATTCACTCGTCTCTCATTTTTGATGCGGTCAAAATTAATGATCAAATCATCACTCTCATCTGAATGATACTCCACCATTTGTTTCGCAGATGACTCAAAACTTTTGGGCTTATATCCCATCCACAAAGTCGGGCAAAATACAATTGGGAACTGCAGCCCCTTACTTGAATGAATGGTCATGATCTTGACCAAATTTCTGTCACTCTCAAGCTGAAGCTCTTTCTCTTCTTCGTCTGACTCTTCCATCTGCCGGAGCAGCCATGTGTGCAGTTTATCCGGACTGAGCAGATGTTCATTCTCCGCTT
>Ga0209943_1000415_pt1 | contig 29827 bp, 25 predicted proteins | sample SalPonR1_B_D2_MG_FD_185698 | JGI IMG/M metagenome (GOLD analysis project Ga0209943, IMG submission 185698) | Salt pond soil microbial communities from South San Francisco under conditions of wetland restoration - Salt Pond MetaG R1_B_D2_MG... ... | reverse complement strand
GCGAGTCGCTCACGACGTTTCTCGACGATGTCCTCGTAGCCGCGATCGCGTCAAAGACGCCCCGCGTCTGCGCCGTGTCACTCGGTCGCAAGTCCTCGCCGTAGCTTTGGCTACGACTGCGGGTTGCTCTGTCGCGAAACGACACAGCCACGAGACCTCGCGACCCCTCGCTACGGCCGGGCGGTAAAAAATGCGGGACTGGGAAATCTCCGCAAGCCTACTGCGCGCCGGCGGCCACCGCCAGCGAGTCGCTCACGACGTTTCTCGACGATTCCCTCATAGCTGCGATCGCGTCAAAGATCCCCCGCGTCTGCGCCGTTTCACTCGGTCGCAAGTTCAATTTTCAGGAAAACCCCGCTTGCCTTTCGGAGCCCGGATAAGCGCGAAGCGCGCATCCGGGGAATGGTGGCCACGGAAGGCTGGCCCCGGGTGCGCTGCGCTTACCCGGGCTACGGGTCCTGCTACGGGTGTGGGAGCCAGCCCTGCTGGCGATGGCGGCATCCCGGATGTCCAAACGAAGTGCATCCGACGGTCGGACAGGATCAAGCCTGACGACTGGGGAAAATACGGTTTCCGGCCACTCGGGTCCTTGTGCTCTTCGCTTCCAGCCTTTCGTAGCCCGGATAAGCGCGACGCGCGCATCCGGGGAATGGTGGCCACGGAAGGCTGGCCCCGGGTGCGCTGCGCTTACCCGGGCTACGGAACCTGCTACGGGTGTGGGAGCCAGCCTTGCTGGCGATGGCGGCGGCCCACGGACTCATTCGGTCAGGACCGGCATCCGTTATCCTTTCGATATTCCCTTCAGCAGGTTTCAAATCCATGTTTTGCGTTCGCGAACAATCGACCGATCAAGCCCGCCGCCAAATCGTGCCGCTGCAGGCATCCGACCTCGATGCCTGGCTCGACAGCGCCGGGCCGGCCGCCAAGGGGTGGGTCCGGGCTCATGAATTCGAAGCGGAGCCGGGCAGTAGCCTGTCGGTCCCCGATGAGGCCGGCAACCCCTCGACGGTGCTGGTCGGCTATGCCCCGGATGCGCCGACCTGGGCGCTGGCCGGGCTTCCGGCCGAATTGCCGGCCGGGGCGTATGCGCTCAGCGGGGATTTTTCCGACGAAACCCGCTCGCTGTTCGCGATCGGCTGGGCGCTGGGCCACTACCGGTTCGATCGCTACAAGCCCGGCAAGCGCCCGGCCTGCAAGCTCGAAGTACCGGAACCTCTTCGCGAGCGTCTCGAGGTTTTCCGCGACGCGATGTACCGGGTGCGCGACCTGGTCAACACGCCGGCAGCCGATCTGGGTCCGGAAGAGCTTGCCGAGGTCGCCGCCGACCTGGCCGAGCGATGCGAAGCCAGCTTCAGCACCGTCACCGGCGCCGCGCTCGAGAAGGGGTTCCCGGCGATTCACGCAGTCGGCAAGGCCTCGAGCCGTGCACCCAGGCTGATTCGCCTCGAGTGGGGCGATCCCGCCAATCCGCCGTTGGCGCTGGTCGGCAAGGGCGTGATCTTCGACACCGGCGGCCTGAGCATCAAGCCGGCCGCCGGCATGGCCCTGATGAAAAAGGACATGGGCGGGGCCGCGCACGTGCTAGGCCTGGCCGAGCTTGTCATGCGGCTCAAGCTGCCGGTCCACCTTCGGGTCTACATTCCGGCCGTGGAAAACGCCATCGCCGGCAACGCCTACCGCCCGTCGGATATCGTCACGACCAGAAACGGCACGACCATCGAAATCGGCAACACCGACGCCGAAGGCCGGGTGGTGCTTTCCGACGCGCTGACGCTGGCGGCCGAGGAAGGCGCGGACCGCATCATCGACTTCGCCACGCTCACCGGCGCGGCCCGCGTGGCCCTGGGAGAGGATCTGCCGCCGCTGTATTCGCGCAGCACCGAGCAAGCCAGGGCCATCCAGGACCTGTCGCTGGCGATCGAGGATCCGCTCTGGCACATGCCGCTCTATCGGCCCTACAAGCAGCAGATCGAGCCGAAGATCGCCGACCTGTCCAATACCGGCTCCACCGGCCAGGGCGGCAGCCTCACCGCTGCGCTGTTCCTCGACCATTTCGTGCCCGAAGGCATCGACTGGATGCACCTCGATATTTACGCCTGGAACCTCTCCGACCGACCGGGCCGACCGGCCGGGGGCGAGGCGCAGTGCCTGAGGACGATGTTCGAGTGGCTGGAGGGTGAATATAAATAGGGACTTTTCCGGCGGGGCACGCCGGCTCCGAGATGCGGATTCAGCTCGAATCCGGTTCGCCACGTGATGGTGGGCGCGCCGGGGCCAGGCGCGGGCGGCTTTATTCGTCTGACGTCTGACTTAAAATGCATTTCGCCCCGCGCTGGCGCGCTTGCGGGCGACCTGCTTTTGTCAATCACGATAAAAGTAGGCAAAAGCGCTTTTTACAGGCGACAGCTGTTCAAGGTGCGGGTCGGAATGACCTGGGGGTTAGGTGTGTGGCATCGGGCTTTGGTTTGAGATCTTCTTGCCCGTGCTGAGTGTTCGGCATGTGCTCCAGGGCGATGAATGGATTACGGCTTCGATGGTTATCGGAGCGGGGTCGTGGCGATCGCGCTCGCATTTGTGTGTTGGGGATGCTGAAGTGGGTTCCGGATTCGGGTGGTGAGGGCTTGTGCGGGTCTGGTTGCGGACGGTGTTCTTGCCCCGTGGCGGGCTGGACAAAAATTCTTGAATTGTCTTGTAGGAGCGGTCTCCAGGCCGCGATTCGGGCCGCCGCAATCGCGGCCTGGAGACCGCTCCTACGAAATTCCGGCGTGCGGGCAGCTCCGCCGAGAACGCAGAACGAGATAAGGCCCGAATCCTGCTCACCACCCCAACCTGAAACCGTCTTCAGCATCCACCGATGGTTACAACGACCCCGATCGAGACGAATCCGTGGTTTCCGTTTTCTGAAGTGGGTTTCAGCCCCGTGGCCATGGATGCCGCCGTGGCCTGGTCTTGAATTGCGCGCGTAGAAGCAAAATGCGCGGCAATGGCGCCGAACCCACTCACTGCCCCGATCTGGAACCTTCTTCAGAAAACGGAACGGCAGCTAGCCCAGCGGGCGACACGAACCACCTCCGATAACAATCGACGCCTCGATCCATTCGTCGCCCTCGAATCAAGGACGAACGGGCAGATCGGCGAAAAGGATCCCGGCTCGGTACCACGATCCAATACCTAATCAACCCTTGCATCGACCCGCGCCGCAACCCTCTGCCGCCTGTAAAAAGCGCTTTTGCCTACTTTTCAGGCGCTTGTGAAAAGCAGGTCGCCTGCAAGCGCGAAGCGCGTGGCGAAATGAATTTGATTTTAAAAGCTGCCGCACCTAGCCAAGGTGCCCTCATCAGCGCGGCATCAAGTTGAATTCGAAAATGGAATTGAACCCTCCAAAGGCCAGACCCGGGCCGTCGAGCCGACACAGCTCCATTAGACTGAACGGCTAACCGTAAAGCCGAGCACGATGACCATTAACGCACCGCCGCCACCGCCGAAACCTCCCGGTTCCGGCATCGGGTACGAAATTCGCCGAACGCTTTTGCTCGCCGGTCCTCTGATCGTCGGTCAGGTGACCAGCTACGGCATGAACTTCGTGGATACCGTAATGGCCGGCAGACTGGGGCGTATCGATCTCGGTGCAATCGCGATCGGGTCGTCGATTTGGGCGGCCGGCCTGTTGTTCGTGCTTGGCGTGCTGATGTCGGTGTCGCCGGCAGTATCCCAGCTCGACGGTGCCGGTCGCCGACTTCAGGCCGGCGAGATGACGCGCCAGGCGCTGTGGATCGCGCTCGGAATCTCGGTGCTGATGGTCCTGGTCATGCGCAATGCCGGGTGGGTCATGACGATGCTGGAAGTCGAGCCGTCGGTGGCCGGGCTTGCGCTAGGCTATCTCGAGGCGATGACCTGGGGCGCCCCGGCCCTGACCCTGATGTTCGCGCTGCGGTTTTTTTCCGAAGGGACGGGCTACACCAGACCGACCATGTACATCGGCCTGCTCGGCATCGTGTTCAACGTGCCGCTGAATTACGTGCTGATGTTCGGCAAGCTGGGATTCGAACCCATGGGGGCGGTGGGCTGCGGCTGGGCGACCGCGCTGGTGTTCTGGTTGCAATTCATTGCCCTGGCCGTGTATATCCGTTACCGGGAGCACTACCGGGCGTTCGAACTCTACCAGGGCTTCAGTCGGCCCAATCTGCGTGAGATCAGTGGTTTGTTGCGCGTCGGGCTTCCGATCGGCGTCACCATTTTTTTCGAGGGCAGCTTGTTCGTTTCGGCCGCGCTGCTCATCGGCACCCTGGGCGCGCTACCGATCGCGGCCCACCAGATCGCGATCAATTTTGCCGGTATGGCCTTCATGGTCCCGCTGGGACTGGCCGGCGCCATTACGGTGCGAGTCGGTAATGCCATCGGTCGCCGGGACCCGGCCGGGGCGCGACTTGCGGGCTTGGTGGGGATCGGGATTTCGATCGTATTCGCCGCGTTTTCGGCATCGCTGATGTTCTTCTTTCCGGAGTGGATCGCGCGTATTTATACCGGTGAACCCGAAGTCGTGGAACTGGCCGCCAGTCTGTTGATGCTGGCCGCGATTTTCCAACTGTCCGATTGTCTGCAAGTGGCTTCCGCCGGCGCCTTGCGGGGCTACAAGGACACCCGCCGTCCGATGCTCTACAGCGTTTTTTCCTACTGGGCAATCGGCCTCTCCACAGGCTATTGGCTCACGTTCGAGCGCGGTTGGGGCGCCGCCGGTATGTGGGTGGGGCTGATCGCCGGCCTGACCGTCGCGGCGATATTGCTGGGCGGACGCTTTGTTCGCCTGTCCAGGGCCCGGAAAACAAACGGGCCACCAGCCGTCGAAACCCGAGCCTCCTGACTTTCGGCCCTTGCAAGAGTGATGGAGCAGACGCACGATATCGAAGCATGGCGCCGCGTTAATCGGCACAATGACAGTCTCGACCCGGTGCGGGCTTGATCGGATATTGACCCGCATCGCCGATGATTCGGCCATATAAAACTCAACCTGGGCGACAAGCCAATGAATGACCAAAAGAAGGGAAACTTCCTGTTGCGCGTCTGGCGTGGCTTCTGGAACGGTCTCACCGCATTTCGAATGGCGGTCTTCAACATCCTGTTCCTGATCGTGCTGGCGCTGGTGGTGCGGCTGATTCTCGCGCCGGGGGATACCATCCAGGTCGAAGGCGAAACCACGCTGGTGATTGCCCCGAACGGTCTGATCGTCGAGCAATATACCGGTTCGCCGTCGGAACGCGCGCTCAACGAGGCGCTGGGGCAGCAACTGCCGGAGACGCGGCTTCGCGACATCGTGCGCGCGCTGGAACTGGCTGCGGACGACGAGAATATCGTCCAGGTGTTGATCAGCACCGACAAGCTGCTTGGCGTGGCGCCCGGTACCTTCACCGAATTGTCGGCGGCATTCGATCGATTCCGCCAGGGCGGCAAGACCGTGCTCGCCTACGGCAGCAATCTTGGACAGAGTACCTACGGACTGGCTTCGCTGGCCGACGAGGTCTGGCTGAATCCCGACGGCGCGCTTCTGATCGAAGGCTACGCCTACTACCGCAACTACTTCAGCGAGGCACTGGAGAAGCTCAAGGTGGATGTCAATTTGTTTAGGGTCGGCGAGTTCAAGTCGGCGATGGAGCCGTTCATCCGCGATTCCATGTCCGAAGCCGACCAGGCCGCGGCCGAGTACTTCATCGGCGGGTTGTGGCAGGAGTACCTCGAAATCGTCGCCGGTCATCGCGGCATGCCGGTCGAGCGGCTGCTGGACGTAGCCGAGAACATGGTCGAACTGCTGGAGACCGCCGACGGAAATCCGGCCCGGATGGCGCTGGAAGCCGGACTGGTCGACCAGCTGCTGACGCGTCCGGCCGCGCGAACGGCGCTTGCAAATCGGGGTGCTCCCGACGACGAAGGAGGATTCCGCCAGATCGGCATGCGTGATTACCTCAAGGTACCCAGGAGACCGGAACTCGGCGGGGAGCAGGTCGGCATCATCGTGGCCCAGGGCGCCATCACCGAAGGCAACCAGCCGCCGGGTACCATCGGTTCGGAATCGCTATCGAAACTGCTTCGCAAGGCTCGCCGCGACGATGAAATAAAGGCCGTGGTGCTGCGGATCGATTCGGGCGGCGGCAGCGCATTTGCATCCGAAGTCATCCGTCAGGAGATGCTTGCGCTGAAAGAGTCGGGCAAGCCGGTCGTGGTCAGCATGGCCAATGTCGCGGCCTCGGGCGGATACTGGATCGCGATGGGCGCCGATGAAGTCTGGGCATATCCCAACACCATTACCGGCTCCATCGGTATCTTCGGGTTTTTGCCGACGTTCCAGGATTCGCTGGACGCCATCGGCGTGCATACCGACGGCTTCGGCGTCACGCCGCTGTCCGGCGCGTTTCGCGCCGACCGCGAGTTGCCCGAATCGGCGCGGCGTGTCATCCAGTCGATCATCGAGCATGGCTATGAGCAGTTCATCGGCCTGGTGGCGCAGTATCGCGGCATGACGACCGATGAAGTCGACGATATCGCCCAGGGACGGGTGTGGACCGGCACGCAGGCGCGTGAGCGTGGCCTGGTCGACCAACTCGGCAGTCTGGAAGAAGCGGTGGCCTCGGCGGCTCGTATTGCTGGCGTGGCCGATGACTACCAATCCGTCTACATCGCGCCCACGATGAGCGCCTTCGAGCGTTTCTTCGCCAACATGGGCGCGCAGGCGCTGGCCTGGTCCGGGCTTGAGCGCATCGTCTCCCGGGCCGCGTGGTGGCCGGGCGCCGACCTTTACCGCAGCCTGCTCGGCCAGTTCGCCGAAATCAACGGCGCCAGCGGGTCACGCGGCCCGGCCGAGCCCATGGCGCACTGCCTGTGCGAGCCGCCGATGTAGGTTTGACACCCTTGCCGGGTGTGGGTGGTTTTTTCTTTTATTCAACTACCAAAGGTTCTCGCCCGGTGGCATGCCAGCACGCCGGAATTTCGTAGGAGCGGTCTCCAGGCCGCGATTCGGGCCGCCGAAGTCGCGGCCTGGAGACCGCTCCTACAAGACTATTCACGCGTCTTTGTCCGCCCGCTGTCGGGCACTTCCGCCGGCGGCAGGTAGCCGTTCATGCGCGCAAGCGCCTCGACCTGGGGCAGGTCCCGACCGATGACGATCAGGCGCCGTTCCAATTCGCGGCGGTGTTCGGGGGAAAGCGATTCCACGGCCAGGCTGTGCTCGATTTCTTCGACCTCGTTTCGCATGCCGGCAATCATCTCGCCGAGATTCCAGGCGCTTTCGAATCCGGCGCTTGAGCATTCGTCGGGCCTTACAGCGCCGGTCAGGGCGGCGTGGAAACCGAATACCGGCGCGCATTCGTCGGCCAGTCGCACACGCCACCTTTCCATCGCAGCATTGCTGCAGTCGGGGTGGACCTCGCTCATCCACGCGCCCGGCGGCCGATGTGCCAGAACGGCCGCATCGGCGGCCTCAAATGCTTCAGAGCAGTCCATGCGTGCCGCGCAGCCGGTCAGTGCGACGGCCGCGCCCAGTGCGACGACGCCGATGAAAGTCCTGTGGTTCATATCGCGTACACTCCTTTGCACGCAGCAAGGATAGCAGCACATTGGACCCTTTTACCCAAGGCGTATTCGGCAGCCTGTTCGCCCAGGCAGGCGCACGCGGAAAGCACGTTCGACCGGCTGCCGCGGTGGGTTTTGCCGGCGGCTTGGCGCCCGATCTGGATGTGCTCATACGATCTGCGAACGACAGTTTGCTGGCCATCGAATATCATCGACACTTCACCCACGCGCTGGCGTTCATACCGGTCGCGGCGATGCTCGTGGCGCTGGTGGCCTGGCCGCTGGTCAGCCGCTGGCGCCCCGATGTCAAATTCGCCCGGGTATTTGGCTGGAGCCTGCTGGGGGTGGCCTCGCACGGGGTGCTGGACGCGATGACCTCTTACGGCACGCGCCTGCTGTGGCCGTTCAGCGACGAGCGCATCGCCTGGAACATCATCAGCGTCATCGATCCGCTGTTTACCGCACCGCTGGCAATCCTGCTCGGCCTGGCGGTGTGGAAGCAAAGCCGAAAGGGTGCGCGCATCGCGGCGCTGTGGGCGATTTTCTACCTGGCGGTCGGTACGCTGCAGCAGCATCGCGCCGAGCAGATCGTCGGCCACTGGGCCGACAATGCCGGTATCGAGGCCACCCGGGTGGTCGCCAAGCCGTCATTCGCCAACCTGGTGCTTTGGCGGGGGCTGGTCGACGACGGCGAGCGCATGCACATCGTCGCCGTCCGGATTCTGCCCGGCCGCGACGCGCTGGTCTGGCGCGGCTCGTCCGTACCTCATTATGGTCACGACAAGCGCAACGGGGAATGGCCGGAAGACAGCCGACTGGAGCGCGATCTGGTGCGGTTCCGGCATTTTTCCGACGACTGGCTGTTTCGCTATTACACCTACGACGAGGAAGAGACCCGGTTCGTCGGCGATCTGCGCTACGCCATCGATCCGGCCAGTGCGCGGCCGTTGTGGGGCATTCGCCTGGATCCCGACCGGCCGGCCGTTCCGGTGCGCTTCGAGCGCCCGGCGCGCGTCACCGAGTCCGAGCGCGAAGCATTCCTGGATCGCCTCATGGGCCGCGACCCGCCGCCGTGATGCCTTTCACCGATCGATGCCCGGGTTAGAATCGACGCGCGGAATCAAACAGTCGGTAAAGGCTTTTAACCACGAAGGGCACGAAGGACACGAAGAACTGCAAAAAATCCCTGCCGTCCGGTGTGCGTGAGAAAAATTCGACGCGCTGGCATTCAGGCAAAATACTACCTGACTAGCGTCGTGTCTCAGTATTCCGGAATTTTGCCCAATTGGTTGGAGCTTTTGTAGGGTGGATAAGCGCCAGCGCATCCACCTTATTGGCGCTCGGATGGTGGATGCGCTGGCGCTTATCCACCCTACTGAGACACGACGCTAATCAGGAAATACTATTTTCTTCTGATTTTCCTTCGTGCTCTTCGTGGTCAGCCGCTTTTGACTTTGCGGTTGCCTGTGGCTTCCGCAGCAGCGTTGAAGAGATGAGCAGAAACCCTATTAAATGATACCGGACCCGTTTTGCCGATGAATTTTAAAAGCGACAACGAAGCGCCCGCCCATCCGCTGATCATCGAGGCGATTGCCCAGGCCAACCAGGGCATGGCGACCGCCTATGCCGACGATGCCTGGAGCAAGCGGCTGGACGGCGTGTTCTCCGATCTGTTCGAGACCGAATGCAGCGTGCTGCCGCTGGCCACCGGCACGGCCGCCAATTCGGTGACGCTGGCCGCCACCTGTCCTGTCTGGGGCGCGGTCATGTGTCACCGCCAGGCGCACATCGCCAACGACGAAGGCGGGGCGCCCGAGTTCTACACCCACGGCGCCAAGCTGATGCTGCTCGACGGCGACCACGGCAAGCTGCAGGCGGAAGAGCTCGGCCACGCGATCGATTCGGCCGGCGTCCACGGCGTGCACAACGTCAAGCCGTCCGTGGTTTCCATCACCCAGGCCACCGAATGCGGCACCAGCTATCGGCCCGGGGAAATCTCGGCGATCGCGGAGGCTGCCCATTCGCGCGGCCTGCCGCTGCACATGGACGGTGCCCGGTTCGCCAATGCGATGGCCTGGCTGGGCAATTCACCTGCCGAAGCGACCTGGAAATCCGGCGTCGACGTGCTGTCGTTCGGCGCCACCAAGAACGGCGCGCTGACCGCCGAGGCCATCGTGGTCTTCGGCCACCCCGAGTGGCTGGAGACCATGCAGCGCATGCGCAAGCGCGGCGGACACCTGCTGTCGAAAATGCGTTATGTCTCGGCCCAGTTGCTGGCCATGCTGGACGGCGGCCTGTGGCTGGAGCTGGCCGCCCACGCCAACGCAATGGCGGCACGCCTGGCCGAGGCCGTGGAGGCTCATCCCGAGGCGTCGCTGGCGTGGCCGGTGGAAGCCAACGAAGTGTTTCTGCGCTGGACGCCCGAAAAGCTCGCCGGTCTCAAGGACCAGGGATTCGAGTTCCATATCTGGCCCGGTCACGACGATCTGGCCAGGCTGGTCTGTTCGTTCGCCACGCAGCAGGGCGAGGTTGACAAGCTGGTCGCGGCGCTGCAGACCGGTGGAGGCGACACATGAGCATGCTTGAACCCTCGCCCGACGAGCGCGAATGGCTCAGCGACGTGCTGACCCGGAAAATCCCGCTGGGCGGCGCGATGCAGCTTTCGATTGCGAGGCTGGACGACACGGGCATAGAGTTCAGTGCGCCGCTGGCACCCAGCGTCAACGACAAGGGCACCGCGTTCGGCGGCGCGATCGTGTCGCAGATGATTCTCGCCGGCTGGTCGCTGCCCCGGCTGTTGCTGCGCCGTGCCGGCCTCGAGGCCGACCTGGTCATTGGCCGCTGCGAGGTCCGTTTTCTTAAGCCGGTCAGCGATGATTTCCGGGTGCGCTGCGAATGGCCGGAAACCGCATCGATCAATGCGTTCATCGACCAGGCGCGGACCAGGGGCCGCGGCAAGCTGGAGCTGGCGCCGGAATGCCTGACCGATTCCGAGGTGGCGGCTACGCTCGCAGCCCGGTATGCTGCGTTGGGAAGGAGCAACGGCGCGGCGGCGTCGGACGGATGATGCACAGGAGCACGCTGATGAAACAATCCAGGGCAGTTCTGGTGATCGGGATGGTGAGCCTTCTCGGCCTGCTTGGCGCCTGCGGCACGCTCGACGAAAAGGACAAGAAGCGCACCGAGACGATGGACCGCTACGAGGCCATCGTGCGCTGGAACCAGTTCGATTCCATGGTCGATTTCATGCATCCGGACTGGCTGGCGGAAAACCCGGTGACCTCGCTGGAGGTCGAAAGATTGCACCAGTTCCGGGTCAGCCAGTACACCGTGCGCCAGGTGCTCAGCGATTCCGAGGGCGGGGTGGACCGGCTGGTCCAGCTCAGGCTCTACAACAAGCACACGGCGCGCGAGAAAGTGGTGGAATACGTCGAGTCCTGGCGCTGGGACGACGAGCGGGCGCGCTGGATGCTGCACTCCGGCCTGCCTGACGTGACCGGGAGGTTCTGATCGCCCTGAGTCGGAGACCGAAATCGTGTTTTCCAGGATGTTGACCGTCAACCGGGAGGCAAGAATATGCGAACGATCGCGGTATTGAACGCAAAAGGCGGCTGCGGCAAGACCACGCTGGCCACCAATCTTTCCGCCGCGCTGGCCTGGGAGGGCTACCAGGTGGCGCTGGGTGACATGGACCCGCAGCAATCGTCGGCCGACTGGGGCGCGAGCCGACCGGAAGAATACCCGGAAGTCATGAGCCTCAATTCCGCCGACGGCCCGATCCGGGCGCCGGCGGGCACCGACTACCTGGTGCTCGATTCGCCGGCCGGCATCCACGGCCCGGAGCTCGGGCAGCTGGTTCGGCGGGCCCAGACCGTGCTCATTCCGGTGCTGCCCTCGTTCATCGACATGCGCGCCGCGCACCGTTTCCTGGGCCACCTGTTTGCGCTCAAGCCAATCGCCGAGGGCGAGGCCAAGGTGGGCCTGGTCGCCAACAGGGTCAAGCCGCATACCATCATCTATCGCGAACTCAGGGGCTTTCTCGGCGACTACAAAGCGCCCATCGTCGGCCAGCTGCGCGATTCCATGAACTACGTCCGGGCGTTCGAAAGCGGCCTCTCGGTGTCCGATTACCCGCCCTACCTGGCCGAGCAGGACTGGGACGAATGGGCCACCATCCTGGAATGGATCACGTCGAGAAAATCCCGGGGAAAAGCGTAACGGACCTGCTGGCGCAGGTATTTACGCGCCTGTCGGGTCCGAGAACGGAATACTGAATCCCATGATGAGTGACTTGCCGCGTGCGCTGGCCGCGCAGAAGCACGAGCTCGCCGTGCATGTTCGTGCCAGCGTCGGTCTCGTGGTGATCGAGTCGCGCGACGAGCCGCGAGCCATCGACCTGCTGCGCCATGTCAGCCGCGAGTTGATGCAGCCGCTGTTCTTCTGGAGCGCCGCGCGCGGCATGTCGCGAATCGACCGCCAAAGTGGAATCGACGGCAGCTTCGACCAGCCGTTGGCGCTGCTTCGGCATATCGATCAGCGCCGCGACGGCGGCATTTTCGTGCTGGCCGATTTCCAGCCTTACCTCGAAGACCCGGTCGTCGCCCGCCTGGTGCGCGAGATCGTGCGCAACGAGGGTCGCGTGGCGCGCACGCTGGTCCTGACCGGCGCCGAGATCAGGCTGCCGGAAGCGCTTCGCGCCAAGGCTGTTCGATTCGAGTTGTCGCCGCCGGCTCGGTCCGAACTCGAAGCCATGGTGCGCCGGCAGGCGCGCGCGTGGCGCGACGGTCGCGGCAAGGTCCAGGCGCCGATCGACGAGAATGCACTGAAGGCCCTGGTCGACAACCTGGCCGGCCTGACGATGAAGGACGCCCGGCGCCTCGCGCGCAACGCGATCTACGACGACGGCATTCTCGACCACGCCGACCTGCCGGCGCTGATGAAGGCCAAGTTCGAACTGCTGAATCCGGGCGGCGTGCTGGCCTTCGAACTCGAAACCGAGCGCTTCGCCAATCTCGCCGGCATGCCCAACCTCAAGCGCTGGCTCGAACAGCGCACCGCCATGTTTCGCTCCGGCGAGGGCCCGCCCGGCCTGGATCCGCCCAAGGGCATGTTGTTGCTCGGCGTACAGGGTTGCGGCAAGTCGCTGGCGGCCCGGGCCGCGGCCGGGCACTTCGAAGTCCCGCTGCTGCACCTGGACTGCGGCGCCTTGTACAACCGCTTCCACGGCGAGAGCGAGCGCAACATGCGCCGGTCGCTGGCCGCCGCCGAGCAGATGGCGCCCTGCGTGCTGTGGGTCGACGAGATCGAGAAGGGGCTGGCCACCGGGGACAACGACGGCGGCACCTCGCGCCGCATGCTGGCGACGCTTTTGACCTGGATGGCCGAACGCAAGTCCCGCGTCTTCCTGGTCGCCACGGCCAACGACATCACCGCCTTGCCGCCCGAGCTCGTGCGCAAGGGCCGGTTCGACGAAATCTTCTTCGTCGACCTGCCCGATGCGGCAACGCGGGCCGAGATCCTGCGCATCCACCTGCGCCGGCGCGAGCTGAAGCCGGAACTCTATGATGTCGAACAGTTGGCCGAGTGCACCCGCGGATTTTCCGGCGCCGAGCTCGAGCACGCGGTGGTTTCTGCCATGTACACGGCCCATGCAGAAGGCGAGGTGCTGACCAACGCGCATATTCTCGACGCGGTGCGCGAAACCCGGCCGCTGTCGGTGGTGATGGCCGAACCGGTTGCCGCCCTGCGCGATTGGGCGCTCGAGCGCGCGGTGATGGCCTGATGGACCCGATGAAGATCGGTCCGTACTGGATAACGCCGGCGCTCGGTCTGGCACCCATGGCCGGCGTCACCGACAAGCCGTTCCGGTTGCTGTGTCGTCGAATGGGCGCCGGGTTGGCGACTTCGGAAATGACCTCGGCCAATCCGCAGCTTCGGGATACCCGAAAGTCCGCCGAGCGGCTGGACCACGCCGGCGAGCCCGGACCGATCAGCGTTCAGATTGCGGGTACCGAGGCTGACCAGATGGCCGAGTTCGCCCGCTACAACGTCGAGCATGGCGCCCAGATCATCGACATCAACATGGGCTGCCCGGCCAAGAAGGTCTGCAGGGCCTGGGCCGGGTCGGCGCTGATGCGCGACGAGCGCCGGGTCGAGGCCATCCTGCGCGCCGTGGTTGGCGCGGTCGACATTCCGGTCACGCTCAAGATCCGCACCGGCTGGGCGCATGACGCGAAAAACGCGCCGACGATCGCGCGTATCGCCGAGGATGCCGGCATCAAGGCGCTGGCCATTCACGGGCGCACGCGTGACCAGAAGTACCAGGGCCAGGCCGAGTACGACACCATTGCCGCGATCAAGCAGAACCTGGCCATTCCCGTCTGGGCCAACGGCGACGTCGACTCGCCGGAAAAGGCCAGGCAGGTCCTCGACCACACCGGAGCCGATGGCCTGCTTATCGGCCGCGCCGCCCAGGGCCGGCCGTGGATCTTCGAACAGATCCGGCATTATCTGGACACTGGTAAACGGCTGCCGGAAAAGTCTCCCGCCGAGGTCGGCGCCATCCTGATCGAGCACCTCGAAGCGCTGCATGAGTTCTACGGCGAGGAGCGGGGCGTGCGCATCGCGCGCAAGCACCTGGCCTGGTACGCCAAGGCGCATCCCGGGCGGGAGACGTTCCTCCAGCAAGTCAACCGCGTCGATGACGGCCGATCGCAGATCGAGCAGACACAAGCGTATTTCGAGCGCCTCGATGACGTCCTGGGCGCGGCCGCCTGACCACGGCGCCGGCAAGTTTCTGGCAGGTCAGACCACTGCCGCTTTATCAACCCGAAAAGCCTTGGGGTTTTGTCCCATCGATTAGCCAGCCCCAAGTTTGTAGGGTGGATAAGCGCCAGCGCATCCACCGTTCAGTCTGGATAGAAGGTGGATGCGCTGGCGCTTATCCACCCTACAGAAACTGATGGCGGCACCGGAAATTTCCGAAAAGCGAAAGGCGGTCACCACGAAGGACACGAAGAAGAGCCAATCACAAGCGTTTTTCATCTTCGTGCTCTTCGTGGTCAAAAGTTGTTCAAGCTCTTGTCTTCATCGATGAGCGAGTCCCGGGCGTGACGCTGGAATCCGCAAGCGACTTGCGCCGCGGCGAAAGACCTGCTTCAATCTGGGTCCGTCCTCCTACGGTATTCCGCCATGCACTCCATCCACGACCCCGACGGCACGCGTCTTCCTATCAAGCTCGATTCCACGTCCAACGGCGAATATGAGCCAATCCCTCTGGATTTCGGGGCCGAACTTGCCAACAGGATGGCCCACGAGGCGGCCGGCGAGAATGCGAAGCGTACCGGCCGCACGCGGCGCGATTTCCTGGTCTCGAGTTGCGGTGCAGCGTCGACGCTGCTTGCATTCAACGCCGCCAACGCGGCGGTGGGTCGCACCGGCGGGCTGTTCGCGCTGGCCGACGAGGCGGCCGTTGACGAGGCTGCAGCCGACGCGGTCCTGAAGGGCGACGAGTTCATCCTCGACGTGCAGGGGCATTTCGTCAACCCGACCGGCGCCTGGCTGAAGCACCTGCCCGAGGACGCAAAACCACTGTCGGGCATGCCGGCGGCCGGCTGCGCGCTGGGCGAGGGCCCGGAGGCGCGTTCGTATCTGAAATGCCTGGGCCCGGACGCCTTCGTCAAGGACGTGTTCATGGATTCCGACACCGACGTGATGGTGCTGTCGTTCGTCCCGAGCACGCGTCAGGGCGAGCCGCTGACCATCGAGGAAGCCGCCGCGGCGCGCGACATCGTCGACGGGCTGAAAGGTACGCATCGACTCCTGCTGCACGGGCGCGTGAACCCGAACCAACAGGGCGACCTGGACGACATGCAGCGCCTGCGCGATGACTTCGGTATCCAGGCCTGGAAGACCTATACCCAGTGGGGCCCCGACGGGCAGGGTTTTTACCTGACCGATGAAAACACCGGCATCCCGTTCATGGACGAGGCCCGGCGGCTCGACGTGCCGGTGATCGCCATCCACAAGGGCATTCCGTTCGGGCAGAGGAGTTATCAGCACTCGCTATGCACCGACGTCGGGCCGGCGGCGAAGCAATATCCCGACCTCAGCTTTTTGATCTACCACTCCGGCTTCGTGCCGGGCCAGTCTGAAGGCCCGTACGATCCCGAGCGCAACGAAGGCATCGATTCGCTGATCAAAACCGTGGTGGAGAACGACCTGAAAGGTGGCAATGTCTACGCCGAGCTGGGCTCGACCTGGCGCTTCCTGATGCGCGACCCGGATTCGGCCGCCCACGCGCTGGGCAAGATGCTCACCTACATCGGCGAGGACAACATCCTGTGGGGTACCGACTCGATCTGGTACGGCTCGCCCCAGGACCAGATCCAGGCCTTCCGCGCCTTCCAGATCAGCGAAGAGTTGCAGCAGGAATACGGTTACCCGGCGCTGACGCCGGCGATCAAGCGCAAGATCTTCGGCTTGAACGCCTTGAAACCCTATCGCCTGGAAGCCGACACGCTTCGGCATCATCTTGGCGATGATGCGATTCAGCTGACGCGCTCGGAGTATCGTCCGGTTGCCGATCCGCACTTTCGCACCCTTGGTCCCAAAACGCGCAGGGAATTTTTCAATCTGATGCGCTGGGCTGGAGGCCAGTCGTCCTGATTCAATCCGCACGTCCTCGGGATGTCATGCATCGGGCTGATTTGAACCCATCGCAAAATGTGCTAATCTTCAAAAAACAAGGTTCAAAACGTCGTTTATTGCTCATATATTAGGAAATAAAATGAAAAATTCGGTGCGGGGGTGGATTTGGGCCTTCTGTTTGACAGGTTGCCTGGCGTCCGGAGCGGCTATGGCCAACCTGGGCGAAATGGTGGAAAAACTTGAGTCTTCGTTGGTCAGCATCACCGCATTGAATGCAGGCGAGCCGTTTGCGACGGGCAGCGGGTTCGTCATCTCGGACAACGGGCTGATCGCAACCAACTACCACGTCATTGAGGGCTCGGATGCACTCAGCCTGAAAATCGCCACGGGTGAAACCTACGATAGAGTAATGGTTGTGGCTGCCGACAAGCGGCGGGATCTCGCACTTTTGAAGATTCCGGCAGTTGGCCTGAAAACACTGAGTTTTGCGCCGGTTGACTCGGTTTCTGTCGGTGATCCGATTTATGCGTTCGGGAATCCATTGGGGCTTGAAGGCACTCTGAGTTCGGGAATCGTGAGCGCCAAACGGATCGAGGAAGGCGTTCAGATTTTGCAGATCTCCGCGCCCATATCCTCCGGATCTTCGGGCGGACCGGTCGTCAATAGCGCTGGGGATGTCGTCGGCGTTTCAACTGCAGTAATGAGAGAAGGTCAGAATCTGAACTTCGCGATGCCGGCGAGGTACGTTCAGAGCTTGATGGAAACCAACGAGGTCGCCCTTCCGGTTGCAGAATTTGCTGCACAGAACTGGGGATCCGCCGCACAGCCCGCATCGAGTTCCTATGAAGGTATTTCGGAGTGGGTTCTCGAACAGGCAATGGAGATGGAATACGACCTCGCGCCGATTCTGCCCAGCCTCGAGCAGTTGAGCTATCCGGAGCAGGAAGTCACGTTTTTGATGGCACTTCAGATTGACGCGTTCATGGAAACCGGTTTTGTGTGGATGGATCTACTCAACATAGGCACACCAGCCGAGGACGGAACTCTTGGTCTCGAGGTGCGCCTGGAGTCAGGGCATTATGTTGCCTTCGGTGTTTGTGACAAGGATTGTTCGGACATCGACCTGGCGGTTGTCGATGAAAATGGAGACCTCATGGGCGCCGATGAGGAAGATGATTCCTTTCCTATCGTCGAATTCACTCTGGAGCGGCCGCAAACGGTACTGGCCGTTCTCAAAGAGTTTTCATGTGACGTGGCCCCTTGCTATCATTTGGTATCCGTGATGGTTAAAGATGGGTCGGGAAAACGCCAGCGGACATCCGGACCAGTAAATCCCCCGTCCTATGGTCCGTTGGACCCGGTCGGTGTCAGGCCAGAAGATGGAGGTATCGACGGGAACTGATTACAAATAGTACCGCGACGGGTATTGCATCGAAACCGAGAGCGGCGCCGACTCAAATCGGCGCCGCTCTCAATCGTTTTCCGCCGGTCTTCACTGATTCGCGCAGAAAAAATCCGTCTTCATCCGATCCGTACGCCTTCGGCCAATATGGGTTTTTTCCTGATATTGTCTTCTGTCTGGGAATTGGGTAAGAAGCGCTGGAAATGCAGCCAGTTTCCTTGTTTCAGGTATCGTCAGCATGGCCTTTTCACGTGCTGCCAGATTCATTTTCTTTTAGCGTCACGTGGTCCAAACGGCGCTTCCTGCCTGGGTCCCGGCGGATGATGGCAGGCCGATCCCGCTTTCTGTTGAAGTTGTAAATTTTTCCCGCCAAGGCGATGACTTTATCGGTTCAGACGATTCAGGACGACGTGCGTCCTGATCGTCCGTGCCGCCGGATAAGGCATTGAACGCCGTTGCCTTTCGTTTTGATTGGCAAGCGATACAAATGTGCTATAAGCTCAGATGGGGAAGGGGGGCGCGCGTACTTTGGCTGCCACCACAGCGCAGGACATGAAAAGGACAAGAAAATGAAAAGTACGGCACGGTTTTGGTCTGTTACGACATGTTTTTTGGGATGCCTGTTTTCGGGAGTCGCGTTCGCCGATCTGGGCGAAATGGTTGAAAAGCTTCAGTCTTCTCTGGTCAGTATCACGGCATTGAATGGAGGCGAGCTGTTCGCGACGGGTAGCGGGTTCGTCATCAACGAAAGGGGAATCGTCGCGACCAACTACCATGTAATCGAGGGGTCTGATGCCTTGATCCTGAAGATCTCCAATGGTGAAACCTACGACAACGTCATGGTTTTGGCCGCCGATCAGCGACGGGATCTTGCGCTCCTGAAGATTCCTGCGATAGGTCTGAATGCATTGACTTTTGCACCCGTCGACTCGGCTTCCGTTGGTGATTCCATCTATGCGTTCGGGAATCCGCTGGGGCTGGAAGGTACGCTGAGTTCGGGTATCGTGAGCGCCAAGCGGCTCTGGGACGGCGTTCAGATTCTGCAGATTTCCGCACCCATATCATCCGGTTCGTCGGGCGGTCCGGTCGTCAACACCTCCGGTGAGGTCATCGGCGTCTCGACAGCAGGTATGGATGATGGCCAGAATCTCAATTTTGCAATGCCGGCAAAGCACGTCCAGGCAATGCTCGAAACCAACAGCCCGCCCGTCCCCATCGCCGAATTCGCGGCGCAGAGCGGGTGGGTTGGTGGTGGGGCGCAGGTTTCAACGGATTCATATGAAGGTATCTCCGAGTGGGTGGTTCAGCAGGCGGCCGAGATTGGATACGACCTCACGCCGATTCTGCCCGAGATTGAGCCACTGACTTTTGCCGAGCAGGAAGTCCTGTTTTTGATGCGCCTGCAGGTCGAGGAGCTTGTCGCCAACGGATATGCGTGGATCGACCTTCTCAATGTCGGCACACCATCGTCGGAAGGGCTTCTGGATCTCGAGGCGCAACTGGGGCCGGGACAGTATGTGGCGTTCGGCGTTTGTGATTCGGACTGTGGGGATATCGATCTCGCTATTGTCGACGGCAACGGAGACCTCATCGTTGCCGACGAGGAAGACGATGCTTATCCAGTGGTCGAATTCAGTCTGCAGAATTCCCAGCCGATACGTGCCGTGCTCAAGGAGTTTTCCTGCGAGGTTGCGCCCTGCCATCATCTGATATCCATCATGATGGCCGATATGTAAGCTCTACGGACCCTCGCCCCGGCGGGGCGAAGGTCGGGTGTTTGCATTGCCCTGGGTCGCGGCCCAGGGCGATGACGTCTGGATGTGGCGACCGCCACCAGTTGTGGCATGGGTGAAATTGGCCTCGGGTCTGCACCGGCGCGATCGTGACTGTGGTGATTGGCTCTGGATGAGTCGGAAGGCAGCCCCGGCCGGGCACGAAATCCCCATTCCAAGTACCATATGGGTTTGATTCGGAATCCTGCAGGTCAACCCCGGGGTTCCGGGAGAAATCCGGAAACCGCAATGTGGTGCCCCTTCTGTAATCACACCGATACCCGCGTGGTCGACTCCAGGCTGACTTCCGACGGCTACCAGATCCGCCGCCGGCGCGAGTGCGCGCATTGCGGTGCGCGTTTCAATACCTTCGAAGCCCCGGCGTTGCGCGCGCCCAACGTCATCAAGTCGAACGGCTCCAGAGAGGCCTTCGATGAGGACAAGCTGCGCGGTGGCATGATGCGGGCGCTGGAGAAGCGGCCGGTCGAGACCCAGCAGGTCGAGCGCGCAATTCGCGATCTGCTGCGCAAGATCCGCACCCTTGAAGAGCCCGAGGTGCCCAGCAGCGCCATCGGCGAATGGGTCGCGGCCGAGTTGGCCAGGCTCGACCAGGTGGCATACGTCAGGTTCGCCTCGGTTTACCGCCGCTTCGAGGACGTCCAGGCGTTTCGCGAGGAGATCGAGCGGCTGGAAAAGGAAAGCCCCGGGGGGCTCGACACACGCCAGATCTCGCTGCTCGGCCGCCGGGATGATTGACCGACTCCCATGGCCGGCGAAGACGGGAAAAGACGGTTTCGAGTTTCCGGTTTCGGGTTTCCGGAAAGGCAAAATCGAAAGGCTGGAGCCGGAAAAACCCGCCGAGCTTTGCCGACCACCGACCACTGACCACTGAATTTCCGTATTCCCGAAACCCGAAACCCGAAACCCGAAACCCGAAACCCGAAACCCGAAACCCGAAACCCGAAACCCGAAACCGCCTTGCCTGCCAACCCATCCAACCCCCCGACCTTCACCGCCACCGACCACGCCATGATGGCCGAGGCGCTGCGCCTGGCGCGCAACGGCCTTTGGACCGCCGAGCCCAACCCGCGCGTCGGGTGCGTGATTGCCCGCGGCGAGTGGATCGTGGGACGCGGCTGGCACGCGCGCACCGGCGGGCCGCACGCCGAGGTCGGTGCGCTGGCCGAGGCCGGCGCGCAAGCCCGGGGCGCGACTGCCTACATCAACCTGGAGCCCTGCAGCCATCACGGCCGTACGCCGCCGTGCGCCGATGCGCTGATCGACCGCGGCATCGCGCGTGTGGTCTGCGCCATGCGCGACCCTCATCCCAGTGTTTCCGGCGAGGGCATGCATCGACTTCAGGCGGCGGGCGTCGAGGTCGAATGCGGCCTCATGCAGGTCCAGGCCCTGGAACTGAATCGCGGCTTCGTCAGTCGCATCGAGCGCAAGCGGCCGTTCGTCCGGGCCAAGCTGGCCGGCTCGCTCGACGCGAAGACGTCGGGGCCCGACGGCAAGTCGAAATGGATCACCGGCGAAGCGGCTCGCCGCGACGGGCATCGGTGGCGCGCGCGCGCCGGGGCCGTACTGACGGGCATCGAGACCGTGCTGGCCGACGATCCCGGCCTGGATGTCCGGCTCGCCAATTTCGAGAAGAAACCACTGGTGGTGGTCGCCGACAGCCAGGCGCGCCTGCCGGCGACGGCGAAATTGCTGGCCACCGGCGCATTCGTGCTGCAGGTCTCGGTCGACGGCGATTCGCCCATACCCGAGGGTTGCGAACGGATGGTCATGCCGGCCGGGCCGGACGGCCGGGTGGCGCTGGAGGCCGTGCTCGCAATGCTGGCCGGGCGCGGCATCAACGAATTGCACGTGGAAGCCGGGCCGGTCCTGACCGGCGCGCTGCTTTGCCAGGGCCTGGTCGATGAACTGCTCGTCTACCAGGCCCCATGTATCATCGGCGCCGACGGTGCAGCCATGCTCCGCCTGCCTGGAGTGGAAAAACTCGACCAGCGCCTCCAGCTCGACGTGCTGGAGCGACGCGCAGTCGGTCGCGATATCCGCCTGCGCCTGGCGCCGCGGGAATGAACGTGATCGGAAGTCGGAAGTCGGAAGTCGGAAGTCGGAAGTCGGAAGTCGGAAGTCGGAAGTCGGAAGTCGGAAGTCGAAAAACCGGTTGCGAATCCTGCGACGACCGACCACTGACGACCGACCGCCGTTTACCCTTTAACCCTTGACCTTGATCCTCGAATTCAAATGTTCACCGGAATCATAAAAGCCCTCGGCCGGCTGGAAAGCATCGAGCCGGCCCACGGCGGCAAACGCCTGACCATTGGCGCCGACGCGCTGGCCGGCTTCGGCCTGCAGGTCGGCGACAGCATCGCGGTCAACGGCGTGTGCCTGACCGCGCTGGATCCGCAGCCGTCGTCGTTTGCCGCCGACGCATCGCCCGAAACCCTGCACCTGACCTCGCTGGGACGGCTGTCGTCCGGTTCGACGGTCAACCTGGAACCGGCGCTCAAGGCCGGTGACGCGCTCGGCGGCCACCTTGTGTCCGGTCACGTCGACGGCATGGCGAAGCTGGTCGAAATGCACGACGAAGGCGACAACCGACGGATGCGCTTCGAAGCACCCGAGAGCCTGGCGCGCTATATTGCGCACAAGGGTTCGGTGACGCTCGACGGCGTCAGCCTGACGGTCAATCGCGTCGACGGAAAATTCTTCGAGCTCAACCTGATTCCGCATACCCTGGAGGTCACCACGTTGGGCGGTCTGGCCCCGGGTGATCCGGTCAACCTGGAAGTCGACCAGATTGCCCGTTACCTCGAACGTCTGCTCGACGACTCATTCGGCAATCGGAAATAGCGCATGAAATTTGACTCCATCGAATCCATCCTCGATGACATCCGCGCCGGCAAGATGGTGGTGATGCTCGACGACGAGGACCGCGAAAACGAGGGCGACCTGATCATGGCCGGCAGCCTGGTCAAGCCCGAAGACATCAACTTCATGGCGCGCTACGGGCGCGGCCTCATCTGCCTGTCGCTGACCCGCGAGCGCTGCAAGCAGCTGGGCCTGCAATTGATGGTGCGCGATACCGACCGCCATCACCAGACCAATTTCACCGTATCCATCGAAGCGGCCGAGGGCGTGACCACCGGCATTTCGGCCTACGACCGGGCGCATACCATTCGCACTGCGGTGCGCCCCGATGCCACCGTCGATTCGCTCACCCAGCCTGGCCACGTGTTTCCGCTGATGGCCCAGCCCGGCGGGGTGATGGCGCGCGCCGGCCATACCGAGGCCAGCCTCGACCTGGCGCTGCTGGCCGGGCTGGAGCCGGCCGGCGTGCTGGTCGAGATTCTCAACGAGGACGGCACCATGGCGCGCCGACCCGAACTGGAGCGCTTCGTCGCCGAGCACGGCCTGAAAATGGGCACGGTCGCCGACCTGATCCGCTACCGGCTGGGCACCGAGCAGAACGTCGAATGCATCCACAGCCAGCGTGTCGGCACCGCGCACGGTCCGTTCGATCTCAAGGTGTTCCGCGACCGCATCAATCACAAGCTGCACTGGGCGCTGGTGCGCGGCAAGATCTCGGCCGATGAACCCTTTCCGGTGCGTGTGCACGTGCCGGAGTTGCTCGGCGACGTGATGGGCCTGACCGAGCCGGCCTTCGGCATGCCGCTGGACGCCGCGCTGGCCGATATCGCACGCCGGGGCCGGGGCCTGGCGCTGGTGCTGGGCTATGATGAAAGCGACAGCGATCGCCTGTCGGGCCTGGTCGGGAACTCGTCGGAACAGACCGAGGGCAAGGACCGTGCCGCGAGCGAGCTGCGAAACTACGGCATCGCGGCCCAGATCATCGCCGAACTGGGCATCCGGCGGATGCAGGTGTTCGGCGCGCCCAAGCGCCTGCATGCGCTGGACGGCTTTGGCCTGGAGATCACAGAATACGTGGTGCCCGGCGAAGACGCGCACGGGCGCCACCAGGGAGAATCGGCACAGTGAACGAAATCAATCCGCAGCCGCAAGGCAAGGATCGGCGCATTGGAATCGCGGTCGCGCGCTTCAACGCCGAGGTCACCGAGATGCTCCTGACCGGGTGCCGCGAGGCGCTGGTCGATCGCGGGGTGGCCGACGGCGACATCACGCTGGTGCGCGTGCCGGGCGCCTGGGAGTTGCCGCTGGCCTGTCAGCACATGATCGCCACGGGCAGCTACGACGCGGTCATCGCGCTGGGCGCCGTGGTACGCGGCGAAACGGCGCATTTCGAGTTCATCAGCGGCGAGTGCGCAAGGGGTCTGATGCAGCTGTCGGCCGAGACCGGCGTGGCGGTGGCCTTCGGCGTACTGACGCCCGAGAACGGCGACCAGGCGCGTTACCGGGCCGATCCCGAACGCGGCAACAAGGGTCGCGAAGCCGCGCTCGCGGCGCTGGAAATGATCGATTTGACCGAACGGGTCGCCGACACCGGAGCCGGCGATGGGTCGTAGCCGCAACAAGCGCACCGTCAGCCCCTTCGAGCCGCGGCGCCGCGCCCGGCGTCGGGCGCTACAGGCCCTCTACCAGTGGCAGCTGAACGATGATTCGGCGGTTTCCATCATCAAGCAGTTTCTCGAGGAACAGAACTTCGAAGGCGTCGACGCCGAGTACTTCCAGCAACTCGTGCGCGACGTGATCGCCGAGGGCGAATTGCTTGATGCGAAACTGGGGCCGCACGTCGAGCGCATCGATTCCAGCCTCGACCAGATGGAGCGGGTGATCCTGCGCATCGGTGCCGTCGAGCTTCTCAAGCATCCGGAAATTCCCTACCGCGTGGTCATCGACGAAGCCGTAGAACTGGCTCACCGCTTCGGCGCCGAGCAGGGCCATTCGTTCGTCAACGGCGTGCTCGACCGCCTTGCCCGTGACCTTCGCCCGATTGAATTCCAGGTCGATGACGGACGCTGACGACCGGTCGCCGGCCTTGCCGGCGATGATCCAGGCAAGGACATGGGAATCGCTTGCATGGCAAGCTCCTCCATCCGCAGCAGGTTGACAGCTCGACCAGGCGTCGCGACTTTCCTTACCTGCATTTCGCTCGCCCCGATCAGCTACGCTTTGATGTCCTTGAAAGGATCCATGCCGTTCGATGATCGCAGGCCGCCGTCTTGTACTCGAAAACGCGTTCCTCTGGCTGGGGCCGGTAGTCGCCGCGCTCGTGCTGTGGCTGGCGGTCCAGGCCTGGGGATTGAGCATGCCGGCCGCCGCCACCGCGGCGGTCACCGCCTGGTGCGCGGTCTGGTGGCTGACCGAGCCGGTGCCGATCCCGGTGACCTCGCTGTTGCCCATGGCGCTGCTGCCGCTGGCCGGTGCGCTCACGCCGGGCCAGGTGGCCGAAAGCTACGGTAGCCCATTGATCCTGCTGCTGTTGGGCGGCTTCATGCTGTCGGGGGCGCTGGCCAAATCGGGTGCGCATCGACGATTGGCCATGGCCATGATTCGCGCCTGTTCGTTTTTCGGGCGACGCGGCCTGGTGTTGGGCTTCATGCTGGCCGCGGCGGTGCTGTCAATGTGGATTTCCAACACGGCCACTACCCTGATGCTGTTGCCGGTGGCGCTGGCGGTGCTCGAGGACGAAAAGCTCAAGTCGCTGACCGTGCCGCTGCTGCTGGGTACGGCCTACGCCGCCAGCCTGGGCGGCACCGGCACGCCGATAGGCACGCCGCCGAATCTGATTTACATGCAGGTCGCCGCCGACCAGTTTCAGGTCGCCACCTCGTTCCCGCTCTGGATGAGCTGGGGCGTCCCGGTCGTGTTACTGCTGTTGCCGATCATGTTCCTGTGGCTCACCCGGAGGGTCGAGGCCGGGCCGTTGCCGATGCTCGAAGTCCCTGGCCGGTGGTCGCCGGCCGAAGTCCGCATCATGGTGGTGTTCGTGCTGGTGGCGCTGGCCTGGATCACCCGCACCGCGCCCGGCGGCGGCTGGCAGGACTGGCTGGCGCTTCCCTACGCCAACGACGCGGCGGTCGCGCTGCTCGCGGTGGTCGTGCTGTGCATGATTCCAGACGGCCGCAACGGGCGGTTGCTGGACTGGCAGACGGCCGGCGCCATTCCGTGGGGCGTGCTGCTGTTGTTCGCAGGCGGCATCACGATTGCGAGGGGCTTCATCGAAACGGGGCTCAGCGACGCGGTCGCCTCGCAGCTCACCGTACTGGCCACGCTGCCGCCCTGGCTGATGGTGCTGAGCATCTGCCTCGGCGTGACGTTCCTGACCGAAATGACCAGCAACACCGCGACCACCTCGCTGCTGATGCCGGTGCTGGCGGCCACCGCGGTCGCCGCCGGGATTCGGCCCGAACTGCTGATGGTGCCGGCCGCAATCAGCGCGTCGTGCGCTTTCATGCTGCCGGTGGCCACCGCGCCCAACGCCGTCATCTACGGCTCCGGCCGGGTGAGTATTCGTGAAATGGCGCGCGAAGGTCTGGTCATCAACCTGTTCGGCGCGCTGGTGGTGACGCTGGTGATCACATTGAGGTTCGGCTGAGACCGTGTCGACGCGCGACCACAGGCTTCTGGCAAGACTGGTGCGTATTCCGGTCAAGGCGGCGCGCACGATCTCGGTGCGCCGCGCCGACGACGTGCTCCTCGTGCACTGGGCCAACCGCCGGATCATCGGGCGGAACTGGGGCGACAAGCTCAACCCGGTGCTGTGCAGGATGCTTTCCGGTTTCAACGTTGTGCACTGCTACGACGTATTCCCGGCCGTCGGCAAGCCGGTGCACTACGTGGTCGGCAGTTCGCTGGAGCGCGCACAGAAACGGCGCGGCGTGGTCTGGGGTGCCGGCTTCATAGACTCGCGCCAGGGGATTCGCCAGGTGCCGGCGGCCATCCACGCGGTGCGTGGTCATCATTCGCGGGAAAAACTGCGGGAACTGGGCGTGGACTGTCCGGAAGCGGTCGGCGACCCGGCGCTTGTGATGCCGCGGCTGTATGCACCCAGACCGCTTGCGCGCCGCTGGCGGCTCGGCGTCATAGCCCACGCCTACGAGCGCGACATGGACTGCATCGCGCCGGGCAGCCTGCCCGAAGACGTGCTGGATATCGACATCACCGGCGGCATCTTCGACGTCATCGACCAGGTCGCCGCCTGCGACGAGATCCTGTCGTCGTCGCTGCACGGGCTGGTCTGCGCCGAGGCCTACGGCGTGCCGTCGAGATGGGTAGAGGTTTCCGACCGTCCCGCCGGCGACGGCTTCAAGTACCACGATTTCTACTCGGCAATCGGCAAGCAGTCCGGCAGCCCGCCGTCCATAGAAACGGCCGCCGACTGGTCGAAGCTCGCCGGCACCGCCGAAGCCCCGGTCGCGCGCGACAAACTCGAAACCCTCACCCAGGCCCTGCTGGCCGCCTGTCCGTTCCTGCCGGGCAACCGGTAGCGCGCGGCGCGCGCGTTTTAGGTGTTAGGTTTTAAGTTAAAAAAGGCGTTGTTGGTTGTCGGTTGTTGGTTCGGCCGTAGTTTACGGTTGGACGCTTTACGGTTTACGCGGTCAAAGGCCGGGACGGGCTGCACCACCGGGACTGGGGAAGATTTTGCAGGAGCGGGCTCCAGCCGCGATCATTCGGCGCCGGCGAAGCCTTTATCACCGTTCGCGGCCAGAGCCCGCGCCTACGACATTCAAACCCAAGCTGCTCGTGGATCTTTCACCGACCTTCGACTACCCCCTTCCCCTAAACCTTAAAACTTAAAACTTAAAACTTAAAATCGCCGCCCCGCCGGCCGATTAGCCTTCCAGCATCGCCTTCAACGCCGCCAGGTTCCCCTTCGCCTCGTCGGCCGTCGGCGGTTTGGCGCCGTCCTTGCCGGGCCAGTCCAGCAGTTCCATCGGCAGTTCGGCGAGAAAGCGGCTCGGCTCGCGCTTGGTGGTTTCGCCGAACTGGCGGCGGGTCTTGCACATCGACAGGCTCAGCCGGCGCTCGGCGCGGGTCAGGCCCACGTACATCAGCCGCCGCTCTTCCTCGATGCGGCCTTCGTCGATGCTTCGCTGGTGCGGCAGCAAGCCGTCTTCGAGCCCGGCCAGCCAGACGCGCGGAAACTCCAGCCCCTTGGCCGCGTGCAGGGTCATCAGTCGGACCTCGTCGGCATCGGCGTCGCGCTCGTCGTCGGGCCCGGCGGCCAGCGCTATGCGCGCAATCAGTTCGTCCGGCGAAGCCGTGTTCTTCGCCAGCCGCTCGACCCAGCCGACCAGGTCGTCCAGGCTCTTGCGCCGTCGACGCGCCTGCTCGGGCTTGTCGGCCTGCTCGTCCAGCCACTCGCCGTAGTCGATGTGGTTGAGCATCTCCCGATACAGCGCGCCGGCCTGGTGGGGGTCTTCGCGCTGGGCACGGTCGTTGAACTCGATCAGCATGTTGCTGAACCCGCGCAGGCCGCGGGCGGCACGTTCGGGCAGTTCGCGCTGGAACTGGCTGTCGGTGGCGGCCTCGAACAGGCTCTGGCCGGCGGCGCGGGCGAAATCCATCAGCCGTGCCATGGAGCTCGAGCCGATGCCGCGCTTGGGCGTGTTGGCCACGCGCATGAAGGCCGGGTTGTCTTCCGGGTTGAACAGCAGTTTGAGATAGCTCAGGCCGTCGCGGATCTCGCGCGCATCGAACCAGCTGGGGCCGCCGGAGACGCGGTAGGGAATGCCGTACTCGCGCAGGGCCTTTTCGATCTCGCGCGCCTGGAAATTGGAGCGGTACAGCACCGCGGCCTGGCCCCAGCGCATCGACGACGATCCGTGCGAATCCATCAGCGAGCGCGCGATACCGTCGGCTTCCTCCATTTCGTCGCCGTATTCGCGCACGCTGATACGGTCGCCCGGCCCGTGCTCGCTCCACAGGCGCTTCTCGTGGGTGTGCGGGTTCATGGCAATAACCGCGTTGGCGGCCTTCAGGATCGTGCCCACCGAGCGGTAGTTCTGCTCGAGCTTGATCACCTTCAGCCGTGGATAGTCGACGCCGAGCTGGTCGAGGTTTTCCGGCCGCGCGCCGCGCCAGCCGTAGATGGACTGGTCGTCGTCGCCCACCGCGGTGAAGGTGCCGGATTCGCCCGACAGCCGCCTGAGCAGCCGGTACTGGGCGGCCGAGGTGTCCTGGTATTCATCGACCAGGAAGTAGCGCATGCGGGCGCGCCAGCGGGTCCTGAGCTCGGGTTCGTCGAGCATCTTCGCCGGCAGCGAGATCAGGTCGTCGAAATCCACCGCGTTGAGTTCGGCCAGCCGCTGCTGGTAGGCCGAGAAGACGCCGGCCAGCTGCGCTTCGCCCTCGCTCTCGGCGCCGGAAAGCGCGCGCCCGGGTTCCGTGCCGGCGTCCTTGAGCCGGCCGATCGCGGCCTGGGCGATGTAGACCTGGTCGTTCTTGGTCGAACCGGGCAACAGCTCGCGCACCAGGTCCGAGGCCGTATGCTGGTCGAGGATGGTGATGCCGCGCTTGAGGCCCGCGGCTTCCGGGTCGTCCTTGAGGATGGCCCAGCCGAGGCTGTGGAACGTGCTCACGGTCAGGCCCTCGGCGGCCTTGCGCTTGATCCGCTTGCCGACGCGCTTGCGCATCTCGCGAGCGGCCTTGTTGGTAAAGGTGATTGCCGCGATCTGGCTGGCCCGGAAGTGGCCTTTCTCGATCATCCAGGCGATCTTCTCGGTGATCACGCGGGTCTTGCCCGACCCGGCGCCGGCCAGCACCAGCAGGGGCGAATCGATGTGCGTGACGGCGGCACGCTGCTGGGGATTGAGACCGGACATAGGCGGCGAATTGTACGCCAGCGCCGGGAATCCTGCCCGGACCCGCCCGCCGAAAACCGCCGCCTTGACCTATACTTTCCCCCATGGCCAAGCTCTACTTCTACTACTCGACCATGAACGCCGGCAAGACCACGGTCCTGCTGCAGTCGGCCCACAACTACCGCGAGCGCGGCATGCGGCCGGTGCTGCTCACGCCGGCGCTGGACGACCGCGCCGGTCGCGGCGTGATCCGCTCGCGGGTGGGGCTGGAGGCGAGCGCCAACGTGTTCGATCCCGGCGACGACCTGCTGGAGATCGTCCGAACCCGGGCCGCCGAGGGCGATATCGCCTGTGTGCTGGTCGACGAATCGCAGTTCCTCACCCGCGACCAGGTCTACCAGCTCAGCGAAGTGGTCGACCAGCTCTTCGTGCCCGTGTTGTGCTTCGGCCTGCGCACCGACTTTCGCGGCGAACTGTTCCCCGGCAGCCAGTACCTGATGGCCTGGGCCGACGAACTCAAGGAACTCAAGACGATCTGCCACACCGGCAAGAAGGCCACCATGGTCGTGCGCGTCGACGGAAACGGCAACGCCCTGACCGAAGGCGCCCAGGTACAGATCGGCGGCAATGAAAGCTACATCCCGGTCAGCCGTGCCGAGTTCAAGCGCGTCTTCTACCACGGGGAAAAGGCGAGGTTGTTCCGGTAGGCG
>Ga0209943_1000413_pt1 | contig 29898 bp, 21 predicted proteins | sample SalPonR1_B_D2_MG_FD_185698 | JGI IMG/M metagenome (GOLD analysis project Ga0209943, IMG submission 185698) | Salt pond soil microbial communities from South San Francisco under conditions of wetland restoration - Salt Pond MetaG R1_B_D2_MG... ... | reverse complement strand
CCGCTTGAGTTTTTGATGTTGGCTAACTCAACTTTTTTCATTTTTGCTTCTAACTCCTTATCTTCAAATTCGGATAATTCTTCGGGCGAATATTCTTTGGAAGTGAAAACAGTCCATAATACAGAAAGAATGAATACTGCACCGCCAAAGTAGAAGGATAATTTTACAGACAATGGAATTTCACCGGGAGGAGCCGTATTGGAAACATTAAACCATTCGGTAAAAATATAAGGAAGAAAAGAGGCAACCACAGCACCAGTACCAATAAAAAAACTCTGCATACTAAATCCTATAGTACGCTGGTGCGATGGAAGGTTGTCGCCAACAAATGCTCTGAAAGGTTCCATAGAAATATTAATGGAAGCATCCATAATCCAAAGCATTCCGGCTGCTATCCATAAAGTGGGTGAATTAGGCATGATAAATAATGCTATAGAAGCTAAAATGGCTCCAACAAGAAAGAACGGGCGACGTCGTCCTAAACGGGTCCATGTTTTATCGCTTAAGTGACCAATAATGGGTTGAACGATTAGTCCGGTTACCGGAGCTGCAATCCATAAAATGGGAATGTTATCTACCTTGGCTCCAAGGGTCTCAAAAATTCTGCTCACATTGGCATTTTGGAGGGCAAAACCAAATTGAATGCCTAAAAATCCAAAACTCATGTTCCATATTTGCCAAAAACTCAGTGCTTTTTTTTCTTTTTTCATCGTCGTAATTGATCCTTAAATTAGTGATTTTTAATGGTTTTATGATACCATCAAATATACCATAAATAAGTGGCAAAAACAATGTATCTTGTTAGTAAGCAGGTAATTATAATAAGTTTATAAAACCTGTAAGCATTGTTTCAAACGTTTGCGAATTGTAAAAAAGGGGATTATTAATTTATACTTTTTTTTTATTTTTATGTTTTTGGTCAACTGTTTTTGTGCACTGTTTAAACCCTACTTTAAAAAAAGATGTTTTTAATGTTGATAAAAAAATAAATAAATGTCAGGATGCCAAAAAAAACAGTTAAAAATAAAAGACCATAGTGCTGCACTATTAATTAAACGTCATTTTTTGACGTAGTCTTGCCTTAATTTTGTTTTAGGCATAGATTTTACCTTAATTTAATTAACTTTATATTGATTGATATTTTTATTGATGTAAATGAATTTTAATTCAATTAAAAGTGTTTTATTATGTCCCTCCAAGCCGCTATAAAAAGATTATCTCTTATCATTGATAAGGTTTCTCGTTCACATTATCCAACCAAAAAAGAAATTTTGGAGTATGTGAACGATACCGGAATAAAATTGTCTGAGCGCACATTAGACCGTGATTTTGAGAAACTACGCGATGAGTTTGGCGTTGAACTAAAATACGATCCGGCTAAAAATGGGTATTCTATTTTAGAAGAAGAATCACCCAGGTTTAATACTTTTTTACGGTTAATTGAATTAAATGAAACAGCCGATTTAATATCCACTACACTAAAAGAAGGCAAAGAAAATCTAAAATATATCGATTTTGAAACATCATCAGCATTTAGAGGCATTCAACATTTGAAAGATTTATATCAGGCTATCCGGAATCATCATTATATCTCGTTTGATCATACAAATTACCACTCCGGTGTTACAAAAGCTTTTTTTAATATCGAACCCTATTTGCTTAAAGAATATCAGAACCGTTGGTATTTGGTGGGTAGAATAAAAGGAGCAGATCATTTCATTACTTTTGGAATCGACCGTATGAGCAGGTTACAAATCATGAACAAACAATTTACTCCTAAAGATGATATTGAAGTTCGTGAGCTTTTTTCAGATATTGTTGGTATCGTATATTCTATTTCCGAAGTAGAAGAAGTATTGATGGCCGTAGATGAAAAACAGGCTAAATATTTTAAAAGCCTGCCCTGGCATGAGAGCCAGAAGATTTTCACTGAAAATGGCAAAACTTTTATGCGCATGCATGTAAGGCCTAATTTTGAATTAACCCAAAAAATAATGATGCAGGGAGATCTTATTGAAGTACTAAAACCGGAATGGTTGCGGGAAAAAATTGCTCAACTGCATCATAATGCTGCAAAAAAATACAATCAATAGCCTGCAATCCTGATGATGAGTTCAAAAATTTTCTCAAATCATCAAAAATAGATGTATAAATAGAAAGTTTTTTTGATTCAAAATAACTACGCCAAGTTTTGGCGTTACCATATGATAAGTTTGTAAAAAAACTTATAACTATGGAAAATAGCAATACATTTAGCACTCAAGAGATTATCAAAAAACGTGATCTGTTAACCCAAGCCTCTATCATCTTAAAAAAAGAGTTCTTTGGCATCGATTCGGTGATTGATCAAGTGATTGAATCCATATCATCCTGGTATCTGTTTCCACACATGCAAAAAAGGCCGGTTGTGATTAACCTTTGGGGAATGACCGGTGTTGGCAAAAGTGATTTGTTGCAACGGCTTGTTCAACTCCTGCACTTACCGGATAAATTTTATGATTTTGATATGTCCGAAATTGCCGATGGAAGAACCAACCTGAATAACGAGTTTTCCATAGCATACAAGGCTATTAGCAATAACCCTGTGATTTTAGCATTTGATGAATTTCAGTTAGCCCGTACCATTGATGAGGACACCAATGAGAAAGACCAGAGTAAATCAAGAATTGTGTGGGATTTAATTGATACGGGCAAATATCAATTTATTGATTACTCACACCAAATAGATTACTTATATGAATTTTTGCAAAAAGCAGTTTTCGTGGTACGTAATGGTGTAAAAGTACGAAATGGAATTGTTATGAAGGGAGTTAATCTGTTTAAAGCTGAATTTAACTCTGATGATATAAGTCAGTCAGAGTTTAAAAGAAACTTTTTGCTCAGACGCAGATTCACTCGCAAACCCAAATCTCTGCAATCCACTTGGGAAGAAAGCAAGGCCAACTATTTTATCGATCATGATTTGTTGAATACCATTTTTGAACTTTATAGTGATAAAATATCCCGATTTTCTGCATTAAGAGAACATGTTTTACAATTCAACGAAAACGAAACCATCGATTTTATTAAAGAAATTATAAGGCATGCCTTGTGTCCAAAAGTGATTGACCTGTCTAAATCGTTGATATTTATTATTGGCAACCTGGATGAAGCTTATAAAATGGCAGGAGATTTTAATCCCGACATTGACGCCGACTCCTTTTATCAGGAAACTTTAAAAATTGGAATATCAGAAGTAAAAACAGCCCTGAAAAAGCGGTTTAGAAAAGAACAAATAAGCCGGTTGGGTAATACTCATATCATTTATCCATCATTAAACCAGGACGCTTTTTGGAAGATTATCCATAAAGAACTGAAAATAATTAAAGAGCAATTCAGCACTCAATTTAATATTGAGTTACATTTTCATGATTCAGTGGTTGAGTTAATTTACCAGGAAGGTGTTTTTCCAACCCAGGGAACACGTCCGGTATTATCCACGATTAATCAGTTAATCCGGTCAAAAATTGGGTTGCTGGCAGCTGAAACAATAGAGAAGAAAGATATCTGTACAGATGAGATATACTGGCAATATTATCAGAATAAGTTTGTGATTGATTTTATGGCTAAGAAAAAGGTACAGCATAAGCTTGAATTGAAATTAAACCTGGCATTATCGGAACGCAGGACGAGCAAGAAAGATGACTTGCAGTCGCTGGTTGCTGTACACGAAAGCGGACATGCTATTGTTTCGTCGTTACTGCTAAATAATATTCCCGAGAAAATTGTTAGCATCACCACAAACAACGATTTTTTGGGTTTTACCTACACTCAGTTTAATCACAAATTTTATATTAAAGATGAAATGATAAGCTGGATTGCAATGTATTTGGGTGGAATAGCAGCAGAAGAAGTGGTTTTTGGCGAAAATAAAATATCATCAGGCGCTGATGATGATATTAATAAAGCAACGGTGTTTGCTGCACGAATGATAAAAAGTGCCGGAATGTATAAATTACCTATTGATGTGAATGTTCAAAGCATTCAAACCAATTATTCATTTTTCGATTTACAAGGCGAGTATAATCAGTATTTAGAGCGTTTAATTCAGCAGGGAAAACAAAAAGCCATAGAAGTTTTGCAAGAAAATATGGAACTGCTCATTGCCATGGCCAATTATTTAAGTGATAATTCACGAATGGATAAACCGCAAATTAAAGAGCATATTGAAAAATATGCCCGGGGAAATATTTGCAGCAACAAAACATCATACCGCGATATACTAAAACAAAAGTTTAATGATATGAATGATGAAAAAAGATTAAATCAGCCGTTTGTGGAACGTTTATCGTTGAATAAAAACAGGGAAACAATTTAGCTGTATTAAATATGAAAAGTGCATGGTTATTCTTTATTTAAATGAGTAAATATTTTTTTAAAGACATGTACGACATGATTTGGCGAAGCTTCTGATTAGCTTTGTTCATTATATTAACTAAGTAAAAGGAGAATAAGATATGTCAACAAGTAATGAAATTCAGGATTATGAATTGTTATTAGGCCAATTGCGCAAAAAGGAAGCATGGAAGAGTGTTTCGGGTAGTGATAAGATTCCATGGTCTAAAAGTTTAATGGAGAAGTTTGCAGATAAGTTGGATTGGTCAACGCTTTGCGAAAATTCTAATATCAAGTGGACTGAGGAAATGATAGAGTCCTTTAAGGATCGTATTGACTGGTATACTTTATCTGAAAACATTTATAAGAGTGGCTACGGGCAAGATTCAAAAGAAAAAGACTGGACCCTTTTAAAAAAATATGAATCAAACTGGAACTGGGATGAACTATCAAGATATTCGGAGAATATTCCTTTATATATTCTAATACAATTCGCAGACAAGTGGAACTGGAAAGAGTTAATAGATAATAGAAACATTGATTGGTCTTTTGAATCTTACGAGAGCTTAAAGCAATATATACCAATCCAGGATTTTGATTATCTAATGCGTTCAGAGTTATGGGAAGATTTAGTGGAGGTAGAAGAACAAATTATTATCGGACGAATTCTTGAAAGTGATCAAGTTTAAATAGCATAGAGAATAGTGGATTAATTACTACGTCACATTTTGGCATAGTCAATCATTATTATTATGCAAACTGAAAGTTATTAACAGTGATTATAATATTTTAAATATCAACAGAATAGGCTTTGTTTTGATTTGTTAACAATTTAAAATCGAAATAATTTAATGGTTAACTTTATGACATGAAAGAAAAATTACTCAAGCGAATAGAATACTTATCTGATAAGTATGAAAATGAAAATGACTTCCTTTTTCAATTAAAGAACCTGGTTTTTAACTTGGATATTCAAGATAATGTAATACGGGAAACTAAAACCTTTGAAAATCTTTTACTGGAAAATTTGGATTCAATTCAAAGTAATGAACCTTGTGATAATTTAATCAAAACTGGATTTGATAACATTGATGAGGTTCTGGGAGGCTTTTCTTTAGGTGAATATGTTGTGATTGGTTCCAGGCCATCATTTGGAAAAACACAGTTGCTAATAAATCTGGCACTTCACATATCCCAAATAATGCCAGTTTTATTTTATTCACTTAATCTTTCTGGATATATATTAATGAATAGATTTATTTCTACCCTCACTAAAATTTCTATCCAAAAAATTCACCAAAAGGATCTTTCAGAAGAAGAGTTACAAATGATTTCTACAGTAAAAAAAGAATTAAGTAAATATAAACTATTTTTTAATGATAGTCCTAATAGTTCTATTGACACAGTTAAAGAAATATGCTCAAATCAGATAAATGAAAATAATGTTAAAGTGATTATATTGGATTACTTGCAATTAATGAGCTCCTATCGATATAGGAAACATAGGGAACTTGAAGTTGGACATATTAGTAGAGAATTAAAAAAAATAGCAAAGGAAAACAATGTTTGTGTTATCGTAACTAGTCAGTTAAGTCGTTCTGTTGAGATGAGATATGGTGCTAAAAGGCCACAATTATCTGATTTACGTGAAAGTGGAGCAATAGAACAAGATGCGGATAAGGTATTGCTTGTACATAGACCAGAACAATATGGCTTTATTGAAGATGAAGAAGGGAACAGTTTATTAAATATTGTTGAATTAATTATTGCTAAAAACAGAAATGGTAAAATTGGAGATGTACGATTATGTAAGGATATTCATTTTACAACATTAAAAGATGCAGAAGCTATACCTGAAGATTTTACTTTTTCAAACGATAGATTAAATGAATTAAGTGGAGATGCACCATTTTAGAAAATATATTGAGCCGTTACGTCAAATTATGAGTCAAATGCTGAACGACTTGTGGTTGTGTACCTGCAACCCGTTAAATAGTGGCGTGTGTGGTTAGCTATTTGATGCTCACTGCGTATCGCTCAAATAGCGATGAATAAGTCAAAGATAATTTGTAACGGCTCAATTTTATGACAACACCTGAAGAAATATTAAAGCGAATATATAAGCAAAGTGATACGATCTTAAAACATCATGGTAGTAAATTATATCTATCAAAAAAACCGTTAAGCGACCTGGAAAAGCATCAGAGGAATGCATATCGGTTTTTAACTGCTAATTCACAAATTAAGTTCTGCCGGTTGCTAAAAACCAATTTTGTTGATTTGCAGTATTTAATTAATAATCCGATTTATAAAACTTATAAAGTTCCTAAAAAGAAAGGTGGATATCGGGAGATAAGTGCACCGGTTTCCAATCTAAAAAAAGTTCACAAAAGACTAAACTATTTTTTACAGGCTTATTATTTGTGTATTAAACCAGATGAGGCAATGGGGTTTATAATTAATCCACGATATTTAGATACCAAACACGATATTATAGAAAACGCGAGAATGCATGTGGGTAAAAAATATATTTTAAACATTGATTTAAAAGATTTCTTTTCAAGTATTTCCGCCAGAAGAGTGAAAGAATTGTTTTCTTCTAATCTGTTTTATTTTGATGATCAAATGGTGACCGCATTAACTCTATTGACAACATATAAGGGGAAGTTGCCAACCGGAGCACCAACATCACCGGTACTATCTAATTTTTTATGCTTGCAAATGGACCGGGAGGTCAAAGATTTTTGCATTTTAAACTCCATCCGATATAGCAGATATGCTGATGATTTAAGCTTTTCATCGAATATGAAAATTGAGCAGGAACAAATTGAGGAAATCATAAAAATTATTAAACAAAATAATTTCGAAATCAACGAAAAGAAGTTGAGACTGAGAAGATCATTTCAAAAGCAAGTAGTAACAGGAATCGTTGTCAATGAAAAAGTAAATGTAGATAGAAAACTAATCCGGAAAATTAGGGCTATCATACATGATATTACTCTTAATGGATTAGCAGCAGCAGCAAAAAGACATTTTAATCAAAATGGAGAAATAGATCGAAAAGATCAGCTTTATTTCAGAAATAAAATTGAAGGATATATACGATTTATAGGCCAAGTCAGAGGAAAGGAAGATTTTATTTATAATAGATTACTCAATGATTTCAGCAAAAGTTTTAATATAAGGTAATTCAATCATTCTTGTTAACGTGTTTTATAAAATATACTGCTTAATGAAAATTTCCAATCTGTTTTTATTAGTTTTATTGTATGATTACCTTGAAAGAATTACCAGAACATCTTAGGAGCTTATCTGAACAAAATTGGAATAAGCTTTTTGATTTAATTTCACAAATTGAACAAACCAAAACATTTGGTGAAGTGGTTGTTGACCAGGAAGTTGAGTCAGGAGTTAAGCAATTTCCATATGTTAATTATTCTTCTTTAGTTCATGAGTTTTATAAAATAGTGTATGATTTAAAACTTGTTGTTGTTTTCAATTGGATGGACTGGACAGAAGGAAAAGAAATCATTGATAAACAAGCTTACGAAGGACAAAATATCATTACTTTATGCAAGCTATTAACAACCATAATTCGTGCCGATCGATTTAGTGATGGGTATCTATTATCTGCATTTAAACATGGTGATATTTTGGCAATTTTGAAGGAAATGAAAAAGAAAAATATTAGTTAAATGATTGAAATTAATGACACAATTTTTAAGAAAGCTTATTTAGCGTTTAAAAAAAGAGTTGAATCAGAATCAAATGTTGAATTAAAATCAATTAAAGATCATCCTTATTTTGATGATAGGGAAAATTATAAATACGTTGTTTTAAATAATGCTAAAAATGAACTTCTATTAAAAACCTGGAAGGAAGATGACATTGGAAATGGTTATATTCTCGAAGCTGTAAAAAACTCAATCCAGACATCTGTTGTTTACAATGGAAAAAAAGTAGATAACAATTTGATTGATTGGAGAAAAAAAGACAATTTTAATAAACTAAAACCGGATGTTGAAACGGAAAGGTTATTTTTTAACTTTTTTAAAAGTAAAGTAAAAGATCAGGTTGCGTTTGAACGTTTGAACAATATGGGTTTTTCATATCAACTTATTGCATATCTTTTTTTTCTTAAAAATAGTCAGAAATACATGCCTATTTCACAGGAAAGATTCGATGCAATTTTTGAATCATTAGGCATTGACCTGAAAACCAGTCATAATATTTCCTGGGAAAACTACCTGGATTATTGTGGTATAATAAAATCATTCAAAAAGCACCTTTCTACTATTCATAAAGATATTACATTACTCGATGCGCATTCCTTTTTGTGGATTTATGGAGATCAGTTTGATACTCGAAAAAACAAAACAATAACTAATACCACTAAAGAAAATGAAAATAATACAATTCCCGAAAAACAAGAAAAAAAGGAAAGAATTGATAAACCTTACCAACCACGCAAAGCAGTTGATTTGAATGATCTGTCTGAAAATAAACCCGAAATTGATTTTATTGAACAACATCGTAAACAAATTGAGATCGGGAAACTTGCTGAAGATGTAGTTGTTAAAAACGAAAAAGAATCATTAAAAGATTTTCCTGATTTAGCCAAGAATGTGCGTCCAGTAGCGCATAATCCCAAATTAGGATTTGATATTATTTCATGGGAGAAAGATGGAACGCAAAAACAAATAGAAGTAAAAGCAATATCAGAAAAATCGAATTTTAAAAGTTTTATTTTAACACGCAATGAGCTTAAAAAATCGAAAGAATATCCTAATTATTATGTTTATTGTGTAAACGACATAAATTCTGATAACCCAAAAATATTGAAAATTAAAAATCCTTTATTTGAAAATGTAAATCAGTTTACAATAGAACCTTTAACATATAAAGTAACATTTGAATAGAGTTTGTTGTTGAAAATCATGTCGAGAGCCATAAAGAAAATGGTTAAATTTCGTTTAATAATTAGTATTTTTAAGCTCAATTTAACAATGTAATACAAATAAATAATGGCAATTAAAAAATCAGAACTATACAGCTCAATATGGGCAAGTTGCGACGAACTGAGAGGCGGAATGGATGCCAGCCAGTACAAAGATTATGTGCTGGTTTTGTTGTTTATAAAGTACGTTTCGGACAAATACGAAGATGACCCCGATGGAATTATTCAAATCCCTGATGGCGGAAGCTTTCAGGACATTGTTGCCTTAAAAAACAATAAAGAGATTGGCGATAAAATGAACACCATTATTGGTGAACTGGCTAAAGCCAATGACCTTGTAGGGGTTATTGATGTGGCCGATTTTAACGATGATGAGAAGCTCGGAAAAGGCCAGGAAATGGTTGACCGCCTGACAAAGCTCATTGCCATCTTTGAGAAACCTGCCCTTAATTTTAGAAAAAACCGCAATGGCGGAGATGATATTCTGGGTGATGCTTTTGAATACCTCATGAAAAACTTTGCTACCGAAAGCGGAAAAAGCAAAGGACAGTTTTATACGCCAAGTGGAGTAAGCCGGGTATTGGCAAAAGTATTAGAAATAACAGAGCCTAAAAATTCCACTACCTTTTATGACCCTACCTGTGGTTCGGGTTCGTTGCTTTTAAAGGTGATTGACGAGGCAGATGGTAAAGGCTCTATTTACGGACAGGAAAAAGATGTGGCAACAGCCGCTTTGGCTCGTATGAATATGATACTACATGGTATTGAAGGGCACGAAATACACCGGGGACAGAGCACGCTTTCAGACCCGTTTTTTAAAAATAAAGACGGATACCTCAGAACTTTCGACTATGTGGTGGCCAATCCACCTTTTTCATCAAAAAACTGGGTAAATGGTTTCGATCCGCAAAATGACCTTTACGGTCGCTTTGAAAAGGACGAAGTGGAAAGCCATAAAACAGGAAAAGCAATTTATAAAACACCACCGGAGAAGAATGGTGATTTTGCTTTTTTACTGCATATTCTTAAATCATTAAAAAGCACAGGAAAAGGGGCATGTATTTTACCTCACGGCGTTTTGTTCCGTGGGAATGCCGAAGCTGAAATTCGTAAAAGTTTAGTTCAGCGGGGTTACATCAAAGGGATTATCGGATTACCTGCCAACTTGTTTTTTGGAACGGGCATTCCTGCCTGTGTCATTGTTTTGGATAAAGAAGGAGCTGATGAGCGTAAGCACATCTTTATGCTCGATGCCAGTAAGGGTTTTATAAAAGACGGCAACAAAAACCGTTTGCGCGAGCAGGACATCCATAAAATTGTGGATGTTTTTACCAAGCAAACCGATATGCCAAAATACAGCCGTTGGGTTAGTGTTGATGAAATAAGCGACCCCAAAAACGACTACAACCTGAACATTCCACGCTATATTGACAGTCAGGAAACCGAAGACATACAAGACATTGAAGCTCATCTATTGGGCGGTATCCCAAATGCTGATATTGAGGCATTGCAGGAATACTGGGACGTCTATCCCTCATTAAAAGAGGGGCTTTTTAGTACAAACGGCAGAGAAAACTACAGCGATTTAAAAATAGATAAAGACCGGGTAAAACAAACCATTTTTAATCACCCGGAGTTTACATCTTTTACACAGCAAATGGATGAAGTGTTTGAAGGATGGAAAACCAAAAACACCCAAATTTTAAAATCGCTTACCCAAGGCTTAAAACCCAAACAGGTTATTTACCGCCTTTCGGAAGATATTTTAACTGCCTACACGGGCAAAGCCCTGATGGATAAATACGATGTGTACCAGCACCTCATGGACTACTGGAACGAAGTAATGCAGGACGATTGCTACTACATTGCCATGGAAGGCTGGAAAGTAGAACTGACTATTACCAAACAAACCAAAACCGTAACTGAATGGGATTGCGATTTGGTACCCAAGACATTGGTCATAGACCGGTATTATCTGCCCGAAAAACAAGCCATTGAAAAACTCGAAACCGAGAAAGAAGCCATTGCCGTAGAAATAACCGAACTGGAAGAAGAACACAACACCGAAGAAGGTTATTTTGCAGAACTCGACAAAGTGAATAAAGCCAATGTGCAAAAACGTCTAAAGGAAATATCTGCCGCAAAACCTAAAAAGAAAAAACAAGAATTATCAAGAGCTGCTGAACCTGATGTTGCCTATGGCGAACAAGCTATTCTGGAACAATACCTGAATCTTTTGGATAAGCAAACCGCTATTAACAAAAAAATTAAGAAAGCCCTTGCCGAACTCGACAAAAAGGTAATTGAACGCTACAAAACCCTTACCGAAGACGAAATAAAGCAACTGGTAGTGGACGATAAATGGATGGCTATACTGGAACGGGAAGTTAAAACCGAAATGGAACGTATTAGCCAACGCCTTGCACAACGCATAAAAGAACTGGCAGAGCGTTACGAAACGCCATTACCGAAACAAACCGATGAAGTGAAATTGTTGGAAGAAAAGGTAAATAAACATTTGGCGAAAATGGGATTTACTTTGAATATTTAAAATAAATGAATAACTGGTCACAATTTGTGACTGCATAAGAATAAGTTGTATGCCTGATGGATTATCAAAAGTTACTCAAATAGAAATTGAAAATCGTATTTTCACAATTCGTGGTTTGCAGGTTATACTCGATTATCACTTGGCAACTATCTATGAAGTAGAAACCAAAAGGTTAAATGAGCAGGTAAAACGAAACAAAAAACGCTTTCCCGATTCATTTATGTTCCAACTTAGTCAAAATGAGTGGGATAATTTGCAGTCGCAATTTGCGACCGCTCCCGATTCGGACAATTTGCAGTCGCAATTTGCGACCTCAAAAAGACGAACTTTGCCCTATGTATTCACCGAACAAGGTGTTTCAATGCTTTCGGCAATACTCAATAGCGACCATGCAATTCAAGTAAGCATCCAAATTATGCAGGCTTTTGTGAATATGCGCAAATTTTTGCTCAACAATGCTTCTGTATTCCAAAGGCTCCATCAAATTGAAATAAAACAGCTCCAAAGTGATGAAAAATTTGAAAAAATATTCAAAGCTTTAGAAGCCGGAAAAGTAGAACCTGACAAAGGGATTTTCTTTGAAGGACAAATTTTTGATGCTTACAGTTTTGTAGCCGATATAATAAAGAAAGCGAATTCCAATATTATTTTGATTGACAATTACGTTGACGAATCTGTGCTTACGCTGCTCAATAAACGAAAAAACAATGTGTCGGCAGTTATCTGCACGAAAAACATAACCAAAGAATTGCAACTGGATGTAAAAAAGCATAACGCCCAGTATCCTGTAGTTTCAGTAAAAACGTTTCTAAACAGTCACGACCGGTTCTTAATTATCGACAATAAAGAATTGTATCATATTGGTGCATCGCTTAAAGATTTGGGTAAAAAATGGTTCGCCTTTTCGCGTATGGATTCATTGGTTAACGACATTTTGGAAAGGATTAAGTGATATGGAAAAAAAATTGACAATTGATAATTCACAATTAACCATTAAAAAGGGTTATAAAAATACTGAGGTGGGTGTTATTCCTGAGGATTGGGATGTGAAACCACTTGTAGAATGTTGTTCAAAAATAACTGATGGAACACACGATACTCCAAAACCCATAGAGACAGGAGTTCCATTCCTTACTGCAATACACGTTAAGGAAAATAATATTGATTATAAAAGTTGCTATTACTTACCTGAAAATGTTCATAGAATTATTTTTAACAGATGTAACCCTGAAAAATTTGATGTTTTAATGGTTAATATTGGTGCTGGTGTTGCAACTACAGCACTAGTACAGGTTGATTATGAATTTAGCTTGAAAAATGTAGCACTCCTAAAACCAGAGAATTCAAAGTTAAAAGGTTCTTTTTTAAATTATTGGCAAATTTATTCAAAATCAAAAATCATTAATTCAATCTCTACAGGAGGGGCTCAGCCATTTCTTTCGCTTAATCAAATAGGAAATTTTAAAATTGCTTTACCCACCAAAGCCGAACAAACCGCCATAGCCACCGCCCTAAGCGATGCCGATGCCCTGATAAACAGCCTCGCAACACTCATTGCCAAAAAACGCAACATCAAACAAGGGACAATGCAGCAATTGCTGAAACCAAAAGAGGGTTGGGAAGTGAAGAAGTTGGGCAGCATTGGTAAACCTTATGGCGGACTTTCAGGAAAATCAAAATTAGATTTCGCCGATGGTAAATTTCCTTACATTCCATTTATGAATATTATGAGTAATCCAATTATTGACACAAGCTATGTGGATTATGTAAATATTGAGGTTGATGAAAGTCAAAACAAAGCGTTAAAAGGCGATTTGTTTTTTAATGGTTCTTCTGAAACACCTGAAGAGGTTGGAATGTGTTCTGTTTTATTGGAAGATATTCCCAACCTATATCTAAATAGTTTTTGTTTTGGTTTTCGATTAAATAAAGGCAGCAAAGAAAATGGGCTTTACCTTTCTTATTATTTCAGAAGTAGCGAAGGCAGAAAACTGTTTTATTCAATGGCACAAGGTGCAACCCGTTACAACTTATCGAAAAGCAATTTTAACAAAATGGAAGTTGTACTACCTAAACCAGAAGAACAAAACGATATCGCCACCATTCTCTCCGATATGGATGCCGAAATACAGGCATTGGAAACCAAATTAGAGAAATACAAAAAAATAAAACTGGGGATGATGCAGAATTTATTAACGGGGAAAATTAGGTTGGTATGAAAGGTAGTAAAAAAGCAGTTTTAAAGCTTGTTGAGTCAAGTGATTTTTTAAGCACAATCAATAATTTGCTTAAACCATGTCATGCAAACATATCAGAATATGATAATTGGATGCCCAAAAGTTCGCATTATGATAAAGAAGCTGAATTGAAGGATTTCTTGAAATATAATTTCTCTCAGGAACTTGGCGGAAAAATTCATGATTGGTGGTTGGCAGTAAAACATCCAAGGGCGAGTACACCTAATTGGGATTTTCTTTCTACATGTACAATCGATGGTAGAAAAGGACTTATACTTGTTGAAGCGAAGGCTCATGCTGATGAATTACATAGTGAAGGGAAATCGATTGATAATAATGCGTCTGAAAATTCAAAAAAGAACCACACCAAAATTGGCAAAGCAATAGAAATGGCTAAAAATGAAATTGATAAATCTATCAATCCGGATAATGTTTCCATTTCAATTAATTCTTGCTATCAGTTATCCAATAGGATTGCTCATTCCTGGTGGCTGGCAAATCAAGGCATTCCGGTCGTACTTGTGTATTTAGGATTCCTTAACTGTCAGGATATGGATGATGGAAAAAGAACACTGTTTGCAACCGATAGTCATTGGCAAAACTGTTTTATAAATCATGCAAAACAGGTTGGCGTAGATAAGTTGATGAATAAGCGGATTGATTGTGGCAGTGGCGAGTTTATTACAATTTGTAAGAGTTTGTAAAAATGAATAATACAGAAATCATGACTGAGAATAAACTTGAACCCAGAACTATTAACGAGTTATTAGATTTTTCTTTTTATGTTGACTCATACCAAAGAGGATATCGTTGGGGCAAACCTGAGGTTGAGGCATTGCTAAAAGATATAAATGATTTTGCCCAAAAAGAGAAAATAAATGACGAAGCCTACTGGTTACAACCTATTATTATAAAAGAAGTTGAAAAAGATATAAACACGGAACCCATAAGTTGTTACGAACTAATTGACGGACAACAACGACTTACCACTATTTTTTTGATTCTTAAAGTATTGAAAGCAGATTCAAACTTTCAAATACATTATAACACCCGAACAAGTAGTGCCAAGTTTTTAGATGAAATTGAAAAGCTCCCGGATTTTGAAAATTGGAAAACCTATGTAGAGAAATATCCACAGAACAATAAAATTGATAACTTTTATTTTTTTACAGCATTTAAAACAATTCAAAAATGGATTAATAATGAGGCTGATAAAAACGTAGCATTGTTTAAAAATTCGCTTCTGAAACAAACGAAAATTATCTGGTACCAATTGGTTGGCGGCGATGAAATGTTACCAAAAACCGTTTTTGAGCAAATAAATATTGGGAAAATTCCCTTAACCAATGCCGAATTGGTTAAAGCATTGTACCTAAACACTACAGTAGATAAAATAAAAAGAGACGAAATTGCTCAAAAGTGGGATAGAATTGAATATGCTTTAAACGATAACAAATTGTGGGCTTTTATTTCTAATAATATTACAAAAGAGCATAATAGAATCGAGTATCTGCTCGATTTAATTTCAGGCAAATTTGACAACAATAAGAACCAAGAGGAAAAGCTTCATACTTTTCTTTATTTCAATGAAGCATCGGATAAAATCAAAGCTTGGGAAAAGGTGGAATCCTATTTTCAAACACTCTTGGGCTGGTTTGAAACACCCGAAAACTACCATTATGCAGGCTTTTTAATAGCACGTAATTTCTCTTCAATAAATGAATTAATTAAGATTTATAATTCTCAACCGGAACAACCTAATCTGGAACCAAAATCTAAATCTGAATTTACAGATGAACTTGTTTCTTTTATTACAAAAAAACTAAGCGGTTATGAAATTGAATCATTGAATTTCGAAAAGAGTTCTGACAAACGTAAGATCCACGATATTTTATTACTATTCAACATTCAAACGATATTAAATAGGACCCCATACACCTATTTTCCATTTGAAAAGTACAAAGAGGTTTCATGGAGTTTAGAACACATTCATGCACAACAATCGGAGAATTTAACGAAGCCAGAGGCCATTAAATTATGGATAATGGAAACGAAACCTATCGTGGAAAGCTTAAAAGAGCATGCACCGAATAAGGATGAGGCTGAAGAACTATGTGCAGCATTTGACGAAGCTTTAGCACAGAATGAAAATATTGAATTAGGCAGTTTGCCTTCTATGGTTTATCGCTTTTTTGGAGGTGATCATGAAGAAATGCATTTACTTTCAAACATGGCATTGCTTGACAAAGATACCAATAGTAGCCTTAACAACAGTGTTTTTCCTATCAAAAGAAAGAAAATATTTAATGCGGAAAGGCAAAATAAAAAGTTTATCCCTCCTTGTACTAAAAATGTATTTCTAAAGTATTACAGCACAGACCTAAGACATATTCATTTTTGGGGAAACCAGGATAAAAATGATTATTTCGATGAAATACTGAAGTGTTTAAAACCATTTAAGGTGGGAGGAAAGCAAAATGGGTAAATCGTTAAAGGGAAAAAAGAAAAGTTTTTGGCAAGTCATTCAAAAAAATACCATAGTTATTCCACAAATTCAGCGCGATTATGCTCAAGGGCGTAAAGACAAAGAAGTTATTGAGATACGTTGTCGAATTATTGACCGCTTTCATCATGCAATTAATAACCCTGAACCGCCCTTAGATATTGATTTTGTATATGGTTACAATTCGAATAATAAATTTATTCCATTAGACGGACAGCAACGTTTAACCACATTGTTTTTAACCCATTGGTACATTTCAAAACGTGCAAACGTTAGCGAAGAAAAATTAAAAAATTTTCGTTACGAAACCAGGCAAAGTTCTACCGATTTTTGTAAAAGAATTTTTGAAATAGAAATCCCCTTTAATAAAATAGAAAACTTAAAGGATTGGATTGAAGACCAAAGGTGGTTTTTTCATTCGTGGCAAAAAGATCCGACAATAAAAGCCATGCTTATTATGATGCAGAGCATTCATGAAAAGTTTAAAGGCTGCAACTTCTCTCAATTATGGAGTAATATTGTTGAGCGAAATCCTATCACTTTCAACTTCTTGTCGATTGAGAACACAGGCTTAACCGATGAGTTGTATATTAAAATGAATTCACGAGGAAAGCCTCTTACTAGATTTGAGAATTTTAAGGTATGGATAGAGAAAAAATATCCTGAGAATAATAACTGGAAAAATAAAATAGATAATGATTGGACAAATCTATTTTGGAACTATAAAGATGCTTTTAAAACAAAGAACTCATTAGATACTGCAATTGACGATGAGTTTATGCAGTTTCTTAATGGGATGTGTATTTTTTCTTTAGGACTAAAAAACAAAAAAGAAAATGTTCAATACTTTCTAAACACAACAGGCATTGCTCTTTCTGAATATGAAAAATTAAATCTGTTTTCAGAAGATGATATTATTCGTATCAGCCAAACGCTCGATTGGTTTTTCAAACATGATGATGAATTTCAAAATATAATTGATGGTGTTAACTTCTGGAATGAAAAATCACTTTTGGAAGCATTTATTTCCAGCAAGCCTACATATTACGATAGAGTGAGGTTTTACTCAATTGTACACTATATTTCTAATACCGAAGATGAAGAATTTGATATAGAATCGTTTCGTCAATGGATAAGAGTAATGCGGAATTTAATTGAAAATACAGACATAGATAATCCCGAAAGGTTTATTGAAGCTTTAAAAGCAATTGATGGCTTAAAAGATAACTGTATTGACATTATTACACATTTACAATCACAACCGAAAATCAGCTTTTTCCTGCAATCACAAGTTGAAGAAGAAATAAAGAAAGCTGAACTAATTGATAAAAATCAGAATTGGTTGGCAGCACTTATGGATGCTGAAAACCATGTTTTATTCAAAGGTTCTATTGCATTTTTACTTTCAGAAAATATCAGTTTTGAAAGCTTTTTAAGGTATAGAGATATTGCAATGTCTTTATTTGATAAGAGTGGTAGTAAATATAAAGAGAAATACTCTTTAATTCGGGCAGTATTGGCGGAAAGCAATGTTTCAGGCAATATTCAACTACTTGATAACGCTTCTAATTGGCGCACCCTTTTAAAGGGAGACAATTTTCAACGGGGGATTCAAGAGGTGCTAGTTAAATTATCTAATTCATCCGAAAATTCACTAGTGCTAAATTCGATAATTAGTGATTATGCTGATGAGAATATTCTTTGGAAGTACTATGTAGTAAAGAATATGATATTACTTGATTCAAAAGCATCTCGTTCAAAGAGAATAAAGGAATATAGGGGCAAATATTATTTATTCAATAATGAAAATGCCAACTGGATACGTAATGATTATCAATTTTTACTATCAAATAGACGAAATGAAATTATATCCTTATTTATAGAAAAGTTAAATTTAGATTTACCCAGAAATGACGATTGGTGGGTAAAAAAGGATGATATTACTGGACAAACCTTTTATAGAGGTGGAAGGGTTTGGCTCAAAAAAGCAATTTCAAATTATAGTTTATGGTTTCATTTCAAAGTTAATTCTCTTGTAGTAGGATTTCATATTGATGATAAAGACAAAATTGAAATTGAAGTAAATGAATTAGAAAAAAATGATACTTGGTTAGTTTTTAAGAATTTTGGTGAATACCCAAAGGATAAAGAAGAAATTGAGGAGTGGGTGGAAAAGATAATTTTCGAAATTCCGGTAATTGAAAATCTTGCGAAAATAAAGGATTAAAACTATGAGCAAAGTCGGCATTAAAGAACGAATAACCCAAAACCGGGTGGTTAAACTATTCCAGGAGGAACTGAATTACCGTTATTTGGGTAACCTTGAAAAAGAGGAAGACAACAGCAATGTTGATGAAACTTTATTAACAGCTTTTCTTACCAAAAAAGGATATACCAAAAATCAAATCAGCAAAGCCCTCTATGAATTTTACAAAGCTGTAAACATTAACACCCACGATGACCTGTATCAGGCCAATAAAAATGTTTATTCCCAGCTGCGCTATGGTATTCCTGTAAAAGAAGAAGCCGGCGAAAACAAAGAAACTGTTTTCCTGATAGACTGGAAAAATCCGCTTGAAAACGACTTTGCCATTGCCGAAGAAGTAACCATAAAAGGAGTTCATACCAAACGTCCCGATATTGTAATTTATGTAAACGGAATTGCCTTGGCAGCGTTGGAGCTAAAACGCAGCACGGTTTCGGTTTCCGATGGTATTCGCCAAAGCAACGACAACCAAAAACATATTTTCATTAAGCCATTTTTCACCACCGTTCAATTGGTTATGGCCGGGCAGGATGTGGAAGGTTTGCGTTATGCAGGTATCGACACATCAGAAAAATATTATCAGAAATGGAAGGAAGTAAGCGAAGAGTTTAACCCAAACGATTCTTACCTGTTAGAACTTACAAAACCTTTACGGGAACAGGCAGCCAAAGCCGAAAACCTCTTGGATAAAAACATCATTGAAATGCTCAACAAAGAGCGTTTGATTGAAATAATCCACGATTTTGTGGTGTACGACCGAGGACAAAAGAAATTCTGTCGTCCCAACCAATATTTTGGAATCAAGGCTTCGCAGGAGAGTCTTCGCAACAAAGAAGGTGGTATTATCTGGCACACGCAAGGCAGCGGTAAAAGTTTAACTATGGTATGGCTCACCAAATGGATTAAAGAGTACAATCCCAATGCACGTGTTTTAATTGTAACTGACCGTGATGAGCTCGACAAACAAATTGAAAAAGTTTACAAAGGTGTGAATGAAAATATTTACCGGTGCAAACCAAGAAATGGTAAAAGCGGTGGAACAATTCTTATTGAAAAACTCAACGACACTGAGCCATGGCTATTATGTTCGCTCATTCACAAATTCGGTAATAAAGAAGAAGCCGATTACGATACTTACCTGACTGAACTTAAAAACAGTTTGCCCCGGGATTTTACACCCAAAGGTGATTTCTATGTTTTTGTAGATGAATGCCACCGTTCCCAAAGCGGCGACTTGAATAAGGCTATGAAACAGATATTGGGCGAAAAAGCAATATTTGTCGGTTTTACAGGTACACCTTTAATGAAAAAGGACAAACAAAAGAGTATTGAAGTATTCGGTAAATACATCCACACCTATAAATTTGATGAAGCAGTAAAAGACGGTGTTGTCCTTGATTTACGTTATGAGGCACGGGATATCGAGCAGAAAATCACATCAATGGATAAAATTGATACCTGGTTCGATACCAAAACAAAAGGATTAACCGACTTTGCCAAAACAGAACTGAAACAAAAATGGGGAACCATGAAAAAGGTGTTCAGTTCTGTAGGGAGGTTAAATAAAATTGTTGCTGACATTTTACTGGATATGGAAACCCGTGAGCGCTTGCAAAACGGACATGGTAATGCATTATTGGTTTCTGATAGTATTTACAATGCTTGCCGCTATTATCAACTGTTTCAGGATTCTGGTTTTACCCGTTGTGCCATTGTAACTTCCTTTGCTCCATCGCACACCGACATTAAAGGTGAAGGAGAAAACTACACCGAGAAAATTATGCAATACGAGATTTACCAAAAAATGCTGGGAGGTAAATCGCCGGATGATTTTGAAGATGAAGCAAAAAAACGATTCATTGAAGAACCAGCCCAAATGAAATTACTGATTGTGGTTGATAAGCTACTTACAGGTTTTGATGCCCCAAGTGCCACCTATTTATACATTGATAAAAGCATGCGCGACCATGGGTTGTTTCAGGCAATTTGCCGGGTAAACCGTTTGGATGGAGACGATAAAGATTATGGGTATGTGATTGATTATAAAGACCTTTTTGGCAGCCTTGAAAAAGCATATAATGATTTTACATCAAAAGCATTCGAAGAATATGATACGGAAGATGTAGAAGGTTTGTTAGCCGACCGCTTGGAAAAAGGCAAAGAACGACTGGATGATGCACTTGAGTCTATCCGTGCATTATGCGAACCGGTTGTTCCACCCAAAGGTACTAAAGAATACATTGCTTATTTCTGCGGGAATCCTCAGATTTCGGCCGATTTAAAAGACAGTGAACCACGCAGGGTGGCTCTTTATAAAGCTGTTATTTCACTAATCCGGGCATTTGCAAATATTGCCGACACAATGGAAGAAGCAGGCTATAAAACCAACGAAATAGAAAAAATAAAAACTGAAATTAAACATTATGAAAATGTTCGCAAAGAGATTCAATTAGCAAGTGGCGACTATGTTGATTTAAAACAGTATGAACCAGCTATGCGCCATTTGATTGACAGTTACATTGGTGCTGAAGAAAGCCAAAAATTATCGGCTTTTGATGATTTTGGCCTGGTAGAGTTGTTGATAAAAGATGGTGAAGAAGCTTTGGATAAACTGCCTGAAAACATTAAGAAAAATAAAGAGGCAATGGCTGAAACCATTGAGAACAATTTGCGGAAAGTGATTGTTGAGGACAGCCCGACAAACCCGATTTATTACGAAAAAATGAGCGTTTTGCTTGATGAATTAATAAAGCTTCGAAACGAAGAAGCCGAACGCTATGAAGAATACCTTAAAAAGATTGTTGCATTAGCAGTAAAAATAAAGAAACCTGAAACCAGTGGCGAATATCCTACAAGCATAAATACACAGGCCAGGCGTGCTTTATATGATAATTTAGAAAAAGATGAGCCTTTAACAATAGCCATGGATAGCGCCGTTATTTACGGCAAATATGATAACTGGGAAGGTAATTTTGCCAAAGAGCGCCATCTTAAGAATAAAATTGTAAAACCTGTTTTGGAAGAGCATAATAAAATTGAAATTTTAGAACCAATTTTCGAAATCATTAAACAACAAAGAGAATATAAATAGCAATGGAAGAAGTTAAGGTATTACATATTACTTCCAACCTAAATATTGATGTTGTTCGTAAAGACATCAAAAATATGCATTTGGCTGTTTATCCGCCTACTGGCAGAGTTCGCATTGCAGCCCCTTTGCGTATTGATGATGAAGCCGTAAGACTTTTTGCGATTTCTAAAATTGCGTGGATACGAAAACACCAACGGAATTTTGTTGAACAAGACCGACAATCGTCAAGAGAGTTCAAACAGCGTGAAAGTCACTATTTTCAAGGGAAAAGATATTTACTTAGAATTACAGAGCATGATGCCCCGGCAAAGGTTTTACTAAAAACCAAAACTTATATTGACCTATTTGTTAGGCCTGGAAGCACTACTGAGCAGAAACAAATAATTATTAATGAATGGTATCGGTCGGAATTAAAAAAGCTCATCCCCGAAATTATTGAGAAGTGGGAACAGAAAATCGGTGTAGAAGTACATGATTGGAAAGTAAAACAAATGAAAACCAAATGGGGCACCTGCAATATTGAAAAAAAACGTATTTGGATAAATTTAGAATTAGCAAAAAAACCGATTCATTGTTTGGAATACATCATCGTTCACGAAATGCTCCATTTAATAGAACGGCATCACAACGAAAGATTTCTGGCATTAATGGAAAAATATATGCCACAATGGAAATTTTTTAAAGAAGAACTCAACCAATTACCAGTAAGTCATGGAGATTGGAGCTATTAGCCAGCGTAGGTTTAAAGCACATTGCTAAAGCCATGGGAGTCAGCGATCATTCAATAGGTAAGTCTACATATCACGAAAAAAAGCATTGAAGTAAATTTAAGAATTAAAAGAACAGCTACAAAAAACGACAGTTTGATAATAACAGACAAGCAATAAGGAAGAGTTTATAAGTATAGAATAGAAGTAAAGGTTAACAGAAAATAAAAAAATTGCGATTTGATAATGAAATGCTTAATTCTAAGCGTTGCTTTTGAAATAATACCAAATGATTTACTGGAATAAAACAGAATTGAAATATTACGCCGAATACGTTAAACTTACGCATTATAAGTTTATCGAATATTATATGACCCTGTCCGAAGATGAAGTAGAGGAGGAGATGGCTGCTGTTTTGCTAAAGTTAATGGTTTATAATAAAAAAGTGATTGTTTTTACTATTCTATGATTATAAAGGGGGCACCATTTGACCGGAACGGGTGTTATGGTTACACCGAAATAACCACAGGTGTTTCAGCATATGTTTAATTAACCACCCATAATAAAACAAGGATACGTTTACATCCTGTCGAGTAAAAAAAGAACAACACTTTATCCCGAATACCTAAAACCCGTAATCTGTATAAATTTTAAAATATTTCCTTAAACACCTTTGTTCTTATTGGCTCTTTGTTTGTTATCTTTAAAACAGACAATTAAAGACAAGGAATAATTAGTAGCTTTTATGATTGTAAGCTCCCGTTTTTTAGGATTGTTTCTTTGTAGGCTTATTTTCTGGTTAAGATACTTTATCCTCTTCACAAAATCATTCAAAGGATTTTCGATATCCGAAACCCTCGCTATGTTTTCGGGAACGCTATTTCTTTACTACGCACACCTAAAAAAGAACATTTTCTTTGCTACACTATGTAGTGTATACAGAGTTAAACATTACGTAATCGGTAGTCAGATCGGTTCCCCAACCTTTGGCAGATTCTTTTCCCTGATGCAAGTCCATTTTGATATGCAAATGCGCTTCACGCAATAATTTTTTCATCATATTACGATCGAACTCTTGGGGAACGCCTTTATCGAGCACTTTTTCCAATTTTTTGTCGCTTCCCAAATACAAGTCAACTTTTGTATAGTCGAAAGGAATCCCTGCATTTCCTGCGGCCCCTACGATGCGGCCCCAGTTAGGATCGCGTCCGAACATAGCCGTTTTAACCAGTGTAGAATCAGAAATTTCACGAATTAACTTACGTGCTTCATCTACCGAAGAGGCATTAACCACCTCGTACTCGATAAATTTAGAAGCTCCTTCACCATCGGCCACAATAAGCTTGGCAAGGTGAATCATCATTTCATCAAGGTTTTTCTTAAACGCTTTGTAGCCCTTGTCTTTTTTTGATTTAAGTGGCTCGTTCTGTGCTTTTCCGTTGGCAAGCACCAGCACCATATCGTTTGTAGATGTATCGCCATCTACCGTAATCATGTTAAATGATTGAGCAACAGCCTCGTCAACGATTTCTTGTAATAACCCGGGTTCAATAGCCGCATCGGTTACAATAAAAGCGAGCATGGTAGCCATATTGGGATGAATCATTCCCGAGCCCTTGGCTATTCCACCCATATTTATCTGGTACCCGTCGAGGCTAAACTCTATAAATCCCTCTTTAGCATACGTATCGGTGGTTAAAATAGCATTTGCAGTAAACGCACCGGCATTGGATTTTTTCGAAACTTTCGATGCATTTTCCCGTATTCCGTCCACAATATCTTCAGTTGGAAAAGGCTCACCAATAATACCGGTAGACGATACCAGCACCATTTCTTTGGCAATGTTAAACTCTTCGGCCATTGCCTGCGCCATCGCTTCGGCGCCTTGTTGTCCTTGCTCACCGGTGGCTGCATTGGCATTTCCGGCATTTATGACAATAGCTTGCGCTTTACCGTCGGCAATATGTTTTTTTGTCAAATTGACTGGTGCAGCAGTCACTTTATTTTGTGTAAATGCTCCGGCAGCACTGGCCGGTACATCAGAATATATAATGGCCAGATCGCGTCGCAATGACTTTATTCCCGTATGCGCTCCCCAGCATTTTATGCCTCGGACATTGGTCAAATTTTTAATCATATCCATAGTTTATAGTTTAATTGTTTCGTTTGTTTAATTATTATTCATTAAATAGTTTGTGCCGATTATGGTTTTACCGGCACCATATTCAATCCGGTATTTTCGGGCATTCCCATCATCAGGTTCATATTGTGAACAGCTTGTCCGGCAGCACCTTTCACCAGATTATCGATAACACTTACCACAATAATCATATGGGTTCGTTCGTCGTATGTGGTATAAATATCGCAATAATTACTTCCGCGAACGTCTTTTATAGAAGGGGCTTCGGAACGAAGGCGCACAAAGGGTGCATTGGCGTAAAAATTCCGGTAAATATCGTTAAGCTTAGTCTCATCGATTGCCTTAGCGGGCTTTGCATAAATGGACGTTAAAATACCCCGGTCTACGGGCAGCAAATGCGGTGTAAACTGCACTACGGTAGATTTTTCGGTCAAACCACCCAGTATTTCCTCAATCTCAATGGTATGTCGGTGTTTCTTAATTCCGTAAGCTTTAAAATTATCGTTTACATTTGAATACAGATTTACAGGTTTCGATTTAACGCCGGCACCGGTTACCCCTGTTTTAGAATCTACAACCAGTGGATTTGCATCGACCAGCTGGTTGGCAAACAATGGAGCGGCGCCCAAAATAGTACTGGTTGGAAAACAGCCTGGATTAGCCACAAGCCGTGCCTTTTCAATTTCGGCACGAAACAGTTCGGGCATACCAAACACCGCTTTGCCAAACCCTGCAGTATAGGTGTGCTCCATTTTATACCACTTTTCGTATACTTCAGGTGAACTTAGGCGGAAATCGCCCGACAGATCGACAATTTTAAAATCTTTATTTTCAAACTTCTCTACAAAATCCATCGATACGCCATGCGGCAAAGCCAGAAATACCAGATCAAGATTAACCTCATCTATTTGTTTTACAGACTGAATAGTTAAATCGGCAATTCCCTGCAAAAAGGGATGCACATCAGTAATTTTATCGCCTGCTCTGCTCTCCGAAGTAACCAATGCCACTTCAACAAGCGGATGATTAGTCAGAATACGTAATAACTCCGAACCCGTATATCCGGTTACTCCTATAATTGCAACTTTCTTTTTTTCCATGTTTTACATTTCTTTTAATGATTGTTCTATCACCTTTACCACATCCTCTAATTCGCTGTAGCTAATTACCAATGGGGGTACCAGGCGTAGCACATTACCGGCGGTGGCATTGGCCAACACACCATTTTCAAGCATTTTTTGGACCAGCGGTTTGGTTTCAAACCCAAATTCAATACCGATCATCAGTCCTTTTCCACGAACCTCCTTAATGCCGGGATACTTCATAGCCATAATCCGTTCTTTGAGCCATTCCCCTTTTTCTTGCGCTGCCTGCGCCAGTTGCTCTTTCTCAATGGTATTAAGTACCGCCAATGCAGCAGCAGCAGCCAGCGGATTTCCTCCAAAAGTGGTTCCATGGTCGCCAAAATCGATAGCTCCACTCACCTTCTCGTTGGATAGAATAGCTCCAACAGGCATGCCGCCCCCAAGTCCTTTGGCTAACGTCATAATATCGGGTTTAACCCCTACATGCTCATGCGCAAACATTTTCCCCGTTCGGGCAATGCCGCACTGAATTTCGTCGAAAATAAGGACGATACTTTCTTTATCGCAAAAGCTGCGAAGATCTTTCAAAAAACTGTCCGGCATCACATGAATACCCCCTTCGCCCTGAATAGGCTCTACAATAATGGCAGCGGTTTCTTTTGAAACGGCTTTGCGCAATGCGTCCATATCATTTAATGGAATCTGACTGAATCCCGTGGGGATAGGCTCAAACCCTTTCTGCATCTGTTTTTTTCCGGTGGCAATGGTTGCCAGTGTACGGCCGTGAAATGAGCCTTCGAACGAAATTACTTCACCACCACGTCCAATGCTGTGCGCATATTTCCGTGCAATTTTTATGGCACCTTCAACCGATTCGGCTCCGCTATTGGAAAAGAATACACGTTCAATTTGTGCCAAACGGGTAATTTTTTGAGCCAGTTCAACTTGCGGTTCACTTAAGTAAAAATTTGAAATGTGAATTAAATGGCCTGCCTGCTTACAAATGGCTTCAACCAGTACAGGATGATTATGCCCCAAAGCATTTACAGCAATACCTCCCAGAGCATCGATGTACTCTTTGCCGTCGGCATCCCAAACCTTACAGCCCTGACCCTTTACCAGCGTTATGGGGTAGCGTTTAAAGGTCGCTAAATAGTGCTTTTGATCTAATTCGTTGTAATAACGATTATTTTTTTCTGTCATAATATCTTTGTTTCATTAGTACATTTAAGAAAATGGATTTTTTTATCTGTTTTTGATAGCGCTGCATCAGGAAACTATTTTTGTACCGACTTTTTCGTTTCCTGCAAGCTGCAATAACTGTTCGGGCTTAGTTCCGTTTACAATACCAGCCGTACGTGCACCGCCCCGAATGGCAATCTCGCACGATTCCATTTTGGGAATCATTCCGCCCTGAATAACGCCGATCTTTACCAGTTCAGATAACTCTTTAATAGATAGTTCGTTAATAATTGTAGAGGGGTTATTTTTGTCGCGGAGCAAACCGTCAACATCAGTGAGGACAATGTACCGATCGGCCTTTAGTGCGCCGGCGATGTGTCCGGCAAACATATCGCCATTAATATTAAATCCTTCTCCTTGCTCATTTGCAGCAATGCACGCTATAACAGGGATAAAATTGTTTTGCAATAACAGGTGAATCAATTGCGGATTAACCGAATGAACATCGCCAACGCGGCCCAAGTCAACCGGTTGCTGCTTACCATCGATCATGGTGATGTGCTCGCGTTTTTTGGCTATCACTGTCTGTCCGTCCTGCCCCGAAAGTCCTACGGCTTTTTGTCCCTGCGCATTGAGTAGACTCACCAGTTGGCTATTCACTTTCCCTTTTAGCGCCATTTGAACATACTCAAAAGCTTCAGGAGTTGTTTGCCTCTGTCCATCGATAAATTCAGATTCAATTTTTGCTTCTGCTAATGCTTCCTTAATAAATGGGCCTCCACCATGAACAATAACAACATCATTTCCCGCATTTTTTAATTTGGCGATACTTGCCAGTACATTTATTTTCAAATGGTCATTGCTCATGGCATTTCCGCCATACTTAATTAAAATTAAGGATTTACTCATACATGTGTGTTTTTAGTTAACGAAATTGTTTATCGTTAAAGACCGATAAAAATGATCGGAGTCTAACTTAAATTGACATCTAAAAACAGGTAACATGAGATGCCGAGACATTTCGTGACTACTAATATACAATTTACACATCAATTTGTTGATGTAAAAATTGATTTTTTTTCATCAACATACAGCCGGAGGAGCTATCTTTTGTTAGTCAGGCACCGCAAAAATACCTATTTATGTTATGACCGAACATTAGGAAAAATAAGAATCTGTGATAAATCAAGCCGTTTTTGTGGCTTAAAGTATTGAGTTATAAATTACTCAAACATCTATAGATATTAAAGAAGCTGACGTTTTGGGTGTTAAAGGTAAGTTTTTAAAATAGAGAAAGAGTGCTTAGATTATATTAAATCTGCTAACTTTATAAAAGATTTCATTAGTGTCCGGTAAGAATTTTTTTTTGATTGACGATTCGTTTTCGGATGGGCCTTGTCCGGCGAGCCGAAAAACAAGCACAGTGAGCGTTAAAAAAATCTGCTGTTTGAACCGAGCGTTTTGTGCGAGCTCGCCGAAGGCAACCACTGACCGCAGGGAAGTGCAAGATCAGATTTTTTAGCTCACATCGCGTAGTTTTTAGAGTGAGGCGGGCGCAGCCTTGAATTTGTTTGCGTACTTTATTGTTTCAAGACCAAAAAGTAGGTGGGGTCCGGAGCAAAGCCCCTGAAATAAGAAATCGTTAAAGAATAAATAAAATCAAGGTTTCAGAATAGATGCAATATTTTTATCGGACAACTGTGAAAAAAATAAAAGTTTGTTTGTTAATTGAACCGTTAAATCTACTATTTTGAAATATGATTGTCCGCTTTTTGAAATATATATATTGATAACTGAACTGAAAAATCAATTATTTTACCCCTCCCGAAAGTTTTCGGGGCTAAAGGGCGTCATTGATTTTCTTCACACCCTTTAGGGATGGGGCAATGAAGAAAATCAAGTGGTAAGTTCTGTCAAAAAGCGGATATACAATTTAAAAAAATAAGTATTTATGGAACAAGATTATACATCATTTATGATTGAGTACTCTTCCAATTTGATTAATGCTGCACATATTATTAAGTATTTAAATTCATACCCTCAGTTATTGTCTGCAATTAAAATGGAAAACTTAATTGATTCGGATATCATTCATCAGCAGCACGAACATTGGTTTCATTATTATTTAAAGCTTAACAATTCAATAGAAAAAGAATTCTTTAAACCTTACTGGCTACCTGTTAAAGCTAATTCTTATGATTTTTTTATAGATTTATCTGATAAAAATTATCCCTTATTTGAAGTGATGTTTATTGATCAATGGTACAAAAAATATATTGTAAAAAATATTTTTCAGTTGCTTATATCTCCCGATAATGAAAAGGAAAATATAACAAGCATTTTAGAACGTAATAATCAGGAGTGGTTGAATGTAATCTTCACACTCTCACATACAAATTAAATTTTTGAAAATACGGTTGCATATTCATTAATCATTATTTTTTTACCATTCCATGATTTTTTAGGGGGCACCATTTGACCGGAACGGGTGGCATGGTCACACCGAAATAACCCAAAGGGTCCCCAAAAAGTTGTCTGGGGTCATTACGCGTGTAACGAAGTAATCTTTAAAAAGGATAAAAGATGGCTTCGTTCTACGAACTCGCATTGACTTATCCGGATGGTTTTTTGGACCGTTCCGGAATTTTTTACTAAAGGTTCCTTTGATTCCTGAAAGAAGTCCCGGAACCGGATTTAAGGTATTTTTCAAAGGCAAAAGCCTTATGTTTTTCCGTAAAAGCAATGTAGGTGATAAGTTTTACCGGTAATTTATCTTTGGTATAATGCACCCGTCCATTATTATGT
>Ga0209943_1000411_pt1 | contig 29938 bp, 22 predicted proteins | sample SalPonR1_B_D2_MG_FD_185698 | JGI IMG/M metagenome (GOLD analysis project Ga0209943, IMG submission 185698) | Salt pond soil microbial communities from South San Francisco under conditions of wetland restoration - Salt Pond MetaG R1_B_D2_MG... ... | reverse complement strand
AGTCGGCACCCTTGGCGTTGATAGCGACGTTTATCGGCATCTGGCGCGCGTCGGCGAGCATCGCCGGCGTATGCGACGCGTCATCGAAAAAGCGGTCGATCGTCTGGTCTTCCAGATTCTCCGGATCGAAGCCGGGGAATTGTTCGCGCAGCTTGCTGGCGCGACGCCGCAGCACTCGCTGGGCAGCCGGATTTGCGTACACTATCTCGTGCCGGCTATTCGCAAGCATGATGCAGGATGCGGAACCGTCTACCGCAGACGTGAGTCGGTCAATCTCGACCTGCTGCTCATGCTCCTTTGTGCCGTCTACCGAAAGGCCGACCACCTTGACTGGCCTGCCGCGTTCGTCGAGCACCGGAGAGTAGTTGGCAACCACCCAGGCCTGCTTGCCGTCCTTGTAGACGCGCGGGACCAAGCCCGAGAAGAAGCGGCCGGCGCGCAGGTCTTCCCACAGTTGAAGGTGCTCGGGATCTTTCGCAAAGTCTTCCGGCACCAGGTCGTCGAGCGTAAGAGCCTGAATTTCCTCAAGCGTATAGCCGCTCCGCTTCAGATAGCGCTCGTTGGCATTCAGGATGCGTCCCTCCATATCGAACTCGAGGATGCCCTGTACCCGTCCGAGGGCCTCCATCAGGCGCGAGAGGTTTTTGGCGCTTGCGATCTCCTCGGCTTCTGCGGTGGCGTCGCTGACGAGCTTCAGGATTTTGCGCACGCGGCCGCTGCTGTCCAGAACCGGGTTGTAGCTCCCGCGAATCCAGATCGGCTCTCCCTGCCGGTCAACACGGGGAAACAGCCCTTCACAATGCTGACCACGGGCCAGAGTGCGCCAGAACTCCCGGTACTCGTCACTGCGTGTGTATTCCGGGTCGCAGAGCCTGCTATGGTGCATGCCCTGCAATTCCTCCAGTGAGTAACCGACGATGCTCAGGAAATTCTCGTTAGCCGTGATGATATTGCCGTCAAGGTCAAATTCAACCACGCCATGCCCGCGACTCAACGCGCGCATGCTGGCAGCCAGTTCGTCAAGGTGTTGCTGCTTATCGTCCTCAGAGGCACTCTCATAGCCTTCCAGGCTACGGTTGTTCGATCCTTCCCACGTATCCATCGACAATCTCCACAGTTTTGCCGCCAGTTATCCGGTTATCGGCGAAAGAGGCCTTAACTTTAGTCTCGCGCTCAACTGATTTTTCGCTGTCGCCATACGCAGCCCCCGGGGACCGACGGCGGCAGATGCGCCGGGAAAAAGGAACCTCTGGCGGGCGTATACAAAGAAGGCAGGTCTTTACGGGCGGGGCACTTTGCGGCATGTTGGCTGTCGTTCGCACGCTGGCTGTCGCTAATGCGGGCAACCCGTAGATATAAAATGCACATAGATAAGAACGAGAGCCGGAACCATGAATAATGCGATGCGTACCTGCCTGTTTTGCTGCCTGATACCACTGGCGGCCTGTGATCCGCCAGGAAACGAGACGCCCATCTCCCCGGTCACGGCGACGCCTGAGGTCACGGCTGATATGGCGTGGCGGGTACACGGCCTTGACAGCGCAGAAACCCGCTTCAGCGCACTGAGCGACATCGACACGGCGAACATCGATGAACTCGGGCTCGACTGGTATTTTGATTATCCCACGCAGCGGGGCCTGGAAGCCACGCCGCTGGTCATTGACGGCGTGATCTACACCACCGCGTCCTGGAGCATGGTGTTTGCCCACGACGCACGCAGCGGCGAACTTCTCTGGTTCCACGATCCGCAGGTGCCGCGTGACTGGGCGGTGCACCTGTGCTGCGACGTGGTGAATCGAGGCGTCGCCTATCAGGATGGCACTGTGATCTCGGGAACGCTGGACGGACGACTGATCGCGCTCGATGCAGACTCCGGCGAGCCTCTCTGGCAGGTGCAGACCACCGATCCCGACAAGCCCTACTCCATCACTGGCGCTCCCCGGATTGTCAAGGACCGCATTATCATCGGCAACGGTGGCAGCGAGATGGGCGTGCGTGGCTATGTATCCGCCTATGCAGTCACCGACGGCGAGCTGCTGTGGCGTTTCCATACCGTACCGGGCAACCCCGCCGACGGCTTCGAGTCCGAGGCAATGCGCGCGGCCGCAAAAACCTGGGGCGGCGGTGCCTGGTGGGAGATCGGCGGTGGCGGCACGGTCTGGGACTCTATGGCCTACGACCCGGAGCTCGACATTCTCTACATCGGGGTCGGCAACGGCGCTCCCTGGAACCGGCAGATACGCTCACCGGATGGCGGTGACAACTTGTTCCTCTCCTCCATTGTGGCACTCAATCCCGACGACGGCAGCTATCTCTGGCATTACCAGACCACGCCGGGAGATACCTGGGACTACACCGCTACACAGCACATGATCCTCGCCGATCTTCAGATCGACGGCGCACAGCGCAAGGTCATCATGCAGGCGCCCAAAAACGGCTTTTTCTACGTGCTCGACCGGACTTCCGGCGAGCTCATTTCGGCCCAGCCCTACGCTACCGTCACCTGGGCGTCCCACGTCGACAAGGAAAGCGGCCGGCCGGTGGAGACGGCGCAGGCGCGCTATACCGAGGGTGATTCCGGACTGCAGCTACCCGGCCCTATTGGCGGCCACAACTGGCACCCCATGAGCTACAGCCCACAGACAGAGCTGGTCTATATACCGATGCAGGATACGCCCTGGGTGTATGCGGCAGATGATAATTTCGAATTCCGCCAGGGCTACTGGAACACCGGCACCGACAACCTGGTGGCGAGCCTGCCGGACGACCCCGCCATCCGCGACGCCGTCCTGGCCAGCGTCAAGGGAGCCATCGTCGCCTGGGACCCGGTCAAGGCCGAGCCCCGCTGGCGCGTCGACCACGCGGGCCCATGGAACGGCGGCATGCTGTCAACTGCCGGTAACCTGCTGTTCCAGGGCAATGCAGAGGGTAATGTGGTCGCCTATGCCGCGGACAGCGGCGAGGCGCTATGGTCGTTTCATGCCCAGACCGGCGTTGTCGCGCCGCCCATCACCTACCGGATCGACGGCAAACAGTATCTGGCCGTGGTCGCCGGCTGGGGCGGCGCCCTGGCATTGGTGGGCGGCGATGCCCTCACGGCGGGACCGATCCCCAACCGCAGTCGCCTGCTGGTGTTCAGCCTTGACGGAGACGCGACACTGCCGCCGGCGCAGGAGAGCCCCGTCGTGTTCAATCCGCCACCGCAGGAGGGAGAAGCCGAACAGGTGGCTCGAGGCAAGGCGCTGTATCTGCAGTACTGTGTTTACTGCCACGGCGATGGCGTGGTTTCGGGCGGCGCGGTCCCCGATCTGCGGGGCCTGACTGCAGACGACCATGAGAACTGGGAGAGCATCGTTATCGGTGGCCTGCACTGGCAACAGGGCATGGTCGGATTCTCGGATGCGCTCGACGAGCAGGATTCTATCGATATACAGCGCTATGTGATCGAGCGTGCGCACCATGCCCTGCGCGCCGATCGATGAAAACTGCGTCGACGCCACTGCACACACGAATTCTTCTTGCGCTGTTCCTGGGCGCGCTTGCAGGCCTGAGCGCACACAGCCTGACGGGGGATGCCGGGTGGACCACATGGCTGGCGGATAACATCGCGGCACCGGTAGGGCAGATCTTCCTACGACTGCTGCTGATGACCGTGGTTCCCCTGGTCTTTGCCTCCATCGTCCTCGGCGTGACGGGCCTCGGCGACGTGCGCAACCTGGGCCGAGTCGGCGGCAAGACACTGGTCTATTTCGTTGCAAGCTCGGCGGTCGCCGCCGCGCTGGGCATCGTCCTTGTGAATATCATGGATCCCGGCAGCAGCATCGATCCCATGATGCGGGCCGCGTTGCTGGATGATTTCAAGGACCAGGCCTCAAGCATGCAGGCGGAGTCACCCGGCTTCGGTGTCGACATGCTGGTGAATATCGTGCCGCGTAACCCGGTGGAAGCGGCCGCAAACATGGACATGCTCGCGGTCATCTTCTTCGCGCTGGTTTTCGGTGTGGCGCTGGCCCTGACTCCGCGGGAGCGCGCTGCACCGCTGATCGCCGTCATCGAGTCGCTCAGCGATGTCGTCATCAAGATCATCGAGATGGTCATGCGCCTTGCGCCTTACGGCGTCTTTGCACTGATTTTTGTCGTCACCTCGCGCTTTGGCTGGGGCCTGCTCGCGCAGCTGGGCGTTTACGTCGTGTTGGTTATTCTGGGCCTGACGCTGCACACTGTGGTCACCCTGTCCCTGCTGGTAAAGTTTTTCGGCGGCATGAAACCCATGGACTTCTGGCGGCGCAGCCGGGCCGTCATCGTCACGGCCTTTGCCACCAGCTCCAGCAGCGCGACACTACCCACCAGCATTGCCGTGGCCGAGCGCGAGCTAAAAGTGCCGCCCACTATTGCCGGCTTCGTGCTGCCGCTCGGCGCCACCATGAACATGAACGGCACCGCCGTATACGTGGGTATCACCGTGCTGTTTCTGGCACAGGTATTCGGCGTTGATCTCACGCTCGGACAACAGGTGGTGGTGGCCATGCTCGGCGTCATCACCGCTATCGGGGCAGCGGGCGTGCCGGGCGGATCCCTACCATTGATCATGGTTATTCTCGCTTCGGTGGGCGTGCCGCCCGAGGGCATTGCCATCATTCTCGGCGTCGATCGTATTCTCGATATGGCGCGCACCGTCACGAACGTGACCGGGGATCTGACGGCAGCGGTGTTTCTCGCACACAGTGAGAAATCGCGCATCGCTCGTGCTTCCCAACACATGGCTCCGGCGGATCCGGCTGCCGACAATCCAGTTTCCCGTCGCGAATGAGAGGCTCCAAAGCGACGACAAAGCCATTACACTAGAGCTCGAAACTCCCGCTCAGACCTGGAAGCAGCCATGCGACAGGGCGCCATTCGCAGTACCGGTCAGATACGGGCAGCGCCATAGACGAAGAGGCAAAATGACATGAATACACCGATAGCATTGCTCCTTGTAGTTTTGTTTTTACTGGGCGTCGGCTTATTTGCCAACGCCTATATACAGGGCATGCGCTTCGGCGAGCGGATGGAAGAGAAAAACCGCCAGAAAAAGGGACAGAAACAGGTGTCACAGCCGGACTCGACCGACGAGCCCTAGTGGGCCGCGTCTCGACGCTGGCACTCTGATCCTCGAACGCCTTACAGCGACAATGTTCTGAGCGGCGCCACCTATCCCCTTACCTCAAATCCCGGAACGGGCTCAAAGGGTGCCGCCACCGATTTCACTGTTGCGACACTCGCATATTGCGGGCCCTGCCACAGCCAGTCTTCCAGTTGCTGCAGCGCGTGCGTGCTACCCGTGGCCTTCAGTTCAACGCTGCCGTCCGGGCAGTTGCGCACCCACCCGCTCAGCCCGAGGGCCAATGCCCTGCAACGGCTGCTAGCACGGAAGGAAACACCCTGCACCCTGCCGGTCACTCGATATCGCCTGGTTTCAGACAAATCCTACACTCCCGGGCCGCATTCCAGGCACTGATCCTCGGGGGCCGGCAGCCTCGCCAGATTCGAATGAAGATCCTTCAATGCCGTACGCACGCCTTCCTCGACTACCGGATGATAGAACGGCATCGCCAGCATCGCGCTCACCGGCATGCGGCTCTGCGCCGCCCAGGCCAGCAGGTGGCCAATGTGTTCCGCCGCAGGGCCCACCATCTCCGCACCCACAAACACGCCATTGTCACGTCGCGCATAGACTTTCAACAGTCCGCGGTTCTCGCCCATGACCTTGCTGCGGCCCTGGTCCTCAAAGGACACCGTCGCAACCGCGTAGGCCTTGCGCTCCTCATCGGACATGCGCCCCACCGGCAGGCCCACCGACGCAATCTGCGGGTGGCTGAACACGATGGACAGCGGCACCTGCCGCACGGCAGGCTGAACACCGGGATAGCGGCCAGCATTGTCGCCGGCAATTCTGCCTTCCTGCGCAGCCTCGTGCAGGACGGCCAACTGACCATTGGCATCGCCCACAAGAAAGACCGGACTGTCGCCGCACTGCAGTGTGGCACTGTCCGTTACTGGAATACCGTCGTCATCCAGGGTCAGCCCGCTGTGGTGCAGATCGAGGGCCTCCAGATTCGGCGGTCGACCCGTCGCGACCAGGATGCGTTCAAACGTCTCGCTAATCTCGCCCTTGTCCCGATGGGTAAAGGTAATGGCAACAGCATTATCCGCCGGGGAAAGATCTGACACCTCGGAGCGGATATCCAGGTAGAACGCCTCGCTGAAACAGCGTTCCGCGTAGTCGCGTATCTCCGCATCGAAAATACCGCCAAGGATGCCGTCGAGGCCGAACAGACGCACATGCACACCGAGGCGACTCAATGCCTGACCGAGCTCCAGTCCGACGGCACCGGCGCCGAATACGGCGATGGACGCGGGCAAGGTTTCCAGCTCAAACAGATTGTCGGTAGTCAGCAGGCGATCGCCCAGGCCCTGAAACATCGCCGGAACGTGCGGGCTGGCACCGGTGGCGATCACGATGCGCTGTGCTGTCACCTCCCAGGCATCACCGACCGCAAGCTTGCCTGGTGCGAGAAAGCGCGCGCGTCCCATCAGTCTGTGTGACTCGGGGATGGTCCCCATGGACGCCAGCACCGAGCCGACAAACGTATCCCGTTCCCGACGCACACGCTCAAGCACCCTCTGCCCATTGATGCTGATGCCGGCTACCGCAACGCCGAACATGCCCGCTCGCGCGGCGCCATGGGCGCTGTCTGCCGCCGCAATCAGCAGCTTGCTGGGCATGCAGCCCACACGGGCGCAGGTGGTGCCGTAAGCCTCGCCCTCAATGAGAACCACATTTTCAGTGTGCTTACGGGCGGCAGTGTAGGCCGTGAGGCCCGCTGTACCAGCACCGATGATGGCGACATCCACCTTGCGCTTATCCATGTTGCTGCTCCGCGGGCGCCACAGAGGCGCCTTGGTCAAAGTTGGTATACCAGGGCAGTCCGGCGCGCTCGCTGCGCTCGAGTTCGGCGATAACCTGTGCACCCAGCAACAGGATAATAGAGCCGACTTCCAGGCTGATCAAAAGAACAATAATCGTTGCCAGTGACCCGTAAATGGCGTTCACAAACGAGACGTGCACGAAGTAATACATCATGATCAGCCGCGTCCCCTCCCACAGAACGGCAGCCACGAAACCACCAATCACCGCCCTTCGTGGTGAAATTCGCGTAATGGGCAGCACCTTGTAAATGGCGCTGAACATGAGGAATACGCTGAAAAAACTGAGCAGATAGAGAATGACGCCGGGCTCCGGGTACAGGGCATCAACCAGAGCAAACAGCAGAGTGAGCGTCAGCAGGCCAACGCCAAGCACCGTCATGAAGGCATAGGGCATGACGACGGAAAACCAGATGCTGCGCGGAGGATTTTCCGGGCGCATGAAGATAATGGCAATCGCGTCTTCGAGCATGCGAAAGGCAAACGAACTGAAAAACAGCAGTATCGGAATACCTGCGATGCCAATGATATCCCGTGATGCGAGGAAGGCCCGCACCGCGTCCAGCCAAAGATCCGCATGGCCTGGCGCAAAATGCTGCGCCTGGATCGCCATGACGGCCAGCAGTTCCTCCTCGTCCACCACCCGGGTGAGCAGGACACCCAGGAGTGCCAGCAGGGGCACTGCCGACATCAGCACATTGTAACCTACCCCACCGGCGAGAAGGACGCCGTGATTGCGCATGAAGTTGCGCACGACCCGGCGTGAAAACGGCCAGGTTCGCCGCAATGACCTACCCAGTGAATTTTCACTTTTTGTCCTTTCAGTCAAACGCTGCACCGTCTTGCGCCGTTGAAGGATACCATCAAGACCCTAGCACAATCTGCCCGTGCAACGTTGTGGCCGGACGTGCCGACCTTCGCGTGAGTTTTCCGCAGTCTGCAAAGATTTTCGCGTTTACGAGGCGCGGCAGCCCCGGCTGGGTACTGCCGCCCTGCCCCCGATCAAGAGTGTTGCAAACATAGGGGGCAGTTTCACGTCGCTAGTTTTTCGTCATTGCCGACAGCATCATGAAAGCCAGCGCGGGAGCACAAAGTATCCAGACCCAGATAAAAAGACCGATCATGTTGAACACCTCCATTAGCGGGGATTCACTATTACTGGTTAGACCAAAAACCCCACTTCGTCAATGGAGAAATCCATCACCATCAATTCATCAGCAAGGAAAAGCGGTCCCTGTAGCGCGCGCCGGAACCGCCTCCTCGCGACAGCCAGGGCAGGAGTAAACCCGAATACTTGACGATAACGCTACCGATGCCGCAACTCGCAGCAAGTTAGTGATGCTGCAGAAACTGACCGACCTCATGGACACGGCGTTTGTCATACCCGGGACGACTCTTCGCTACGGCCTTGACCCCGTTCTCGGACTCATTCCAGGCGTCGGCGATACGTTGACCATGGCAGTCTCGCTGTATATCCATAGTTGCGCCCGGCGGGCGGGTGTTCCCCGGCGCAGGCGGATGCAAATGCTGTGGAATATCTTTATCGACTGGCTGGTCGGTCTTGTTCCCGTGCTTGGGGATCTGTTTGATCTCGGTTTCAAGGCGAACAGCAGAAACATACGAATTATCATGGCATACGCGAATCGGGGACCCGACGTGGGGTAGACACCGACAGATGGTTGTGCGGCTGCGTCATTCCCGCGTCTTGAGATCCAGCAGGGAGTCAATCTCTCCGGCCCCCAGTGTCTCTTCCTCCAGCAGGGTGTTGCCCAGCCGTTCCAGTTGATCCCGATGCGCTTCAAGCCGCCTGTTCACGTCCGCTTCGATCTCGGTAATCAGATTCCTGACCTCGTCATCGATTTTCTCGGCGGTTGCTTCACTGAACTCGCGCTCCCGGGAAATCTCGTGGCCAAGGAATACCTGCTCCTGGCTTGAACTGACCGACATCGGTCCGATCACCTGGCTCATGCCCCAGCGGGACACCATGCGTCGCGCTAGTCTGGTAGCCTGCTCGATATCGTTCTCGGCACCACTGCTCACCTCGTTGAAAATCAGTTGCTCGGACACGCGGCCGCCCAGCATGACCGCAATCCGGTCACGGGCATAGCTGGCGCTCATGTTCAGGCGGTCCTCATCCGGTGCCTGTTCGGTCAGCCCGAGCGCGCGTCCCCGGGGAATGATCGTGACTTTCTCAAGCGGATCAGCCTTGGGGAACAGCAGCGCCGTCAGTGCGTGGCCGGACTCGTGGAAGGCGATCACGCGCTTCTCCTCGTCGCTGAGACTCTGTTCGCGCTCGGCGCCCATCAGCACCTTGTCCCGCGCACCATCCAAGTGCTTCATGCGGACCACGTCGCTGTCATCCCGTCCCGCAAACAGGGCCGCCTCGTTCGCCAGGTTCTCCAGGTCGGCGCCGGCAAAGCCCACGGTCCGGCGCGCCACCGCCACCAGGTCCACGTCATCCGCAAGGGGCATGTCCCGGGTGTGGATCTGCAGAATTTTTTCACGCGCCTGCCGGTGGGGACGATCCAGTGTGACCTTGCGGTCGAAGCGACCGGGGCGCAGCAGCGCCGGATCCAGGACATCGGGCCGGTTGGTGGCAGAGATCACGACCACCGTCTCATGGGGTGAAAAGCCGTCCATCTCGGACAGGATCTGGTTCAGGGTCTGCTCCCTCTCGTCATGGCCCCCTCCAACTCCCGTTCCGCGGGAACGTCCTATGGCATCAAGTTCGTCAATGAAGATGATGGCGGGCGATTCCTTGCGCGCGTCCTCGAACATGTTGCGTACGCGGGACGCCCCCACACCCACGAACATCTCGATGAACTCAGAACCGGATATAGAGAAGAACGGAACTTCGGCTTCGCCCGCCACCGCTCTAGCCATCAGGGTCTTGCCCGTACCCGGCGGGCCCACCATGAGTACACCCCGGGGCAGTTTGGCTCCCAGGCGCTGGTAGAAGTCCGGATGCTTCAGGTAATCGACAATCTCACTCAGATCCTTCTTGGCGTTGTCCGCGCCGGCAATATCGGCAAAGGTCTTGCTGGGCTCATCTTTCTGCACTCGCCTGGCCGTGGACCGGCCCATATTGAACAGACTGCCGGTCTGCTGACCGCCCATCTGGCGCTGCATTCGCTGCCACGCGAAGATCATCAGGCCAAGAATGATCAGCCAGGGGAGGAAGCTGATCAGCAACCGCGAAAAGAGATCCGGGCCGGACTCCAATGCGGTAATGGTGACGTCGTTTTCCTCCAACAGCGGCACAATCCCTGTGTCACCCACCTCCGGTATATGCGTACGAAACAGGTCCGGAGCCGGGGCGTCGTCCGACTCATCTTCGGGCTTCATCACACCCCTTACCTGATGCCCCTCAATCGTCACCTCGTCGACCTCCCCGGACGTGACTCTTTCCTTGAAGGCGTTGTAGCTGATCTCGCGGGCGCCCGATTGTGATATCCACTGAACCGCGTAGAAAATCACAAACGCGAGCAGCAGCAGGTTCAATATCCTGGCCCAACGCGGTGCCTCGTTGTGCTGCGACGAGCCCGACGCCGGATCCGGGGGCTGGCCCTGGCGCTGACCGGCCTGCTGTGGGCCCTGCTGGTGGCCAGATCGCTGCTGACTATTTTCAGACATGAGAGACTCCTCGGCTATTCCATCGACACCAGCACGGACGGTGCTTGACATGCTCGTAACTGATATCACGGTTTTACAAGCTCAGGCAGTTGCCGTCCACTTTATGTCGGCGGATGTGCCACCGCACGCAGCCCTCGCCAGACTTCCCCATCCAGCGCCGGGTGCTGTACGCCGGCGGACGCCGGCGCATGCTGTGCAGATTGAAGCCGTCCTCCACATCCGCGATCATGAGATGACGAAACTCCGCGCTGCTGATGTTAGCCAACGGCCGCAACGTCATGGCGGAGCCAGTGGCGTTGACCACACCGGCCAGCCGAGCAGGATGCGCGCGAGTCGGCTTCACACTGCGTGCGGGACCAGGCCGTCATGTGCGGCAGCGCTTGTTTCCGGGCTGAAGAAAATGGGTAGGATGCGCGCCCTCCCCTTTCCGGCAGTGCCTCGCGATGAGGCAGCTGTGTCAGGCGATGCCTAGACGTAGAAGTCCAGCTCTTCCTGCGCCTTGAGCAGATCACGCATCCTGATGGGATCGTCACCATAGAAGAACACAAGGCCCCAGTGCGTGCCGAAGGCGGAACGATCGGGCACGGTTTCCTCCGTGGGCGCCACCAGCTCGTGGGATTCGAAATAAGGGTGCTCGATGGTCTCCTTCGGCATTTCCAGCTTGCTGACAACACGACGACGCGGGTAAACGCCAAAGCAGCCGGCATAGCCTTTGGCATCGACCACCTCCCGCGGGAAGAATGCGTCAACCTCCTCCTTCGTACTCTTGGGGTCAAACACCAGCATAGATGCCTGGTAGGCACTGAATCCGTAGGCACGTTCAATCAATTCAAACGCCTTGAAACCCGGCGGACGATAGGCGACCTCACCGAAGTACATCTCGCCATCTGCCGTTACAAAGTATTCCGGGTGGATCAGGCCGAACTGGATATCGAAGGTCTTGATCAGCTTTTCGATCTGTTTGGTGATCGCGTCGCGCCAGCTTTCAAGTTCATTGGTGGCGGGGACGAAGACCGAATAACCAAGCGTCACATACTCTGAGATATTGAGAAACTTGATCTTGCCATCGTGGATCCAGGCCTCGACGGCAAACTCCCAACCGTCCAGATGGCTCTCCATCAACAGCGGATACTCTTCATCCGGTATGTAGTCGATTTCCTCCATCGTACGGATCATGCGGTGCCCCAGACAGCCGGCCTTGTCGAAGGCCTTGACGTGGATCGGATCATCCGGGTCGCCATCGAGCTTGAGCAAAGTCTGGTTGACGCGCTTCATGAAGCGGACCACGTCTTCCTTCTCGTGAGCCTCCTCGAAAATACCCACGCGGATACCGCCGAGCTGTGCACGGCGCTTCATGAGTGCTTTGTCGCGGAACAGGATGGACTGCCCGTACATGCGCGGATTGTCCATGAGTACGGAGTTGATCGCGCCGGACCACTCCACTGTTTCCTCAAACAGCGGGATGGCAACATCCACGCCCTCTGCCTTGAGCGTCTCAGCAATCTCAATAGAGCGATCGTTCAGGCGCACGAAATCCCATGGGATATAGGGGATCTTGTTGGCTTCGCAGAAGTCGGCGGCCCAGTCCGGAGCGACCACAACATAGCGGCGATCAAATTTCTGCGCAGCCTTTATCGCGTTGACGCTCCAGCCCAGCAGCGCGATATAGCCTTTATTGGGGTCTTTCGCTGTCTCCGTGCCGTTTACCGAATCCATGGTCGGATCGATCCAGCCTGAAACATCATTGGACACCGGGGTTTCTGATGATTTCGACATGTGAGGCTCTCCTTTTGCCTTGATGAAATATCGTGACGCGTGGTTGCCTGCTGTACTGTCAGTCTCAAGTCCCAGAATTCACAGGACTATCGTCCCCGTGCCCAGCTCGCCTGCGCGAGGCGCATGGCAAGGGACACTTCAGTGGCGGGGATGTCGGTCGGCTCACCCTTCTCGAGCGGGTCGTAATGAAAGGCGTATAACCGGGATGTGAACTGGGTAACGGATAGTGAGGCTTCTCCGTAGAGTTCGCCGTTGCCCTGGGTTGATGTGACGATATCTTGCCCCCAGTTCTGACCACTGTCATTGTTGGGATTGAAAAAGTATACACGCATCGTGCCACCCGGGTCGAACGCGAGCCGCTGGATGGTAATGGCGTGCCAGCCGATAAAGCGCGAGGCGCTGTCGGTGACGGCGATGCCCGCGGGCTGCGGGTGGATCACCGGTATGTTGCTATTGTAGAAAGGATGATATGCGGCATAGAAATCGCGGATGAATCCCTCGAAGTCTTTCAGGCCGCCCGTGAATACATCGACTGCGATACGAAAGCCGTGTCCGACATGATCGCCATGGAACTCGGCGTTGACCCACTTGTGCGGATCCTCGCCGCGTCCGGCACTGCGACGGCCCATTTCAACGTAAATGCGGTCGAGATGCGGCACTGTGATCAGGGAAACGGCATCCACATCCACCGGGGGCTCCGCCGCGAGACCAGTGCCGAGGTCGCGAGACGAAATACTGTTGCCCTCAAAACGCATTACAATCTCGTCGTCCCGCGCCGCCCAGGCAACCACTCTCAGCAGCTCCGCCGGTGCACCAAAGGCCCACATGGACAGCGCGCGCGTGGACTGGCATGTGGGGTAATTACCCTGCCCCACGCCCAGCGGACGGCCGAGCACATTGAGAACGTCGGCAAGCAGAAAGCACTCCGGCGATCGCCGGTCGCCGAAAACCGCAAGAATCTTCTGCGCTGCGGCGTCGCACAGAGTGAGTCGCAGCTGGCGCCACAGCGAGGGGGCCAGCGCGGGCGAGTACAGGATGCCGCGCTCAAGCATCATGGCCAGCCCGTAAGCGACCTGGCTGGTCTCGACAAACAGGGCGTCATCGATCAGCTGATGAATCAGGTCGGTGTAGCAGTGAAACGCGTCTGCGCCTGTGTGGCTGAGACCCAACGCCGTAGGTATCAGTTCGTTCCATCGCTGGCGCAGGTAACGGATGAATCCGGGCATGTAAGGCGAGACCAGGCCGGTGCTGTGCATCGCCCCGGCAAAGCCAATGGCCTCCTGCAGCAGCGCTGCATCGTCCATGCTCGCCAGCCGCTCGGCATACACCTGCAGGCCCGGATCCTCGCGACAGCCGTCGGTCGGGCTGAACACGGCATTGACCAGCTTCGTGGCGTCAGCACCCGTCTCACCGGCGACAAAGGCCGGGTCGTGCAGACAGCTGGCAATGCGGGTGACCATGTGCTTGACACCGTCCACCTGCACCGGACGCTGCGCCAGGATGCGCCAGACTTCGGCGACAAGGTGCTGCAGCAGATTCCGGTAGCCCAGGTGCTGCAGCAGGTAGCGATACAGCGTCTGAACCGCGTACCCGAGCCGGTCAGAGCGCAGCCGGTCGCCCTCCTGCAGGTCACCGACCACGAGATCAAGGTTCATGGCCATCACCTGGGTCAGGAAGTGCTGCGCGTGCTCCGCCGAAACGGAGGGATGGGCGTAATCGTCGCGGGCAACCGCGAGCAGGCGAATCTGGCTCAGACTCTCGACCATCGTCGCGACCCGGTCACCGTGGCGCACCGTACGCACGGCGAGCGAGGGCACCAGCGTCTGGGGGTAGTCCCAGTCGCTGCCGCTGAAGAACCCGGCGGCCTCCAGCGCCGGCACGCGGGCATACAGAGCGCCCAGCCCGCTGTCATCGAACATCAGCGAGTGCGCCGCATCGATGACCTCGAATACGGGAGAAAACTCGGCCACGGCGTTCGCGGCGGCAAGTCGTGCAATGGCGGAATCAAGGTGCATCACCCGGTCGCCTGCATTGCCGCCATCGATGGGGAAAGGGTCAGGTGCTTCTGGGATCATGCCCCTACAATCCCGTCTTGTGCCTGGGAAGTCAAATCCCGAAGCAGGCGCGCTGCGGGCGCAATGCCCGGAAGCCGGGTTGCTCACGACCACCCTGACCATTAGGCTGACAGGCAAGGCAACTCAGGGATTACCGCTATGCGCGAGAACCGGCCCGGCTACAGGTCCATGAGCAGATTCGCCTGGATGGCACCTGCGATCATTCTGCTGGTCCTGGGACTGATCTATCTGTTTGGCAGCACCGGGTCAGACGCAATCCAGACAGAGGAATTGACCGCAGAACACGAGCGGCTGCGCGTCGGCGACGCCCGGGAGCACAGCGACCTGCGCCGGACAGCAACAGCACTGTCTGCCGACAAGCGCCAGCGCGTGTTGCAGAATCTTTCCAGCTTTCGTGCGCAACATAAGATGATTGGCCCGACGGTCACGGTCGCGGCGCTGCAGTCATCTGCGGAGAGCCGGGCGCTGGCAGAACGGGTCGGCCGCATTCTCGCCCAGTACAACCTCGGGGACACGCTGGCAGACTCCGTGACGAGGGAGGATATCAACCGCGACGACGCCGGCGTGATCATCCTTGCAAGATACGCCGACAGGTCGCTTGTGCATAGCCTGCTCCGAGCGCTTTCTCCCATGCTGTCGGGGATGATTCGGATCCAGTTTGACGACGCACAGCGACCCGGAGCCCTCTTCCTGGGCATCGCCACAAGCCCACGCTTCACGGCCGAGGGCGTCGCTGTCTTTTACCCGGACTGACTACAGCGGTTGACTCATTAGCGACCGGTACCGTGAAGCAGCGGCGACGCTGCGGTTGTCGTTAAACAACGTTATACGCATTACCGGTCGTCACGTTGAATCCTGCATTACGCGGACGCCACTATTTGTGAAACCCCGATGCATTACATATATTGACCTGCAATGGTGTAACGTCGGTTAAAAAACGCAGCGGCGAGGATCTCTATGGAGTTCAAAGACTACTACGCTGTACTCGGTGTGAGCGAATCCGCCAAGCCCGAGGAGATAAAGAAAGCCTATCGGCGGCTGGCGCGCAAATACCACCCCGACGTCAGCAAGGAAGAAGACGCAGACGCAAAATTTCGCGAACTGGGTGAAGCCTACGAGGTGTTGAAAGACCCGGAAAAACGCGCGGAATACGACGAGTTGCGCAAGTACGGCGCGAAACCGGACGGTTCCTTTGAGCCGCCTCCCGGATGGCACAGTGGGTCTGGCTTTGCCGGTGGCGGTTATACCGACTCGGATGCCCGACAGTTCAGTGATTTCTTCGAGGAAATTTTCGGTGGCGGCCGGTCGGGCGGCTTCACCGCGGGTAGCGGGCAGAGAGGTTTCCAGCGCGACAGGTCAATGCGCGGCGAGGACGTCCATGCCAGGCTCGCCCTGTTTCTCGAGGAGGCGTTTCATGGCTGTGAGAAGCAGATATCGTTTACCGTGCACGAACCGGACCCCGACGGACGGATTGTGTCGCGGCAGAAAACCCTGAAAGTGAAGATCCCCCCCGGCATGCGCGAAGGCCAGCATATTCGCCTGAAGGGCCAGGGTGGCCCGGGTATCGGCAGCGCGGAACCGGGGGACCTTTTTATCGAGGTAGAGCTTGCCCCGCACCCACATTTCACGGTGGAAGGCCGCGACATTGTGATCGTCGTACCCATCGCCCCCTGGGAGGCAGCCCTGGGTGCCACGGTAACCGTGCCGACGGTTGGCGCCAGCGCGAAGGTGAAAGTGCCGAAAGGCTCGGGCGGCGGCCGCAAGCTCAGGCTCAAGGGCAAGGGGCTCCCGGGTAAACAGCCGGGTGACCAGATCGTGGTGCTGCAGATCGCCGTGCCCGAAAAACACAGCGCGGAAGCGGAGACGCTCTACGAACAGCTGGCCGAGGCAGAAAAAGACTTCAACCCACGCAGCAAGCTGGCGGTTTGAGGCGAGCGAACAACGAGGGAGCGCGCGATGAGCAATCCGGATCATACCCTGACGGTGGTCGTGTCGGACGAAGACGGCAGCACCTTCACCCTGCGGGAAATCTGCGAGCGCGGTGACTGCCACGCCGAGTTTGTAATCAAGCTGGTTGATTACGGCATCATCTCGCCGCGGCAGGAGGTGGCGGAAGCGAGACAGTGGCAGTTCGACGTTGCGGCGCTGAGCCGCCTGAGGAAGGCCCTGCGGCTGCAGCGCGATTTAAAGATAAACCTGCCTGGCCTGGCGATGTCGCTGGAGCTGCTGGATGAAGTCGAGCAGATGCGGCGTGAACTCGCGCGACTGAACCAGCAGCTGCGGCAACTGCGATAATCCCCCCTGACCGGCAGCGAATGGGACGACCCCCCGGGAGCGATGACTGGCGTATACTATGAGCCGCGCCGGCTCCGGGATTTCACCATGGGTTTCTACAACGAGCATGTTTTGCCGCACCTCATCAACGCGGCCTGCGGCACAGCTCCCGTTCAGCGACAGCGCGCCAGAATCGTCCCGCGCGCGCGCGGGGTCGTCCTGGAAATCGGTATTGGCACCGGGCTGAATCTGCCGTTTTATGACCCCGACGCGGTCGAGCGACTGGTGGGGCTCGACCCGTCGCAAGCCTCCTGGGCACTGGCGGCGAAGCGCAGCCACCATCTGTCCTTCCCGGTCGAATTCGTCGGCCTGCCGGGCGAGCAGATCCCTCTGGCAGATGCCAGTATTGATTGCATCGTCATGACCTACAGCCTGTGCACAATACCTGACCCGCAGGCGGCACTCGCGGGGATGGCGCGGGTGCTGAAGCCGGAGGGTGAGCTTCTCTTTTGCGAGCACGGGCTGGCGCCTGACGCCGCGGTCCGGCGTTGGCAGCAGCGCCTCAACCCCCTGTGGCGACGCATCGCCGGTGGCTGCCATCTCGACCGGGACATTCCGGCTCTGCTCAAGGATTCTGGTTTTCGCCTTCGCGAGCAGGCCTCCCTGTACCTGCCCGGCACACCGCGCTTTGCCGGCTTCAACACCTGGGGCTCGGCGGTCCGGGACTCATGACATGGATTGCAGCCAGGCTCCGGCATCAACAACCAGCATCAGAGGAGCATCCAGGGGCCGGCCGGCCAGCGCCTGAGCGAGATCGGCCGGACGGCCAACACGCGCTGCCGCGCAGCCAAAACCGCGGGCTACCGTGAGAAAATCCGGCGCGCGGATATCAACCCCCAGGCGCTCCACGCCCCTGGCATCCATGAACCGACGGATCTCCTCATAGCCGGCGTTGTGCCAAAGCAGTATCACCACTGGAAGTCGCTCTTCCACCGCCGTTGCCAGCTCCGCAAGCGTGAACATCACCCCGCCGTCACCGACCAGCGCCACCACGGGCAGCTCGGGCCGGCCGAGCCGCGCGCCCAGGGCGGCCGGCAGCCCATAGCCCAGCGTGCCGTAACCGGTCGAGGCATTGAAATAGCGACGCGGCGCTGGCTGCGACACAAGATGATTGCCCGCATACACCGGCGCGGTGGAATCGCCCACCAGTATCGCGTCTGGCATGGCGTCATGCAGCACCTCATACAGCGGCACGAAGGGCGCAAAGTCGGGATTATCCGCCAGCGCAAGCGCGGCCAACGCTCGCGCCGTACGTCCCCTGCCGTCTTTTGACAGCGGCTGGGGGAAGTGCTGCAGGAGTTGCGCGAGACCCTGCTGCGCGTCACCGACCAGCCCCAGCGAGAGTGACTGATTGCGCACCAGCTGCCGGGCGTCCAGATCGATGCGGATGAGTCTGCCGGTGAGCGCAAAGCCGTCATCGAACACCACGTCGTAATCGGTCTCGCCCAGCTCAGTGCCCACGGCAAGGATCACGTCGGCAGCTGCTGCCAGCCTGCGCACGGCCGGCAGGGCCGCGTTGGCGCCGAGGTCCAGCGGGTGATTCCGGCCGAGAAGACCCTTTGCATTGATAGTGACCACTGCCGGTGCGTCGAGGCGTTCCACCAGCGCGCGTGCCGCGTCCTGCGCATCGACACAGCCCCCGCCAAGCAGGACGAGGGGCCGTTCAGCGCAACGCAACCAGTCGGCGGCCAGGGCGATACCTTCCGCCGCGACGCAGGGTCGATAAAGACGCGCCGCCTCGCCTGATACCGCGGCCGGCGCCGCTGCCGTAAACAGGTCGACGGGAATCTCGATGTGCACCGGCCCGGGACGTTCGCCCTGGAACACAGCAAAGGCGCGGGCCAGCACCTCGGGCAGCGTTGCGGCATCCAGCAGTGTATGACTGAAACGCGCAACACCGGCCGTCAGCTGCTGCTGGCTTGCCAGTTCATGCAGTCGCCCCTGACCACCGCCCAGCGTATCGCGCCGGTTGACGCTCGAGATCACCAGCATGGGGATGGAATCGGCCAGTGCCTGACCCATGGCAGTGGCGATATTGGTCATCCCCGGGCCGCTGATAATAAGGCACACGCCGGGTTTTCCCGACGCCCGCGCATAGCCATCGGCCATGAAGCCCGCAGCCTGTTCATGCCGCGGCGTGACGTGGCGGATGCCGCTGCCGGCAAGTTCGCGATACAGCTCAACAGTGTGCACGCCGGGTATGCCGAAGACCACCTCCACGCCGTAGGTCCCGCGCAGCAGGTGAATCAGTTGCCCGGCGCAGGTCATCCCGGAATTGTGCGCTTCGTCAGTGGTACTCATCGCTTTCTTGCTCTCTCAGCAGTGCACAGACTCAATCGCGGCGCATCACGCCCGGCAGGGCACAGAGCATTTCGTAAAGCAGTGTGGCGCCCATGAGCGCGGTATTGCCGCTGCTATCGTAGGGCGGTGAAACCTCTACCAGATCGCCCCCGACAATGTTGAGACCGGCGGCGCCGCGCACCACTTCCAGACCCTGGGTGGAGGTCAGTCCGCCCATCTCAACGGTGCCGGTGCCCGGGGCAACCGAGGGGTCGAGGCCATCGATATCAAAGGTGATGTACACCGGCCTGTCGCCCATCTGCTCGCGCACCTCGGCCATCAGCGGTTCCAGCGATCGGTACCAGCATTCTTCCGCCGTGACCACACGGAAACCCTGCTGACGACACCAGTCGAAATCATCCGGCGAGTAACCCGTACCGCGCAGGCCAATCTGCACCACCCTGCCCTTTGCAAGCAATCCCTCTTCCTGAGCGCGGCGAAACGGCGTGCCATGAGCAATGGGCTCGCCGAACATATGCTCGTTGACGTCGGCGTGGGCATCGATGTGAATCAGCCCCACCGGGCCGTGTTTCTTCGCGATCGCACGCAGAATGGGCAGGGTGATCACATGGTCGCCACCCAGGCTGAGGGGAATGCAATCATGGCTCAGCAATTCATCATAAAACGCGCTGATGATGCCCACGGTTTTCGGCAGGTGAAAGGTATTGATCGGCACATCACCGATGTCCGCCACCTGCAGGCTGTCAAAGGGCGCAGCATGGGTAGCCATGTTGTAGGGACGCAGCATGCGTGATTCATCACGGATCTGGCGGGGTCCCAGTCGCGCGCCGGGGCGGTTGGATGTGGCGATATCCACCGGAACGCCGACGAATGCCGCATCAAGACCCTCAGCAGTGGCCTGGGTCGGCAGTCGCATCATCGTCGCGGGCCCGCCGAAGCGCGGCATGTCGTTACCGCTGAGTGGCTGGTTGAATCTGCTCATGGCCACTGCATCTCGGTTTGCAGCGCGTACAGAGCAAAGCTCGCCAGCCAGTGTGCACCGGCGTACTCGTCAGCACTGATCTTGTCATAGCTGAAGGCCAGGTGCTCTTCGGCGAGGCTGATGAGCGCGGGACGGTCGAGGGCCCGGCTGATCTCGTACAGACACCAGGCCCGGCTGAAGTTAAGGCCATCGAGGTGCGCCAGCTTGCCGTCCGATCGGTCGGACACCACGGCCGGCTGAAAGCCGCCCAGATTCCCGGTGAACAGCTCGGGCAGAAAGTCTTCTGCCCACACAAGGTACTCCGCAGGCGGCAGTACCTTGGCCATCAGGGCCGCCTCCTGCAGGCAGGGCGACAGGAAGTCGAAACCGCCGGGCTCCCAGGCCAGCGGGCATTGCCTGTCGCTGAGGTAATAGTCCCGTGCGCGGCTGACGATGAGAGCCTCCAGCGTATCGCGCTGGAAGCTGCGGGCGTAGTCCAGCGCGAAAGACAGGGCAAAGGCGGTATTGGGATGTTCGCCCACCCGCACCGGATAGGTGAGCTTGGGGAGGAACTCGATCAGCCGCGCTTCGAGCAGGTCGGTGAGCGGCTGCAGATGGCGTTGCAACCTGTCAGCGAGCGGGTCGTCCCAGCTGTCCAGCGCCTCCGCAAGCTTGAGCAGCCATACCCAACCGTAGGTTCTCTCGAAGGTCTCGTTGTGCTCGCGCTCAAAGTATGCCGCCTCCTGCAGAATATTCTCCCGTGTCAGGCTCCTGGCAAGCTTCTGTCGCACGGCATCACCCACCTCCAGCTGCGGGTAAAGGGTCAGGATCTTGACCAGCGTCCAGTGGCCGTGCACTGCGCTGTGCCAGTCGAGGCAGCCGTAGAAGGCCGGATGCAGCGTCGAAGGCGTGGCCAGATCGTCGGCGTCGGCCATGGTGTGACCGGTCTTGTTCGGGTACTCCTGATCAATGCAGTGAAAGGCAAACTGATACAGGTACTCCGCCTTGTCGCGGGAAAGTGCAGTCATGGGGTCGGAGACCTCGCCGGGGTTGTTGTCTGCCCGTGCGCCGAGGCAGGTGAGCAGCAGAGCCAGCGTGACTGCCGGAATGCCCGATGTCGTCAATCGTGTTCGCACGCTGGCCGCCTTTACACGCGCCGCCCTATGTAAAGCCAGGGGAGATTTCCTTGTCTCGCCCATCATTCTGTCTCTACCATGCTGTCGTTGCTCCTTGAAACTGATAGTTGAATGAAGCGCCTGCCGTGCCGGGGCCGGCAGCGCAGCTACCGTTGCCCGGCGCGCGCCATCACTGACGGCACATTACGTTACCACTCGTGATGCGGCACAGGGTAACTCTCTTGCACGACCGTGTCCGATCCAGCGTTCTGTTTCACAGCGCCTTTCGACCATCGGTTTGCTAAACTCCACACCGTCACGAAACCTCAGGAGGCTTTATGCCCGAAGCTCGCATGATCCGCACTCATCTATTGTCCCCGGCAGATGCCAGCGTCGCTGCCAACGGTTGCCCAGACGCGATCCGCCGCTGCGCCGGACAGCTACCGCCTTCTCACCCGGGCCGCAAACCAGGTCGCCTCGCTGCAACACTGCTGCTGTCCCTGAGCGCCAGTGTATCCTTCCACGCCACACAGAGCGCTGCGGACGAATTTCCCGGGCTGGAGCGATTGATGACCGTGGAACAGTTCCGCAGCACAGGCCTGCAGAAGTTGTCAGACACTGAAATAGAGGCGTTGAACGAATGGCTGAGCGAATACACTGCCGGCAATGCTCAGCTATTGCAGGGCACCAGCGAGGGCATGCGCGAGGTAGAAAAGAACAATGAGATAAAAAGCCGCATCAGTGGCGATTTCGACGGCTGGGATGGCGACACCATCTTCCGCCTGCAAAACGGGCAGATCTGGCAACAGCGCCTCGCCGGTCGCCATCCCTACCGGGGGCCCGAGAACCCCGAGATACGTATCAGCAAGAATTTTTTCGGCTTCTATAAAATGACGCTGCTGGAGTCTGGCAAGAGTATTGGTGTAAAGCGCCTGCGATAGCGGGCGCGGCGACCGGCCGGCCTCCACAGGCGCATCGCACCGCGAGAGGATCTCTGACGACAAAAAGATGAGCGTATTGTGAATATTTCACAATCATAAGCTGCACAACGTGTGCTATACCACACACTTGCTTGAAACGGTCTGCTGCGGGGAGCGAGCAGACGCGTTAGTAGCATCGCGAGAAATGGATAAAAATCCAACACAACGTTCATTTAAGAGGGGTATCACTTTATGTTGCACAAGAAACGTCTATCCATTGCGGTCAGCGCCGCTATGGGTACTGCCTTCGCGATGGGGATGACGCCAGTCAACGCCCAGGAGGAATCGCTGGTCGAGGAAGTGGTCGTCACCGGTTCGCGCATCCAGCGCGCTAACCTGGTGTCATCCAGCCCGGTCACCCAGCTCGATAACGAGCAGCTGCGATTCACCGGCCTGAACCGCGTCGAGGACGCGTTGGCAGCCATCCCGGGTATTTCCCTGGACCAGTCCTCCGGACAGGCCATTGAATCCATCGGCACGGCCACCATGCAGTTGCGGAACCTGGGTACTACCCGAACGCTGGTGCTGATGAACGGTCGCCGCCTGCCGGCAAACTCGCCGCAAAGTCCTTCAGCCGCTGCCGATATCAACATGATACCGGGCAATCTGATTCAGCGGGTTGAAGTTCTCACTGGCGGTGCATCGTCCACCTACGGTGCAGACGCGGTGGCAGGTGTTGTCAACTTCGTCATGCAGGATGATTTCCAGGGGCTCGAGCTGGATTACCAATATTCCGGCCTGCGCCACAATAACGATGGCAACGTAGTCTCCCAGGCAGCGGAACAGGCGGGCCAGCCTTTCGCAACCGGCACCACCTTTGACGGGGAGACCACCAACGTCAGTCTCATCATAGGTGGCAACTTTGACAACAATCGCGGCAACGTCACGGCCTTTGGCTCCTATCGCGAGATTGCCGGCGTCACCCAGATCAACCGCGATTACTCGGCCTGTCCGGTCCGCGACTCACTCACCTGCCTCGGCTCGGCCACGAACGAGTCTGGCAGCATCATTGCAACCGATCCGAATTCAGCCGGGGGTAATTTTCGCGTTGAGGGCAATCAGCTACTTCCAGGATTCGGGCCAGGCTTCAACTTTGCCGCACCGTCGTTTCTGCAGCGTCCGGATGAGCGCGTCGTATTGGGCACCTTCGCTCATTATGACCTGAATGAGCACGTTGAGGCCTACACCGAGCTCATGTTCATGGACACCAAGTCCACAACCCAGTTCGGCCCGTCAGGCTTCTTCTTCAACCCCACAGAGGTGAACTGCGACAACCCGTTCATGTCGGACCAGCAGCGTGGCGTTCTCGGCTGCCAGGGTCCTGATGACACGGTTGATCTGGTGGTCGGACGTCGCAACGCAGAGGGCGGGCCACGTTACGGCAACTTCCGTCACTCGACCTATCGCGGCGTTTTCGGCGTCCGCGGCGACATCAATGATGCATGGCGTTATGACGTGTCCTATCAGTACGCAGAAGTGGACATGAACAACCGTAACGGTAACTACTTCGACATCGATCGTTTTCCCCAGGCGCTCAAGGTAGTTGAGGGCCCCGACGGAACCCCGGTCTGCGCACCTGGCGCTGACGACGGCTGCGTGCCCTACAACCTGTGGAACACTGGCGGCGTAACCCAGGAGCAGACTGACTTTCTGGAACAGCGCTTCTTCGAATGGGGTACAACCTCTCAGGAAGTGTTCATGGCCTTCGCGCAGGGCTCACTCGGCGAATACGGGATCACGTCTCCGTTCGCCGAAAGTGGTGTAGAGCTTGTCGTGGGCTACGAGTTTCGCGAAGAGACCCTGAAGTTCGATGGTTCGGACAACGTCAAGCGCCAGGGGACCATCGTGGAAACCTCAGGCCGTTACGACGTCAATGAATTCTACTTCGAAGCCAACATTCCGGTCATAGAGGACGTGACGTTAATCCAGTCTCTGTCTCTCGACGTCGGCTATCGCTACTCGGAGTACTCCTTCGGCCCGACGACAGATACCTACAAGTTTGCCGGCAGCTGGGCCATTGACGACAACCTGAAGTTTCGCGGCAGCTATCAACGCGCCGTGCGCGCCCCTAATGTGGTCGATCTGTTCCGCCCCGAGGTCGGCAGTCTCTACGCTATGGACAGGGATCCCTGCGCGAAGGCTAGTCCCGGCGCTGCATTGTCAGAATCCGGGTACTCTTTCGAGCAGTGTGCACGCTCCGGTGTGACCCAGGCGATCTGGGATCAGGGCGGCCCGCAATCGAATCCGGCTTCTCAGTACAACAGCGTTGTCGGCGGATCGACAGAGCTGCAGCCGGAGGAAGCTGATACCTTGACCGCGGGTCTCATCTTCACGCCATCCTTTGCGCCGGGTCTCACTCTCAGCGTTGATTGGTACGACATTGAGATCGAAAAGGCCATTCAGGGCGTTCAGCCGGAGACGACGCTGCTGCAGTGTATCGAAACCGGTAACCCACTCTTCTGTGACGCGGTCAATCGCGGTCTGAATGATTCCCTGTGGCTGGGACAGTCATTGCTGGATCCGAATTCGGCAGGCAGCGCAGTAGATGAGCGCAGCACGAACATCGGCTTCCTTGCGACCTCCGGCGTCGATGTCGAGATCACTTACAACTTTGATATCGGCAATCTGGGTACCATCAATATCGCCAATATCGCGGGCTATGTGCTCAGCTTCGAGCAGGAAGAGTTCCCGGGTGCCGGCGTTATCGATTGTGAAGGTACTTACGGCGGCCCCTGTGGCTTCCCGATTCCGGAGCTGAAGAACCGTATGCAGGTAACCTGGGCAACCCCCTGGAATGTCACTGGCAGCCTGATCTGGCGTCACGTGTCCGGCAGCGACCAGGAGTTCACGTCTGTTCCGAACGACCTGGAAGACATGAACTACCTGGATCTGGCAGCAACCTGGGAAGTCAGGGACTGGGCATCACTTCGCGTCGGCGTCAACAACGTATTTGACGAGGAGCCGCCTTTTGTCTACCAGGGCGTAACTGCCCGCGAGAACGGTAACACCTTCCCGGGTATTTATGACCCGCTGGGGCAATACCTGTTCGCAGGCTTTACCCTCCGGTACTGATCTGTCCACACAACAGTAGTAATGCTCTAAAGGGCCGGCTTCGCCGGCCCTTTTTTTTGCCGCCTGATCCGTAGATTCATCCGACCCATACGCTTCCGAAAGTCCCCTCCTCCAGAGCCTTGTTACGCTCTCGGTAATCCTGAACTGGCTTGTTACACTGGCCGCTCTATCGATCGGTACTGAGGTTTCTGTGAACCCGTCTGCACAAATGCTCTCCCAGGCAGCGACACTGCTGCAGCAGAAACACTTCGATGACTGTATTCGCCTGTGTCGACAGTGTCTTTCCCGGGCGCCGTCGATGACCGATTTCCAGCATCTTCTCGCCCTGGCGCAGCAGCGGAGCCATCGCAATGCAGATGCCGAGAAGACGTTTCGCCAGCTGGTCGCACGGGAGCCAAAGCGGGCGGATTACCTGCTCAGCTATGGCGCGTTCCTGCGTGCGCAGGGGCACATGGCTCAGGCCGAGAGACGCCTGCGCAAGGCCTGCAAGCTGTCTCCGGAGTTCCATCAGGCCTGGCACGCGCTGGGCCTGCTCCTGTTTGCAAGCGACAGACCGGGTGATGCCTTCGCCTGCGCACGGAAGGTGACTGCGCTCGCGACGGATTTTGCGCCCGGCTGGGAGCTCGCCGCGGCGGCGGCGCAGAGGCAGGGCAGTCTCGAGGACGCAATTCAGGCCTGTCGGGAGGGCCTGCAGCACCTGCCAACCGCGCCGCGCCTGCACTACTCGCTGGCGCAGCTCCTTCGCGAGCGCTGCGAGTTCGATGCCGCCGCCGCCGCCTATACCGCGGCCCGCGACTGCGGACTCGACAGCCCGGATCTGTACCAGAATCACGCCGATGCGCTGCTTGACGGCGGGCACCCGGAGGACGCGCTCGCGGTGGCGGAAAGCGGCGTAAAGCGCTTTACGCAGCACGCACAGCTGCAGCGCACAGCGGCGCGCCTGCATATCGAAGTGGGGGCGACAGGCGACCCACTGGCCAGACTGCGCACGGCAACGCAAAGCCAGCCTCAGAACCCTGAACTCTGGCAGACCCTGGTCGAACTGCAAAAGCGTATGGGGCAGGTGAATGAGGCAGCGACAACGCTGCGCCACGCCGCAGCCCGTGGCTGCCCTGAGACGCCGGGCATGGGGATATTGATGGCGCAGGATGCGGCGCTGCGCGGCGACTTTGCATCAGCAGAACGGCAGTTTGAACAACTGCTGGAGCACTGCCCCGGGAGTGCCGTGACGCAGATCAATTTCGCCATGCACCTCCTCGCCCGCGATCAGCCCGATCGTGCCGCCGCGTTATGCGATGACGTCCTGCGCCATGATCCGTTCAATCAGCTCGCACTGGCCTATCTCACGACAGCACTGCAGCTTCAGGGAGATGACCGCGAGCACTGGCTCTGCGACTATGAGAGCATGGTCGTGGCCGTACCCATTCCTGTGCCAGAGCCGTTTTCAAGCCGCGAAGCTTTTTTTTCCGCGCTAACCGAGGTTCTGGAAGAGCAGCACCATGCCCGCTCACACCCTATCGAGCAGAGTGTCCGTGGTGGCACGCAGACCAACGGATTTCTCTTTCGCCTGCCGCATCCCCTGCTGCGGGTGCTCGAGCAGCAGATTCGCAAGGCGGTGGCCGGCGCGATCCCGGAATTTCCACGCGATGAGCAACACCCCTTCTGGGCCCGTGCACAAGCCACTGCACCTGCGGCCGACCTGCGCTTTGCCGGCGCCTGGTCTGTTCGATTACGCGATCAGGGCTATCACACCAACCATATCCACCCCGAAGGATGGATCAGTTCAGCGCTGTATATCAGCCTTCCGGAGGTCGTCACGACGGGGCTGGGGACTGAGGGCCACATTCAGTTCGGCGCGCCGCTGGGCGAACTCGGCCTGGATCTGCCGCCGCGGCGAACGGTACGGCCCGAGGTCGGGACGCTGGTCCTGTTCCCTTCCTATATGTGGCACGGCACCGTGCCCTTTCAATCGGCGCAGTCGCGGATCACCGTGGCCTTCGATCTCCTGCCGCCGGGAAGGTAGATCAGGCGTCTACAGCCTTCCCTCGGCAGCCCTTGTGTCCAGACTCTGGTTGTCACAGCGTAAGGGGCTACCGCTGTAACAGAAACCGGACAGGTCAAGTCTGCAGCCAGTCCCGGTGTGTCACGAGCAGCGCGGAAATCAGCTCGCGTTCAGCCGCGCTGAGCAGTGGATTCCAGATATCGAAAATCATGATCACCCGCGTCTCATCGGCATCGTTCCAGGCCTCGTGCTCAATGGTGTCGTCAAAGACCCAGGCCTCACCGAGACGCCACTCGCGCTGCTGGTTGCCAACGCGAAAGCGCGCGGGGCCCGGCAGCACTAGCGGCAGGTGGACCAGCAGGCGGGCATTGGTCGAGCCCGTGTGCGGCGGGATGTGCGTGTGCGGCGCCAGCGCGGAAAACAGTGCCGTCGGGGCAAAGCCGGGCTGGTCAGCCAGCGGCAGCTGCTTGAGCAAAGCCGCGGTTTTCGGGCAGCGCGCAATGGACTCGCTCTGTGCTTCGCCGTCTTTCCACAGCCACAGGGAACTCCACTCGCGGGCATGATTCAGCGCCTTGAACTGGTTCTCCGGGGTGCCGGGCGCGTATTGCACGTAGGGTTCAAAACCCGGAAGACCCGCCTGCAGAAGACTGTCCAGTTCACCGCGAACGGTTTCGGTGGCCGCCTCCAGCGTATCCAGCCAGGGAAAGTAGCTGCGATCGAAGAAAGGGATCGCAGGCAGCTGGGGCACATGCAGCTGCACGGGCTCGGCGTTGTAGACCTTCTTTGTGCCGGCAACGATATCCAGGCATTCCTCAAAGCGGCCGAGCGCCTCGCCCTCGTGGGATTCCAGTATCGGGCCAAGCGCGTCGCGAAAATGCGCCGCCATCGCCTCCGACTGCCGGGCAATCACCGCCCTCGCCTGCTGCATTGGCGCTGCCAGACCGGTGGGCAGCTTGGCGTCCGGCGGGGCAATGCGCAATGCATTGCGGTAGACCTCGGCAGCCTGGCGCGGGAGTCCCATCTGCTCCAGGATAGACCCTTTGGACAGCAACGCCATGAACGTATAGGGATCAATTGCCAGCACCGCGTTAAGGGACTCAATGGCCGCCGGGTAGTTGCCCAGCGCCCGCTGGGCAATGGCGACATTCATATGCAGGTCGACGCTCTCGCCGTGCACCGGCATCGCAGCCTGCAGTAATTCCAGCGCGGTGCGGGCATCGCCGCCACGCACCCGCGACTGTGCTTCCTGAAGCGTGGCCTTCAGGCTGTTCAGCTCTTTCATCCTAGTACCTGACCTGATAGGTGCGCTGTAAATCGTCCGCAGCAACGACCTTGCCATTTTCCAGGCTCGGGCGAAAGCGGACGTTGCGCAGATATTGATAGGCGCGGGTCAGCGTCAACTGGACCCGCTCATCCGTGGTCTCGGTGAGAATCTGTATATCCCTGGCCTCGCCGTGGCGGGTTACCCGGAAACCCATCTGCACCTGTGCACTGTTCTGCGTGCTCAGCGGCACAGCCCCTGGATTAAAGACCCCGCTCCGCGGCAGCTCCAGCGGCGTGGCGAATTCACGCTGCAGCCAGTCCGCGCCATCCTCCTCGTCGACCATGATGCCCCAGGCTTCCTCATACAGGCGAATGGCCTTCGCATAACGTCGGTGCCACTGGTGCCAGTCAGCCCGGGCAATGCGCGCCCTGGCCAGTTCCTCTGCCGAGCTGTCGGGGTTGGCCTGCAGAACCGCTTCCGCGCGCTCTAGCGCCTCCCGGCCGTAGCGAAAGTTGTAGTCGCGCATGCGCCAGAAGCGCAGCTGTGCCTGATTCACAAGGCTGGCGTCTATCGCCGGCCCGCCCGAGACACGCACGCCCGATTCCCGTTCACCGGGGTAGACCGAAACCAGGTAGCACAGCTCGATGCGACCCTGCAGGTAGGGCAGCAGGGCCCGGCTATCCTCACCCTCGCTGGCCTCGATGTTCTCGATCGCGCTCTCATAGAGATCGTTGAGGCCAACCAGGCGTGGATAGCGCAGACGGTCCACGTCACCGAGATAAAGGCCACGCATCCAGTCGGCATAATGCAGCGTCGCCTCACGCATCCGGGGACTGGCAGGACTGTATTCCTGGTGTTGCCTGACGCGGTACAGGTAGGCCTGCTGCTCATCGGCTGCGGCAACATCGCCTCGACGCAGATGGGCGGCAATGAGCTGCTTCAGCATCTCCTCCTGCGCCGGGGTATAGAGTCCCCGGTTGATGCGGACGAGATGCACAGCGCGCTGCAGAAAGTCTATGGCCTCGGTCAGGTGGCCCTGCGACAGCTTTGCATAGCCGAGTTCGGCGACCGGTCGGGACAGTCGTGCGGCCATGGGTCCACCGAGAGACTCAAGTGTTTCGACCTCGGATTCAAGGGTCTCGATAGATTGCCGCGAATCCCGGACCGGCGGCAGACCGGAGCGCAATGCAGCGAGCGAGTCGTCCTCCCGGTACAGAATGGCGCCGTAGTGGGTTGCCGGCGGCAGCTCCGGCGACAGGGCGGAACAGCACGGCGTCCTGCCCGTGTCCGCCGCCGCGGCGTTCGCGCACAGTGAGAGCAGCGCTGACAGGCCCAGCGCCCCCCGAAGGTTGGCGGGGCGCGCTAACTCCCCTGTGCCGAACACGGCTGCAACCCACCACACATTGCAGCGCCTAACGCGTCGCGTCGAGCGGAACCGGCGTCTGCGTCAGCAATCCAA